>ERZ1034973.1677-NODE-1677-length-12320-cov-7.386302_pt1 | contig 12320 bp, 11 predicted proteins | sample MGYA00520686_ERZ1034973 | MGnify/ENA primary metagenome ERZ1034973 (study PRJEB33766, sample SAMN09781775) | gut metagenome | biome: gut microbiome | host: Homo sapiens | place: Madagascar | study: EMG produced TPA metagenomics assembly of the PRJNA485056 data... | reverse complement strand
AAAGTGTATATTGCGAATGACTTGTTTTATGAGTCTTCAACAATATACCAGGAGTCCAGGTATGAAGAATAGAAAGAAAAAGGTATTGCTGTTGCCAATCGTTACAATGTTATTGACTCTATGCAATGGCTATGAAGTACAGGCAAAAGAATCCTATAGTGAATATTATCCGATGGGATGTAATGCATATGAAGTAGATACAGTGAATGATTCTGGAAACTTTGATCAAAAAGGATGCTTTTCATCATTTGCAGAAGCAAGCAATGCAATGAAACAATCAGGTGATGATGCGGTCGTTAGACATGCAGCCTCGTATTCGCCAAGCAAGATCATCGCAATGAATTCTGGGATTGCATATTCATATCCACAAAGAGAAGGTGGTATCACATTGGATGTTAAACAATATGGTACAGATAGTGTCTATGCAAAAACAACATATATTGAAAAACATAGAGAAATCTTCTACACATCAACAGATTCCTATGATGGAAATGGAAATGGAACAATTCATGGAACAGTCAGTGGATTTGATTCTGTGATTTCATTAAAGAATGTTGATCTGGTTCCATTTAAATTTGTAAAAAATAATTTATCTATTTATTTAGGTGGAAACAGTATCAATGGAGAAGATCCAGTTCCTTTCTTGACAAAAGTTAGAACAACTACTTATACAGTTGAAAAAAATGGGAACTATAAAGAATTACATTTTACCGCATATAAAGGATGGGCAGTAAATGGAAAGGTACCAGGATATGCAGCTGATCTAATCATTGGTCCAGCAGCATCGTGGATGAATGTTGGTACAACATACTATTCTAAGAATGATTATGATTTCTATAGTGATATGGAATGTAGAAACTATGTTGGTACTTATTATAATTACTACCAGTTCATGCCATTAAGACAAAAAAGTAATATTCCAGCCTCTGCATATAATACATTCTTACAGGCAAATCAAGTTAATGGTTCTTCAAAGCTTTGGAATACAGGTGAAATGTTTGTTGAAGCACAAAAGAATTATGGAATCAATGCACTTTTATTATTTACACAGGCAGTACATGAATCTGGATGGGGGACAAGTGCATTAGCAATGAATAAAAATAATTTGTTTGGATGGGGTGCATTTGACAGTAATCCAAATAACGCAGCTTCTTTTACAAGCGTTGCGGAAGGTATTAATATTCATGCGGGAAAAAGTTTGAGAGAATACATCAATACAAGTGATGCTCGTTTCTTTGGCTCTCATTTTGGAAACAAGGAAAGTGGTATTTCTGTGAAGTATGCTTCTGATGCATATTATGGATTAAAGATTGCTTCATTGGCATATCAGTTTGATAAGATCTTTAACGATTATGATGGTAACTTGACAGAATACAATAGTTATCCAATTGGTGTGATCAAGAATTATGGTGATGCAATCTATGACAGTATCAATGGTAATGTCATGTATACAACTGAATATGGTGCTACATATCAAAGAAACTTTACAGTTACTGTTTTAGCAGAAAAAGATGGCTGGTATAAAGTTCAATCTACAGATTACTTAGAAAATGGGAAACAGCTCGATACTTCAAAGAAAGATTTTATTGATTATGACTGGGATACAAATGTTGGGTGGATTGAAAAGAGTCACGTAGATCTGATTGCTGGATTGGATGTTGAAAGTGAACCAACAGAAATTATTGGTTCTGCAGTTGTGAATGTGAGTGGATTAAGAGTTCGTCAGGGTCCAGGCCTAGGATATGCAATGGTTGGCTATGCACAGGAAAATGGTGCATACAACGTATATGATATAAAACAGGCAGATGGCTATACATGGTATCAGATTGGCATGGGTCAATGGTTTGCTTCTAAAGATAACTGGGTAAGCTATTATCCAAAGCAGGAAGAAAAACCTGTAGAACCAGATAAACCAGCAGAACCAGAAACTCCAACAACACCAGAAACTCCTAAGGAAGATGTTCCATCTGCAAATGTATCCTCATTGGATGCTTATGAAACAATTGATGCTTTAGAAGAAAATAGAAGAATGATTGCGACAATTGATGAAGCAACAGTCAATGATGAGAAACATACAATTACACTGCAAGGAAAAGCATTGTTTCGAAAAATGAATGCTTTAGAAGGACAGGTAAAACATAATTTGATTTTAACGAATCCAGAGACAATGAAATCAAAAGTGATTCCTTGTACTACAGTTATTGAAAATCAAAGTATTCTTGCAGGATATACAACAAATGCAGTGAAGTACACAGTTACATTAGATACAAACTTATTTAACAATTGTAATTATTACATTGGTATCCAATTGATCAATGGAGATGTAAGTGGTTATTATTCCTTCTTTATGAATGGTGGTGTTCATGATATCTCTTGCACAAATGAGAGTGGAACATTGGTGAAGCTATTTGGTGATCCAATTTCTCATTATAGATATTCTATTTGTGCAGAAAAACAATCTATTGATTTAAGTGTTATCAATAAACCAAATTGGATGACTCCTAAATTTGGAGCATCTTCAATAAATATTGAAAATGGTCATTTAGAAATGAATGGCTATGCAGGGATATATTTAACAGATTTCACACAAGAAACAAATCCATCCTATGAAATGATTCTTGTAAATGAAGATGGAGAAAAATATTCATTTGATTGCACAAAATCAACAACACAAAAAAACATTACACGATATATGAAGTGTAATAACACATATACAGATTGTTACTTCGATGTAGATGCAGATTTAACACAGCTTCCGGCAGGAACATATCGTGTATATATTCATGTGAAGACAACAAATGCAGAAGATATTTTTGAAATGTATAGTACATATGATGAATCTGTTAAAACAGAATCAGTATCTAATAAAACATATACATTAAGCAGGACAAATACAAGATTCAGATATATCTTAACAATCCAGTAAAAGGAGATTACCAATGAAAAAAAGAAAGTTAAAAAAGAGTGTAAAAATCATTTTGTGTGGAATATTCATGGGTGTGATTTCCACAGCGACAACCATTGGCTTATTGGCAATGAATGGTTCTAGTGTAAAAGTGGTAAACTTTGTGAATCAGAAAAAATCAGACGTTGAAAAATGGAGAAAAGATAACGATATTGATACTTCACAAATCATTTATAAATATGAATACAGTGAAGAAAAAGATAAGAATGTTGTATTGAAGCAATCTTTAAAAGCTGGTGAATCTTTGAATAATGATAATGATTTAAAGATTACATTATCCAATGGTGCAGACCCATCCGTTACATTTGAATTGCCAGATTTTACTGGTAAAAAAGAAGATGAAATCAAGCAGTGGTTCAAAGATAAGAAGTTTTCTAATGTAGTTTATAAATATGAAAAGAATCCAGACATTGAAGAAAACACATTTATCTCTATGGATCCTGTTGCTTCTACAACAGTGAAGAGATCTGATACAGTCACAGTAACAATCTGTGCTCCATTAGAAGGTGCTGAAGTGCAAATGATTGATATGTCAAGCATGAGTAAAGATGAAATCAATGTCTGGGCTGGAGAAAACAAGATTACAATCATTTATGATGAAGCCTATAGTGATAGTATTGCCTCAGGTAAAGTTATCACAACATCAGTTGATGCAAATACAATCATTCATCAAGGTGATACAGTCACAGTTACACTTTCTAAAGGAAAGCAGAAAACAGAAGCTGAAGTGCAGCAGACACAGTCAACAAAACCTTCTGGCGATACAAGTGCAAGTGCAACAGATGAAACAAAAAAATCATCACAAGGATCTACTGTAACAACACAGACGCCAACTACAAGTGGCAGTGGTGAAGTGGTTTCAAAGCCATCAGAAACACAACCAGTCGTTCCACCAACAACAGAAGTTGAACAACCAAAACCAGTACTGCCAGATATTGATGTAAGCTTGTATAACAATTTATCTTCTTCAGAAATTGCAGCATTTATTCAAGAAGATACAGGGTATCCTGCTACTATAGTGAGAGTAAACAATGATTCTTCTTCTAATCCAAAAAATTTATCTGGTTTAGCAACTTATTCGAAATGTGGCGATCATTACGAAATTGTTGTAAATCAAAACTGGAATTAAGTAAAAAATCAACCCTCGTGGTTGATTTTTTAGATTGTCACTTTAATTGCGTGAGCACTTGATGCATCTAATGCATATACATGATTGTTGTGATGAATAATAAGAGAATCTCCATCATTCTGAATGACTTCAATGGTATCATCCAATGCAAAATGATATTGCTTTTTTAGAAATGTACCAACATCTCCAAGCAGCCATGTAATCGTACATTGCATTCCATTTTTCAGCTCTTCTAAATTATACATATGGTACCTCCATATATGAATTAATTAATCTATATCACTTGTTAGCTCAGTTAGTCTAGCTTTAATTCTAAAACTTTAATAAAATAGTACACATGAAAACAATTATCTGGGATTATAACGGAACGATACTCAATGATGTATCGATAGCAGTCAAGATTGAAAATGAAATGCTTCTAAGAAGAGACTTAAAAGCAGATTATACATTAGAAGACTATAAGTCTTTATTCAATGTTCCTATGGAAGACTATTATAGACAAATTGGGTATACATTTGAAAATGAGTCTTTTCATGATGTTGGTGTTGAATTCTATGGTCTATATGAAAAATACTTTTCTGAATGTACTTTGAATAAAGGTGTATTGGATAAACTACAGGAAGCAAAAGAAAAAGGGTATCAGAACATTATTCTTTCTTCTTGTGAGCATCAGGCACTTGTCAGTCAATGTCATAGATTAGGTATTGATACATTGTTTACAAGTATTATGGGTGTGAATGATCTTATTGGTGGCAGTAAAGTGGAAAATGGCTTGCGTTGGCTGGAAGATACTAATACAGATGTCAGTGAATGCATGTATATTGGTGATACAAATGCGGACTATGAAACGGCTGCAGCTTTAGGAATTCAAAATATTACATTGGTTTCTTTGGGACATCAATCATATGAAAGACTCAAGAAACTTCATGATCATACAGTACAGACTTTTGCGGAGGTAATTATATGAAATATTGTCCAGTGTATAAGAAATGTGGTGGGTGTGCATATATTAATACTGAATATGCAGATCAGCTCAAAAATAAAAAAGAATATATTCAGTCATTGTTTCCAAAAAACAATGTTGAACCTGTTATTGGTATGAAAGAACCATACCATTATAGACATAAGATCTATGCAACGTTTTCTCATAATCGAGATGGTGTCATTAAATGTGGCATGTATGAAGAAAATACACATAAAGTCATTGATACGAAAATGTGTCTGATCCAGCATGTGAAAGCAAATGATATCTTGCGTGATATGTGTTCTTTAGCAACAAAGATGCATATTGAATCATATAATGAAGATACTGGCAGAGGTGTTTTAAGACATGCATATATTCGTATTTCTCACGCAACAAATGATGTTCTATTAACAATTGTTATTGGAAGCAAGAGTCTTCCTGGAAGTAATGCATTTGTTAAAGAAATGGTGAGAATGCATCCTGAAATTAAATCTATTGTATTGAATCATAACAGTGATGATACTTCTATGGTACTTGGCAAAAAGAATCATGTGTTGTATGGAAAAGGGTTCATTGAAGATGAAATCATGCATACAAGATTCCGTATTTCAGCAAATACGTTCTATCAGGTAAACCCAGTACAGACAGAAAAGATTTACTCCACTGCGATTCAAATGGCACAGCTAAAGAGTACAGATACTGTATTAGATATGTGCTGCGGTATTGGAACAATTTCATTGATTGCGGCTAAGAAAGCGTCATTTATTTTAGGCGTTGAAATCAATGAAGATTCTATTCGTGATGCGATTGGTAATGCGAAAAGAAATGGTATTAAGAATGCACAGTTTATTGCATGTGACAGTGAAGAATTTATTGAACAGTTAGAGGATTCTCCAAATGTTGTATTCTTAGATCCACCTAGAAATGGATTTACAGAAAATTTTATGAAGCAATTGGATCATTTAAAGTCAGACAAGATTGTTTATATCTCATGTAATCCATCAACACAGGCAAGAGATATTGCTTTCTTAAAGCATTATCAAATAAAGAAGATTGTTCCTGTAGATAACTTCCCATTTACAAAACATGTGGAGACGGTTGTTCTTTTGTCCCGACTGAAACAAAAGCCGGATGATTAGATTAATGTCACGATTGAACTTGATGATGTGGATATAACAGCTGCAGAGACTAAGGCAACATATGATGAGATAAAGAAGTATGTGGCTGAACATAATGCCGGCATGAAGGTTTCCAATCTGTATATTTCACAGGTAAAGAGAAAATGCGGAATTGAGATGGGAAAGAATTATAATTTATCAAAAAATGAAGATAGTAGGCAACCACAGTGTCCAGAAGATAAAGAAAGTGCAATTGTGGAGGCATTGAAGCATTTTAAGATGATTCAGCAGGAATAAAATGAGTTTGTTCAATCGGAATTTTCATGACAGAGGAGACCACAATGAAAAAGATATTAGTAACTGGAGGAACAACTTTTGTAAGTAAATATGTAGCAGAATATTTTGTGAATGCAGGTTATGAAGTTTATGTACTTAATAGAAATACTAAACCACAAGTTCAAGGAGTAAATCTTATTGAAGGTGATAGGCATAATTTAGGTGGTATATTAAAGAACACGTTCTTTGATGTTGTTGCTGATATAACTGCTTATAATGCTGCGGACATTATTGATTTTGTTAAAGAACTAGGCTCCTTTGGACAGTACATAATGATTAGTTCAAGTGCTGTGTATCCAGAGTATGGAGTTCAACCATTTCTTGAGGAATCAGAGAAGTCTGCAAATAAATTTTGGGGTGCGTATGGAACAGATAAAATAGAAGCTGAAAATGTCTTGCTTGAAAAAGTGAAGGATGCATATATACTAAGACCACCATATTTATATGGACCTATGAATAATGTCTATCGAGAAGCTTTTGTATTTGACTGTGCTTTAGCGGACAGAAAATTCTATTTACCAAATGATGGAAGTATGAAACTACAGTTCTTCCATGTTAAAGATTTATGTGGATTAATGGAAGTAATCATTAGGAATAAACCAGACGAGCATATTTTTAATGTTGGCAATATAGAAGCAGTATCTATTAAAGAGTGGGTAACAATATGCTATAAAAGTTTGGGAAAAACACCTATTTTCGTGAATGTCAATGAGACAATAGAACAGAGAAATTATTTTAGCTTTTACAACTACGAATACTATTTAGATGTAACTCGTCAAAGCAAAATATATCCAAAAACCATATCTTTAGAAGATGGAATAAAGGATGCTGCTAAATGGTATTTGGAACATAGGACAGATGTTGGTAAAAAACCTTATTTTAAATATATTGATTCAAATCTGGTGGGAAGATAAACCGGAGTTTATCGAGCTGAAACTTTGAATTTGGAGGTGTGAGATGGAACGACCTATTACAACACTATTTATGCTGATGTCTGTTGACGGAAAAATCAGCACAGGTGCAACAGATGAATTAGATGTAGACAAAGATTTTCCTAAAATTACAGGGGTAAACGAAGGCTTACATCAATATTACGAAATTGAACAAACGACGGATTTATGGTCATTAAACACAGGACGAGTGCAAGAAAAAATGGGTGTCAATACGAAGCCGATACCAGATAAAACCCCAGTCTCTTTTGTGTTGATTGACAATAAGCATTTGAGTGAACATGGAGTGCGTTATTTTTGTGCTTTATCAAAGGAATTCGTGCTGATTACAACGAATGCTGTTCACCCGGCCTTTAGTGTTCAGGAAAGCAATTTGCATATCATTTGCCAAAAACAATTATCATTATCAGATGCACTTGCAAAACTCAAAGCAGAGTTCGGATGCGAGAGAATTACCATACAAAGTGGTGGTACATTGAATAGTCTGTTCCTTCGAGAAAAATTGTTCGATTATGTTGATGTTGTTGTTGCACCTGTTTTAATAGGCGGCAAAGATACATCAACACTGATTGATGGACAATCGTTGATGTCTGAAAGCGAGTTGTCCCAGTTGAGGGCACTGAAATTAGAGGAATGTGTGGTTTTAGAGAACTCGTATTTGCGATTACGGTACAAAGTAATGAACTGACAAATTCCAATTCCGAGGATGTGAAACTTTCAGTTTGCTGGATAGTTGATTAGAAAGAAAAATTGGAATATACGGAGGTGGATTATGAGATTAGATGGATTTGGATTATTTGTTGAAGATATGGCGAAAATGATTCGCTTTTATAGAGATGTTCTTGGCTTTGAGATTAAAGAAAGCGAAGACACATCAAATGTTTATCTCGTTAAGGATGGAACATTGTTTTTGCTATATGGAAGAAAAGATTTTGAAAACATGACACACAGAAGGTATGAATTTATAAAAGGTCTAAATGGTCATAGCGAAATTGCGCTCTATGTTGATACTTTTGAAAAAGTTGATATGGCATACAACAATGCTATAAAAAATGGGGCAACGTCTGTATTAGAACCAGAGCTTGAACCGTGGGGACAAAGAACTTGTTATATCGCCGATCCAGAAGGTAATTTGATTGAGATTGGTTCTTGGAATAAGGTATACGAGCAAAAGGATTTATAACTTCAAGTTTGTTGATGCAAAGCAGAGGCGGTAACTATTGATAAGTTCCCGCAAACCGATGAGGCACTGGACATTTTTCTACAAACCGATGAGGTAAAAAAGAGAGCAGTTCAGACGTCTCAACGCATGTGGAAAATGTGATTCTGTTGACTAAAGTGCATAATTGATAGTGTGAAAATGCTTGAAATATAAGCCTTTTTCGGTGTTTTGGTATCCAAAAATCAAGTGCAGAAAAAACAATAATTCCCAGCAATCTATCTGATTTTTATAGTTAGGTAGATAATAGTATTGAGATAGGTTGGGCAGACAAAAATATTGAACTTAGAAGGGAGGCCTCCTATTGAAAAAGAAAAACGACGAAATAACCATTCGTTCCAGCGCAGCGGAATACCTGACTTATGTTGCCTCTGTAGGTGATCAACAGGACAGCATAGAGATGCGCTATGAGGATGAGAATATATGGCTGACACAGAAGATGATGGCCACATTGTATGATGTTGGTTTACCAACGATAAATGAACATATTAAAAAAATATACGCGGATAGTGAATTGGAAGAGGCCGCAACTATTCGGAATTTCCGAATAGTTCAAACCGAAGGTTCTCGCCAGGTAACACGCGATACCAAGCACTATAGCCTTCAAATGATCATTGCTGTTGGATTCAAGGTGAATAATGAGCGAGCTGTACAGTTCCGCAAGTGGGCTAACGGAATCGTCAAGGACTACACCATCAAAGGCTGGGTCATGGATGATGAACGTCTGAAAAATGGAGGGTCTGTGCTTACAGTAGAATACTTCAACCGTTTGCTTGAGCAGATTAGAGAAATCCGTTTGTCTGAGCGCAGGTTTTATCAGAAGATAACCGACATATATGCTACAGCTCTTGATTATGACCGTACAGCAAAAACAACAAAGCAGTTCTTTGCAAAGGTTCAAAACAAGATGCATTATGCAGTTCACGGACATACGGCAGCGGAGCTGATTTACGAACGAGCAGATGCAGATAAGCCACATATGGGATTAACCACTTGGGCTGCAGCACCGGAAGGTAAGATTGTAAAAAGTGATGTCAGCATTGCGAAGAATTATCTTTCAGAGAAGGAAATGCGTTCATTAGAGCGTATTGTGTCTGCTTATCTGGATTTGGCAGAAGATCGTGCAGAACGCCATATTCCAATGACAATGGAAGACTGGTCAAAACGTCTGGATTTATTCCTGATGGCAGATGATAGAGAGGTTCTTCATGATGCAGGCAAAATCACAGCAGAAATTGCCAAGGCAAAAGCTGAAACCGAATTTGAAAAATATCGTGTTGTTCAGGATAGATTATTCATGTCTGATTTTGATAAGTATATGTTGGAATTAGAGGAAAATGCAAAGAAATAGTGCCATGATTTCAGGTTGAGGCGATGCCTTCAAAGCGGGAACAGTTCTACGATGACCAATTCTCTAAAGGCAAGTCCCGGTTTGAGGCTGTTGCGAAAGATGTGCTGCGTATATATATAGTAGCAACCAGAAAAGCTTGATATGTTCCCTACAACTAATAGGGTTTAGATTGTGGATTAAATAAGGGCATGATGTACCGATTGATATGTTTTCGAGAACAATCGAATTATGACTCAAAATCGGCAGAAATGTTACAATATGGCGACATCAATCAGGACGTATCAGGCCATGTGGAAAATGTGATTCTGTTGAATAAAGTGAACACTGAAAACTAGTTGACGCAACAGGATGGATATATGATTGAATGCATTGATTTTTAATGTTATGAAGAAAAACTGGTAACTCCTCTTGGTATATAAGAGGAGTTCATCTTTATATAACAATGGTAAAAATAATGGCATAGATGGTTTATATGTTCTACGGTGTAATCACATGTGGAGTGTTTGGTCCATTTAAATCGATTGGAATATAATATTTATGTTGATTTTTATATAGGAGTGCCAAAAATTGCATGGCACATGAAAGAGTACTGACATGTGATTTTGACGAACTATCCGAAAATAATTTATTCAATAAAATTATCAAGACAACAGTTATGTTGTTATTGAAAAATACGAAGGTAAAAGCAAAATATAAAGATGATTTAAAAAAGAAAATGTTGTTTTTCTCAAACGTTGATATTTTAGAACCTTTATCAATTAAATGCTCATCTATAAGATTTCAACGTAATAATCAAACATATAGAATGTTGGTTAGTGTTTGTCAATTAATTGTGGAAGGTATGCTTATTACAACAGATGCAGGTGAATATAAACTAGCAAACTTCATTGATCAACAACATATGTGTAGATTATATGAAAAGTTTATTCTGGAGTATTACAGTAGACACTTTCCACAATTGAAAGTCAGTGCATCACAAATACCTTGGTCTGTAGATGATGGTATTAAAGCAATGCTTCCTATAATGCAAAGTGATATTCATTTACAGAAAGGAAATACTGTACTGATTATTGATGCAAAATATTACAGTCATACAACTCAAACACAATTTGATAACCATACAATTCATTCTAATAATTTATATCAGATTTTTACGTATGTAAAAAATCGAGATTATGATTTTAAAGAAGAAGAGCATAAAGTTTCGGGAATGTTTTATATGCAAAAACAGATGAAGAAATACAACCTGATAATGTATATTAAATGTATGGAAACCAGATTGCCGTTAAGACACTAGATTTGAATAAGCCATTTTAAGATATCGCACACCAGTTAAATGAAATAGTGAATATGCATTTTAAGTTGGATGTGAATTAGTGCAATGGATTTTGGAATGGGTATGTTTTAGTATGTTGATAGTTTGTTTATTATCAGCAAAAATACAAATGTTATAATAAAATAATGAGGTTTTTTCTTATGGCGAAGAAACATTTTCAGTATAAGAAAAAAAGGCTACACAATTTCTTGTGTAACCTATATAGCCGTCATTGAAGCTTTTTTGCTTAACTTAATGACATTGGATGAAAGCGTTGCTTTTTCTTTCAACTTGTCGCAAAGCAAAGCTCAATATTTCCGTATAAATAAGCTATATTTCAGCTGTTTGCTATAGTATAATATATGTAGAAAGTGAGCTACATTTATGCCAAAAGCACGCAAGAAAAAGAATTCTGCATTTGAATCTTCTCCTGTAAAGAGCGTGTTTTTGTTTGGCAATCCAAACAGAGGTAAACTTGATTTGCTCTGGCAGATGGAACACAAGTATATAAAACTGATCAACTTCAATATTGATGTTTTGAATGGTGTTCCAGATATCCATGTACAACTTATCAAGAACGATAAGAAGGATTCTTACGTTCGCCAGCTTCAAAAACAGCTGCGTCCAAAAGACATCAACTCTGCATTCTGTCAGAATGCTTTTGATACTGCTTTTACAAAGCTGTCAAACAGGCTGGATGCAGTACGTCTGGAAATGTTCAAGATCATTGATTCTATCTTCTGCCAGTCCAAGGTACTGTTTGGACTGTGTCTTGATGGTACAGGTAAAGATGAAATGACTACCTGCCTGAATGAAGTTGTCAGGGCTGTACGAAACAAGAAAGACACTGCTTTCTATATGGACTGCATTGCACAGCTGCAGAACATGTCTGCTGACGAGTTCGAAGCACAGATGGATGAATTTCATGACCTCTATGATATGGTTTCCGTTCAGTTTAAAATACCTCATGTAA
>ERZ1034973.1672-NODE-1672-length-12352-cov-5.191185_pt1 | contig 12352 bp, 28 predicted proteins | sample MGYA00520686_ERZ1034973 | MGnify/ENA primary metagenome ERZ1034973 (study PRJEB33766, sample SAMN09781775) | gut metagenome | biome: gut microbiome | host: Homo sapiens | place: Madagascar | study: EMG produced TPA metagenomics assembly of the PRJNA485056 data... | reverse complement strand
CGACCGGGAGCAGAAGCTGGCCGCGAAGGACAGCGAGATCGCGCTGCTCAAGGCCAACACGTACAACGACGGCAAGATGCTGGAGATGTACGGTTATATCGACGGGCAGCTCAAGGACGTCCGTGAGGCGCTGTGCAAGCAGGCCGTCCACAACCAGCGCACCGAGGACAGCTTTACGCTCGTCAAGCAGGACGTCGAGTCCGTCCGCAAGGAAGCGCTTGATGCGGTCAAGATGGAGGCCGAGCGCCGCTGCTGCGGTGACAACTCCATCGTCACCTACGTCAACGCGACCTTTTATCCCAAGCAGGTCGCCGACGTCACCACGGGCACCGCGACCACGGCACAGTCGCTCTACAACCCGATCCCGAAGTGCGGCGGGTGCTGCAACGGCTAAACGCAAGGGGCGGCGATAGCCGCCCCGGACTTAAAACGGAGGAGAGCCTATGACAGTAACCATCGATCAGGCCATGCGCGGCGCAATGCGCTACGCAGACAATGAGGTCATTCCGCACCTGCCGAGCGGCAAGGGCATCGGAGCCGGGATCATGCTTGCACTCATCATGGAGGGCAGCCGCGAGAAGATCCTTGCGCTGCGCGAAAATCCGGCAATCAAGATGATGCAGATCTTTGACGATACAGGGAACATCGATCTCGACAAGCTCTACAACGCGGCGCGTCCGCGCTTTGAAAAAAAGCTGACCGTATCCGTCCCGCTGTTGGGCGATATGCGGTTTGACCAGAACGACGTCGATAAACTCTACCGGTATATCCAGGAGGCGTGATGGGATGAAAGAATATATCGAAAAGCTTTACACAAAGCTGCACGAGGCCATGGAGAAACCTGTGACGCTGGGCAGCGCGGAGGAGGTCGGCCTGTACGCGAAGACGATCCGCAGGCTGGAAAAGCTGGACTGCAGCGCAGACGAGCCGGATGCGGCAGCGTTTGACCGAGAAACGGCCATACACTGGGCCGAGCATATGCAGAATGCCGACGGCTCGACCGGCCCGCACTGGACGATGGAACAGACAACGGCCGTTGCCGAGAGCATGGGCATTCAGGCGCCAGTAATCCCGCGCTGGGCGTGGGGCGTGACCATGAACATGATGTACTCGGACTACTACCCCGTCGCCGTGGAGTTCGGGCTTAACCGCCCAGAGTTCTACGCCGCGCTGGCCAAGGCGTTTTTGCTCGATAAAGACGGCCCGGGGCCGGAGCGAAAGCTCATGGCGTATTATGAGCATATCGCGAAATAGACAATTAGCTGGTACGCATGAATGGAACCCGTGTAATTGAGGACCTCAGTTACACGGGTTCCTTCTTTTCGGTTGGAAGGCAAGGGGGCTAATCTGTGAGGGGGTACAGGGTGACGCGCATGTCGCTGCCGGCTTTGCTGTAGGACTTGGACTGCTTGTGGTAGACGATCTTTTGCAGGACGGTTTTCAGCAGGTCGTTCTGCTCCTGCACAGATCCGGCGAGCGGGTAGGTTTCGAGCACGTGGCGGACGGCAGGGGCGAGACGGGCACGCGCCTGCTTGGCACGATCAATGTCGTCGATGGCACGCTGGTTTTCCTCGATGCGAGAAAGGACAGCCTGCTTGTCTGCTGCAAGCGACTGCGAGCGCTGGAGGAAAACCTCAGGCGTGTAGACGCCAGTCTCGACAAATTCGTAGGCGCGGGCTTCCTGCGCCTCCAGTTTGGCAAGCTGCTTCTGGTCGGCGGAAATGGCGGAGGACAGGGCACTGAGAAGAGAACTGTCGTCCGCGGAAACGGCTTCGCCGACCTCCAGCTCATGCAGCCAGCCGCGGAGGGCGTCAAGGACAGCCGTCTCAACTTCGTCATACCACGCGCTGACAGTGGAGCAGCCATACGAGGGGCACAGAAATGTGTCTTTCCGTCCACCGGATGTTGCCCGGCGGACCATGATGCGGCCGCACTGATCGCAGCGCACAAGCCCGGCAAGACTGGTCGCGGTTTTCCATGCGCCCTTTCCGCGCGGGCTGGCTGTGGAATAACTCAGGGCAACGGCCCGGTCGAACTGCTCCTGCGAGATAAGCCCGTTGTGCAGGCCCTTGTGCAGCGTCAGATCCTCAATTCTGGCGCGGGGGCGGCTGACGACGACGGAGCCGTCGACGATATGCTTGATCTCCGGGCGCCCCTTGCTCTTGATCCAGCCAGCGTTCGCCGGATTGCGCAGGACCTCAAGGATGGCGCTGGCAGTCCAGCGGCTGCCGGTATTTGTTTTGACACCGAGACGATTCAGGCGCGTGGCGATCGCAGACGAGCCGACACGGACGCAGCCATCGCCGGTGTACCAGTCGTAGATCTGCCGCAGGATCGGGGCCTGCTCCGGATGTGGGACGAGCATGTAGCCTTTATCGTTCGGGATCTTCTCCCGCAGCCAGCCGAAGGGCGTCTTGCCGGAGATCCATTTCCCCTCGCGGATGGACGCCTCTTTGCCGCGTGTCAGGCGACGCTTGATGGTGTTGTACTCGCGGCGGGACATAAAAAGTCCGAACTCAAAGTACTCCTCGTCCATCTCATTGTTTGGATCGTAGGACTTATTCGGCGTGATGATCATGGTGTTGGAGTACTTAAAGGTCTGCGCAATGATGCCCTGGTCGATTGTGTCGCCGCGGGCAAGACGCTCGACCTCCATGACCAGGACGCCTGCGTATGCGCCGGTCTCCACAAGCTGTAGCACCTTTTGCACCTCCGGCCGGACAGCAATGGAATCACCGGTCACGACCTCCTCACAGATCTCAACGACATTAAGACCGCGGCTCTCGGCAAGAGACAGAAGCGCGGCTCTGTGCCGCTTGAGCGTGTCGGTCTGGCCGAGGGCTTCGGCGTCCATGTCTTTCCGGGACTTGCGCAGGTAAATGATATACTGCGAGAGCGGGTCCACGATTCTCCATGCAGATGTAAATTTCATAGGCAAATTCTCCCCGTTGGGCAAAAAAGTTATACAGCAACCGCTCCGGCTTATCAGGCCGGGGCGGTTTTATTTATGTGCGGATCCAGCCGATTGATGGGATGAGCACGTCAGCCACAAGCGCAAGGGCACACAGCGAAAGAATACCCAAGAGGATGAGCGTCACAAGCCGGTGCATGCGCAGGGACTTCTGATGCTGGGCAAGCTGCGCGCGAAGGGATGCGTTCTCGGCACGGAGCATTTCGGCGTCGGAAGACTCGGCAGGCTCATCATGCGGGATACCGAAATAGTCATCAATAGAAACGCCCATCTCCCGGCAGATCGGGCCGACCGTGTAAACAGATGGATTTTTGATGTCGCCGCGAAAAAACTGGGAGACGGTGCCGACGGAAAGGTCGGTATTTTCGGCGACGTCCTGGTTCGTTTTGTGCGGAGTGATCGTCTGCTTCTGCTCACGGCATAAATCAGATAATTTTTCCTTCAAAACATATCATTCCCCCAAAAAAGCAAGACGTCTGACTGCAAAAAGCAACTGTCATATCTTTACAAGTCTACCGTGGACAGGCTACCCTAAAGTTACAGACGGCTCCCGGTCGCCTGCGCAAGCAAAAGCCCGCGCCGTTGTTCGGCCAGCGGCGCGGGCAAATCATCATCCGAGCGCATACATAAGGCTGGGAATAACGCGGACGAACAAAAAGCAACCAGCGCAGAGCACAAGGGCGATGACAATAATAATTTTGCGGACGCGGCGCGGGCCTGCAACAGCGTCTGCATACTCATCCGGCGTCATGCCTGCGGTGTACTCATCATAGAGCGGGCGGCCAGCATCGTCAGTAAACTTATTATCATAGATCCGGCAAAAATCAACCAGCGTGCCGATACCCCAAAAGCCAAGCGTGATAAGCCAGAGCAGCCCAGTCCAGATCTTGCCGACATAAAACCGGTGCGCGCCGAAACCGCCGAGGAAGATGCAGAGCAGCAGCGCCGTTGAGCGTTTCTTCTGCGCGGGATGCTGTGTCTGCGTGCGAGATTCGGCTCTCGCCTGATCAAGAACATAGTTCACGGTCCCGCAGCCGCAGTGCGGGCAGATCAGAGCCTCGTCGTCGATCTCTTTACCGCATTTGTTACAGTACATAGTTACTCCTCCGCGTGGCTGGCGGCCTGCTGGACGATAGGATCGGACGCGCGATAAGAGCGGATGGCGGAAATGTTATCCGCAAGGTGTAAAAGGCCGATCCACGCAGCGACCGCAAGCAGGCAGGAGACCGAAACAAGGGCAACCTTCTGCCAGATATGTCGCATGGCAAAACCTCCAGTTTGACATATAAATTTTTGTAGGCTCTCATAATTGTAATTATAGAACACATGTTCTAATATAATTATGCGAGCGGGGATAAATCATCCTACAAATATTGTAAGACAAGGGAGAGGAAAGCACAACCGGAAAAATGAACAAAAAATGAACGGCCTTTTTGTGGAAGAATGGAGGAACGTATGGAACTGACACGGATAGAATTAATGCAGGAGATCAAGAAGTTGCTGCGGCAGGCCACAGAAGCGGAGCTTGATCTTGTGTGGCGCTTTGTGCGGTCGCTGGTCGCATAGACCGGAAGCACAAAAAATGAGCCGAGGACGGTTATTCGTCCTCGGCCATTTTTTTTGCGATCTCGGCGAGCAGCTGCCACTCGTCAACACTGAGCTTGCTGATGATCGATACAAACCGCTTGCGCGGCGCGTCGTCTGGATCGTGCATCACGACGCCCATAAACTCGGCGATTTCCTGATTCCGCGTAAGCTTCTGCTTCATCTCGCCCTCGCCAGTACGGAGCCAGGTCTCGCTCACACCGTATTCACGGCAGATATCAGAGATTGTGCGATCACTTGGCTGCTTTGCACCGGAGCACAACGATGAGACGAACTGAGACGAGACGTGAAGAGATTCGGCAAACTTCGTCTTTGTAAAGCCAAGCTCTTTGATTAAGAAATCAATCCGCTGATTGATGGTTTCCATTGTTATCCCTCCTTATGAAACTAGGTTACCACACGTAGGTACAAAAGTCAAGAAATAAATGAAACTTAGATTCAAAATAATGCTTGACAACGAAACTGAGACGTGATAATATGAATCTAGGTTACAGATAACAGAAACCAATGCGAGGTGAGAACAATGTCCGAGAAGGAAAAGCAGGTTATGGAAAGCCTGAGCAAGAATACTGAGAAGCTGACACCGGCACAGATGCAGCGCCTGAGCGATATCGCCTATGGCATGATGCTGGCACAGGAGAACAAGAAGGAGCAGGACAAACAGACTGCGTAAAGCTGTAAAACCTGGAAAAACTAACGCCGAAAGGAGGCTGAACCATGAGAAAGCCGTATGACCCGATCGCGGACGAAGAGCCGCACATTGTAGCAGAGTACCATTTTCGAAACTGCACGGCGTATATCGCGGACAATTATCTCCGAAGGCTGACGCCGGAGCAGAAGGAAGCGAACCGGCAGGCCGCGCGGCGCGCGGCATGGAGGATCCTTGAGAACGCCATAGCGGAAGGCCGCCTGCCGGCAGCTGAAAATTAAACGCGCCGGAAGGCGCGTACATAGGAGGAGCAACTATGAGAGGAAATCTCGCAGAGGAGTACACAGAGGAAGAGACCACCGAGGAGCGCCGGGAGCGGCTGTTTGACGAATGGCAGTACCGCAAGACGCTGCGGCGGGTGGCAAAGGTATGCAGCCTGTGGGTCGGCGGCGTGGCGTTTGCAATGGCCGTGATCGCCGGATACGCGGAGCTGACGGACGCCGCCGTGATCACCGGCGCGATCGCGCTGGGCTGCACGGTCTTCGGGGCGCTGTAATGGACGACAGGATCGAGATCCGGCTGCGGCCGGATCAGCTGGACAGCCTGATCGATGCACTGATGCTGGCGTCAACCTGATGGAGCGCGTCAACGCGCAGTGCGTCGCCGACACGATTGCCAGGCAGGACAACTACGCGAAGCTCGCAGCCTGGCTGCAGCACGTGCAGGAGGAGAACGAGTGATGCAGTATTTTGCGCCGCGGATGCGGCCAGTGCCGCCGCCGTGCGCGAGAGACTGCCCGGACAGGAGCGGTACCTGCCGCGCCGGATGCTGCAGCCGGAAGCTGTATGAGAGCATCCGGAACCACATTTACGATGTAAATCACCGGGACCGCATGGACATGGAGCTGGATCATGCAGCAAACCGCCAGACGATCCGGGCGGAAAACAGGATACGAGGGAGAAAACACTATGAAAAATAGCATCGATTACCCAGGCGAGCGGGCGCCGAGACGCAAGAAGGTCATCGCGCAGGCAGGATACAATGGGAAAAACCACTATACCGTAACTTACCACGATCAGCAGATCATTGTCCGCGCGGCGGACGAGCTTGCCGCCGTGTTCACAGCGGCAAAACACTGGGGCTACGCGTGGACGCGGCCGGAGTACCACCAGACCGCCCGGGCGGACAAGCTGCACTATGTGCCGGATACCCGGCCGGGGGCGCTGGTATGAGGCTCGTGGTCGACTGCTGCAACGATCTGACGAACATCGAGGCCGACCGGATGGAGATCCAGGGCGAGAAGCTGATGGTATACAGCCGCGGGCGGCTGGTCTACGTTGCGGATCTCGGCCAGATCATGCTGGCCAAGCTGACGCCGGGGAGGGAGGAAAAACCATGACAGACCAGGAAATTATACAGGCGCTGCGGCGCTGCCAATTTGGGGCACCGTGCGCTCGCTGCCCGGCAGTGAGCTATAAAAACTGCATGGACGAGATGCATAAGTGCGCAGCCGACCTCATCGAGCGCCTGACCGCCGAGAACGCGGCGCTGCGGGAGAAGGTGCCGCAGTGGATCAGCGTGGAGGAGCAGAGGCCGGAACCGGGAAAACGCGTCCTTGCTACGGACGGCGTATTTGTCGGCGAGGCGTACCGCACAAGCGCGGATACATGGAGAAGATATGACGGAATAGCTATGCGGGACTGCCTTGGCAGTATAGTCACCCACTGGATGCCGCTGCCGGAAGCGCCGGAGGAAGGAGACAAGCATGAGTAAAGCTGTACTGATCAGCATTCGCCCGGAGTGGTGTGAGAAGATCATAAACGGGCGGAAGACGATCGAGGTGCGCAAGACGCGACCGAAGATGGATACGCCGTTTAAGTGCTACATCTACAAATGCGGAAACGGCAAAGTCATTGGGGAATTTCTGTGCGATCAGATCATCAACATTAACGGCGCGGGAAGGATCCCGTCGGATGCTGCGCGGCCAACCTGCCTAGAGCCTGCGGAGCTGCACCAGTATCTCGGAGCTGCCACCGGCTTCGGCTGGCACATCTCCAACCTCAAGATTTACGATACGCCGCGCGAATTGAACGACTTCAGACGGGCATGCAAAAATGACTGGTGGTGTGATAGCTGCGCTATGTACTGGGAGCATAACGGGACCTGCGGCAATGATAGTTTGCAGATTCGACGCCCGCCCCAGAGTTGGTGTTATGTGGAGAAAGAGACATGGAACGATTGACAAGTCATAATATCAACGTAGACCCGGATACCGACCGATTTCTGCACGCCGCGATCGGCGGCAAGGAAATCGACTGGAAGCAGAGCCGGGACAGCACGCTCGACGTGCTGATCAACGGCCCGACGAGCAACGGCTTTTGCAAGGATATCTTCCGCAAGATGGTTCGCGATCTGTACGGACGGCTGAAAGCCTACGAGGACATTGCCGAGTTGTGCGGCGGGTTTGACCGCCTCCGCGAGCTTGCCGAGGCCGACAAGGACGGGCACGTGGTCGTGCTGCCGTGCAAGGTGGGCCAGCGGGTGTTCGCCTTGATGGACACGGATAAGCATATAAGCGAGTGCGAGGTCAAGCGGATTTGTATGGGCAATGAAATCTGCTTTATTGGCCTTGAGCCAATAGGCGCCAGAGGGCGGGAGTATGGCGTAGCGCTAAACGGATTTGGAAAGACCGTATTTCTCACCCGCGAGGAGGCGGAGAAAGCATTGGAGGCGATGAAGGATGGCAACGAAACGAGTATGTGACCGCTGCGGAGCGGAAATAAACCCCACAAGCTCTGCGACGTATGTAAATGTACGAAGCGCGTTCCATGAGGAATCACCTGATATTGAGCTTTGCTGCTCCTGCGCAATGCAAATCAAAGAATGGCTTAAGCCGCGTGTAGAGGAGGGCAAGAAGGATGGCTGAACTGAAACCGTGCCCGTTCTGCGGCGGTGAAATTAGCCTTGTTCTGTGCGATGACGAAGGAAATCTGCATGATGAGTCATATAGAGAACGTCCCTATAGTGGGCTTGGCTTTATGCTTCACCATGCTCACGAGGACAACCCGGAATGCCCGATTGCAAGCTATGAGTGCGATGGCGGGATTTTGGGTGGTGTGTATATTTACGACACGGAAGAACAAGCCGTTGAGGCATGGAACAGGAGGGCGGCGGATGGGCCAGCACAAACATAATCCTACGGCCATTGCGGCCAAGAATGGTGAGCTGCCGCCGAAGAAGCGGGAGCGGCGGCTGACCAAGCGGCAGGCGGAGCGGCTTTTGAAAGCAGAGATCTTGAGTAGATGCACACCGCTTTACGCCCTTCCGCCCGAGTTGCAAAACAGAATCGTAAGGGAGTATTTGGCTTATGACTGATTATATCAGCCGCGAGGCGGCGCTGAAAGATTTTGAATCCTGCAACGCGGAAAATCCGAACTGGACACCGCAGCGAGTGAAAACACTCCTGCTGCGTCAGCCCGCCGCCGACGTTGCGGAGGTGGTGCATGGGACGCCGGTGACGGAAGTGCGCACAAGGACGATTGTGGGGTACCATGAGGAGATCGGCGTTTTAGCGGGAGACCGCTCTACACTTTACCGCAGGAATATGGTGCATGCGGACATCCCGTATGACTACTGCCCGGTGTGCGGCGCAACGCTGTGCTCACGGTGGCACAACTTCTGCGGCAAGTGCGGTGCGCGGATGGACGGTGCAGCCGAATGAGCGGACTGCGGTTTGAGTCCATGGCGGACATGCCGCCGAGGATGCGGGAGGCTTACGCGCGGCAGATGCTCGACCTTTCAGGCGCTGCGGCACCAGCTCCCCTTCGCAAGGGGAGCCATGGGAAGACGAAGTACGGCAGCCGGAAGGATACGCGCGGCGAGCTGCGCTTCGCCAGCCGGAAGGAAGCCCGGCGCTATGACGAGCTGATGGTCATGCTGCGGGCCGGGATCATCTCCGACCTGCGGCTGCAGCCGCAATTCACGCTGCAGGAGAGCTACATCACCGAGGCCGGTGAGCGCATTCGCGCAGTGCGGTACACGGCGGACTTTTCGTACAAATTCGGCGGCAAGCTCGTCGTCGAGGACGCGAAGTCCAAGCCGACGCGGACGAAGGAGTATCTGCGCAATAAAAAATTTATGCGATCCGAATACGGGATCGACATACAGGAGGTTTGAGCATGGCCGACGAAAAAAACGAGCAGTGCATGCTGCCAAAGAGCGCCAGATCCTGCATGATGGCAGCACTGGGCGATGAATTTTGCGAGGGCTGCGGCTGGAACGCGGCTGAGCAGGCCCGAAGAAAGACCCTGCCGCTTGAGCAGGGAGAGGATGGCAAGTATGGCAAGCACGTGGGTGTGAAGCCAGGCTGCCAGAAACCACAGCAATCGGCCGGGGATACATAATTTTTGTGGGCTTATGCCGCCGACGCTTTGCCATGAGACGCCGACGGAAGGATTACCCCGGCTTTTGCAACCCGCCCGCAGAACCCCTCAAGCCTGCGGGCGGGGATAAAACGGTGTGGAACGTGCCGGAAAACGTTACCCCACTCCCGGGCTTTACGCACCCGGGGGCATGGGTGAACCTCCTTCAAAAGCTGCCCGACGCAGACAAGGGCGGCTCGCCCGCGCAGGATCGGACTTGGGGCAGCGCGGGCGCAGGCGGTGCGAGGCCGTCCACTGCCGGGGGCCGGGATACCGGCCCCTGACCAAAGAAAGGAAGAGGACCATGGAAACACTGGTACAAAAGACATGCAGCCTATGCGGGAAAACGTTCCTGCGGTCGATCGGAAAAGTCAACGAGAATAAAAGCGGGCGCTTTTACTGCAGCCGCTCCTGCGCGTCGATCGCACAGCACATAGAGCGGCGCGCCAGAATGGCTGCGATGAACACGCCGCCGGAGCCAACGAAGCCGGAGGAGCCGCGCCGCCTGCCGCACACGATGGTGCGCATCCGCATCATATGCAAAGTGCCGGTCGACCCGGCATACCAGCCGACAGTCGGATCGGAGCATGCCGCAGAAAAGTACGGCCCGAACAAACTCAAAAACGCAGGATATGTGATCCAGTCCGGTGGGAAACGGATCAATATCCGCGCCAATGAGTGTGTCGAAATCTGAAAGGAGCAACAACATGGCAGAAATCATGGGCGCGTTTGCGCACGACCTAGACAATTTTGTCGCATACTACGAAAAACAGCAATGGGATACCAGTTTCCGCGGCGAGCAATACCCGCCGCGCATCGTCATGGAGCAGTCCACGCCGCCGCTCTTCGAAGTGGGGGCGGACGGTGCAAAGACGCTGGTGCCGAATCCGACAATTCAGATTATTGGTCGACCGGAGACTGAGGTTGTTACGACCGGCAAACTGCAGATCAGCAAAAAGGATTTCACAAATCTGACCAACCGCGCCGCCGCTCTGCTGGAGCTGTTCCTGCACGGGTTTATGCAGGAGCGAAAGGAAATGGAGGCGGCGCAGGAATGATTTTGCTGGAATGCACGGTCGCAATGCGTGACGGCGATCGAAAAAAGCTTCAGGAGCAGCTTGCGGCGGAGATCGGGCAGCCAGTCGTTCTTCTGCCGAACAGCGTATCGCGAGCAAAAGAACGGAATATCCTATTTCTTTGCGACAGAAAGGCTTGCGAGAAATGCAGCTATCCAACGTGCAGGCATACGCCGGAGCTGGAGCACGCCAGAAATTTCGCGCCTGCTGAGTTTACAAAGCGCACGGACGGCGTTTGGGTAGAGCAGGAGGGCGTAACGATGGAAGTGAAGATCGACCAGGACAAACTTGAAAAGAGGCTGGTTGAAGCAATGAGGGAGGCGATGGGGCTTGAAGAAGAAAAACGCAGTCCGCATGGTGTGGCGCTGGGATGATATCTTCCGTGTCTACCGCTGCCCATACTGCGGCAGACCGGAGAAACCGTGCTTCGAGCTCTGGAAAAAAGGCGGTTTGAAAAAGAGCCTGCCGAGCCGCTGCACATACTGCAAAGGAGAATTGGAAGGAGTGGAAGGAGAAGAAAATGATCATTGAGATTTTAAAGCTTGCCGCCGCGCTGGAGTGGATCGCGCTGGGCGTGCTGGGATTTTTCGACCTGCGCAGACAGAAACGCAGGCTTGAAGAAGCGATAAAGGAATTGGAGAACGCTATCCGTTGAACGCATGGCCGGAAATTCCGGCCACGCTTTGAGCGGGCAGAAAAGGAGAAAATCGACATGAACATTGCGTACAACATGGACTGTATGGAGTATATGCGGACGCTACAGGACAAGACGTTTGATCTTGCGGTTGTCGATCCTCCATATGGGATCGGGATGGGCGGCGGAGTAATAGGCGGGAGCGTCCTGGCAAAAAACACTAATTTTACAAAAAAGGATTGGGACAAGCAGCCGCCGGAGAAGGGATACTTTGAGGAGCTCGAAAGAGTATCCAAAAATCAGGTTATATTTGGCGCCAACTATTTTATGTCGAAGATTACGCAAAAAGACAGCCCATGCTGGATCGTGTGGGACAAAGACAACGGCGATAACTGCTTCGCGGATTGCGAACTTGCGTACACATCATTCAAGTCGGCGGTCAGAAAATTCAAATATCGCTGGCAAGGGATGCTGCAAGAGAGTGCAAAAAACAAGGAGATACGTATTCACCCAACGCAAAAGCCTGTCGCGCTCTATGCGTGGATCTTCGCCCGGTATGCAAAGCCGGGAGATAAGATCCTCGATACGCACCTTGGGAGCGGGAGCAGCCGGATCGCGGCGTATGACGCAGGGCTGGATTTCGTGGGGTGCGGGATCGATAAGGATTATTTTGCAGCACAAGAGGAGCGCTTCGCCGCGCATACGGCGCAGCTATCACTATTTGTATAAAAGAGGATAGAGTATGGCAAAGAGGCACAAGCGCCGGCTGTTTGCCGGGAAGGTATGTACACAGATCGTGTATACCGTATCCGACGGTGCGGACAAGAAGACTAGCAAACCGCGCAAGCCGCGCTTCCAGACGCGGGAAGAGCAGGACGAATTCAACCGGAAGCTCTCCGAGGCAAAGCTGGAAGCGCTCGTCAATGCCAATTTCGGCCCGTCCAGCCTGTATTCCACGCTGACGCTCGACGCCGAGAACGAGGTACATACTGCTGC
>ERZ1034973.1670-NODE-1670-length-12362-cov-8.375884_pt1 | contig 12362 bp, 11 predicted proteins | sample MGYA00520686_ERZ1034973 | MGnify/ENA primary metagenome ERZ1034973 (study PRJEB33766, sample SAMN09781775) | gut metagenome | biome: gut microbiome | host: Homo sapiens | place: Madagascar | study: EMG produced TPA metagenomics assembly of the PRJNA485056 data... | reverse complement strand
TTCTTTCTGCCGACCTCTCACAGCTCAATATCTACTATGCGTATGTAGCCGATGCTGAGGCAGACAATGCTACTACCAATCCCATTTATGGCGCACAGGTGATATCTACCAATAACACCAATGCATCAATCGACTTTGCAAACACCAAGATGGTCCAAGTTGCCAACATTGGCAATGGCTACGACGAGTTGAGTAACTTGATTGACGACTCGATGGATACATACTTGACACTTCCGTTGGGAGCAAACTTAGGTGGCGCGAAAATCTCTGTCAATATGGGTAAAGTTATAGATAAAGGACAACAGCTCGTTATGGTTACCCAGAATCTGGCTTTAGGATTGGGGGCAAGTCTTGGAGAAGGTCTTAAGTTGACCACCTATCTTGATGGTAAAGAGCAAGAGGAACTGACAAACAGGAAGGTTCTTGGCGCTGATGTAATAGGCAGTAAGGGCGACAGCTATGCTGTGCTCAATCCAACCAAGTCGTTCGATCAGGTTCGTATCACACCTATAAAGGTGCTGTCAGCTCTTGAGAATCTTCAGATTAAGGGCTTTGCTCTGCGTACTGACATGAACGACGACGGAACACTCAACGGATACGACGACTTGCTGGTTCTCGATGAGGACAAGACTCTTGACGTGAAGAAGACATACAATAATGCCAGAATGCTGCTGCGCCGCACATTTACAAAGAACGCTGACGGCACAAAGGGTTGGAACTCGATTATCTTGCCTGTTGACATGACTGCCGCTCAGGTGATAGAAGCCTTTGGCAAAGGCACACAGATAGCTAAGTTTAACGACTTGGACGAGAACTGGATTAAGTTTGAAACGGTTGAAGTAGCGGGCGAAGGTGTAGTGCTCGAAAAGAACACACCTTATATTATCTTCCCCACCCAGAAGGCATATAGCAACTACGAATACAAAATCAACGGTGAAACAAAAACCCTTAATGGCCCTGTATATGTAGCCGAAGGCATTAACTATGAAGACCAGACGGCTAACCTGCAGCACAGCGTTAACGGCACATTCAATAGAATGACCTTCTTTGGTTCGTATGACAACAAGACTGCTGTGTCGGCCGACTCATATATGTTTAGCAAGGGCGACCTTGTTCACACCAGCAAGACACACACCGTGAAGGCTTATCGCTGCTGGCTGAAGGAAAACACACCGTCGGGCAAGCTGCTGAAGTTATCGCTCAACAATAACAACATGGGCAACACTACGGGCATACAGATTGTGGAAGAAAACAAGCGTAACGCTAACCCTGGCATCTACAACATTGAGGGCATGCGCATGAACACCAACAACGTTGATGAGCTGTCGAAGGGCGTGTACATTGTAAACAACAAGACCGTAGTAGTAACAAAATAAAGACAGAACACTAAGATGAAAAAAACATATATATCGCCCGCCATCACCGTTATCGGTGTTGAAAGTTCAGAACTGATGACGGTGAGCGGATGGACACCTGATGGCAAGCCCGCAAACGGGTTTGGCATCGTTGAAGAAGACAACGAAAACACTTATGATGATAACGACTTTTAAACAAGAGCCGTAACAACGCTCAAACTCAGGCATAAGCCGTTGCCGAAGGCGGTAATTATTCATAGCCGCCTTTGGCAACGCTTGCTTGAGTTTTTTTTTTGCATAACAATCTTGCGATAGTTCAATTTCAAACAATCAGCAAACCAATCTACAAGTAACGGGGTTACGATCCCTAAATGCCATGGTTACGCTACCTAAGTACCATGGTTACGCATCCTAAGTGCCATGTTTACGCTCCGTAGACGGCGTGTTTGCAACCTCGAAACGACATAACCAACCGTTGCGCATAAGCGTAAAAAGAGCTGTTTTTGCCCCTGTTTTGCATAAATATACATAAAGACAAAAAGACAGCAAAAAAGACTTAAATCCTTTCATAATGCGCAAAATTTTAGTTAATATTCAATCACGAATTGTTAACATCTCTTAAACACCCCCCCTTAATTTGTCATTAAGCCTCTTTGAGCTCGTCAAAGGGCCTCTTTGAGGCTGTCAAAGAGCCTCTTTGACAACGTCATTTGGGCACTTTCAAAGTGTCATTTGGGCTTCATGAGAAAACGAATAAATATACACTCCAAAATGCATATTTATGCACAACAAAAATGCTCCATTCCATCTTCCTTCTTTACAGCAAAATGCTCCCTTTAATCTTCCATCGTTTCAACCAAACATTCATTTCAATCTTCCATCGTTTCGACCAAACGCCACCTTCAATCTTCTATCGTTTCACCCAATCGTTCATTTCTATCTTCCTTCGTTTCAGCATAACGTTCCTTTCAACCTTCCATCAACACAATGAAATAATTCAAACGAAGCAATGATGCTTGGCAAAAACTGTCAATTAAGCTCCAACTCGTTGTTTCAGAACGCAATAAGCCCATTCAGACCCATGCTTGTCAAAAACTGTCAAATGTTTTCGGCTAAAAAATTTGTTGTAGAAGCCATTCTTTTCTATTTTTGCAGCAGACAAATAAGCGATAAAAGAGCTCGCTTAACGAATGAAATATTTTTTAATGAAACCAAAAGCGAAGAAATATGAATGCCATCTACATTGCTTGCAGTTTGATCACACTTGCATATTTTATCTATTTGATCGTTTTTTATCTCGGCATTGGGATAATTAAATGTCTGATGGAGAAAAGATATTATATGGTGCTTCAAAACATTTTTATCATCATTGTTTTGTTCTTTGGCCTTTATTGCATAGGCTATTTCCGTTGGGTACAGAGCGCGGCAAGGATAGTGTTCTCTATTTTCAGTTAGCATCTGTTACATTTGCCGAAAACAACATAAACAAAAACAGGAGGATTGGCTATGGTTACCTTTTTAAAGAAACATTTTATAAGCATTGTTGCTTTATGCGTCTTTATTGTTGGATTATTGTGGGTTATTATCGGACACGACCGGGGTTCCTGCAATTCTGCCGACGCTGTTATTGATTACGACAACAAGCAGCTGTTGTCGGGGGTCACACCAACAGACAGAATTATCGGATTGGTGATAGGTGTCGGCGAGTTATATGTCATTGTTTGCTGTTGGCTGATGGAACGGAAAAACAAATTGTTAAGAAAGGAGCTTGACGACATAAGAGGGCAATTGACGGAAAGGAAATGAAATTTGAAACTTTGCGCCACCCAAGCTCTTAGAAGAATTGGAGGTGTCGTGAACGGCTGTGCTTATGGGACTGCGAGAAAAAACGCGATTCTTGCTGCTCATAAGCACATTTTTTATTATTTTTGCAAGACACTAAAAAAAGCTATTATGTCAAAACACAAACGATATGTTTTTCTTATAACAATAATAATCTCTGCCGTCTGCCTTTCGCCAACAGCCTTGCATGCCAATAAGACCATGACGACACAGACAGAAGCGAACCCTTATGAACGCCAGGTGATGGAGGCATCGAAGATTGAAAAGATCATAGGTCTTACCATTGGCGGCTGCATTATATGGCTCATCATCGGCTACAAACGCATGGAGCGTAAAAACGAGATGAAGGAAGAACTGTTGAGGTCTAAAGAAGCGGAACATGAGGAGGCCTTGTCTTGCAAAGAGGAAACCATAGACAAGCTGCAAGCTAAGGTCATGGGCTATGAGCAACACAAAGACATGGCTCTGCCTCATGAAGGCATTGCAAACATAACAAGTGCAACGATTTATCATCGGTTTAAGACCTTAGCGGAGAGACCGCTTGCTGAACCTTCTGAAGACGAATGGAGAAACATGTTGACAACTGTAGAACAGAACGTTCCGAGGTTTCGTGACAAGCTCATGGGCGAATACACGTTGAGCAGCAAAGAATATCGCATCTGCATTCTCGTATTGCTCGCTTTCAAACCAGGAGAGATGGTCAACCTCACAGGCTTCTCCAGTTCAGACATTTCGAAGACACGACAGCGGTTGCTGATGAAGCTCTTTGGGGAGCAAGGCAGCGCAGGACAGTTTGACAGGCGGCTGAGAGGGGTTATTAAGTGAGAATCAAGATTTTTTTGCTGAGAAAGTGGCAAAATCGGGCTATTTTTCTTAATTTAACGTGTGGAACGGTAGAGTTTCGGAGAATTTATATAAATTTGCATCAAACGATAATAAATTTTATATGGAGCAAGATTTGAATCGCATCAAGTTAGTACTTGTCGAAAAGAAGAAGACTGGGAAATGGCTAGCACAAGAACTGGGTGTATCAGAGTGTACTGTGTCAAGATGGGCCAGTAATAAAGCTCAGCCTAACCTTAGTTCACTTAATGCCATTGCTAAACTGCTTGGTGTCGAAATGAAAGATCTGTTAAGAAGTTAAACCAAGTTCTTCTCCTAACCAAGACATTAAAGTAATGTATTATGGATAAAGGGCAATTTTTATTATATCAAACTCCTGACGGTGATTCACAAATTGAGGTGAAGTTGCAAGACGATACCGTCTGGCTCTCACTTGACCAGATGGCAGAGTTGTTTCAACGTAATAAGTCCACTATCTCACGACATATAAAGAATGTGTTGGAGGACGGGGAATTACAAGAAGAGGCAACTATTGCAAATTTTGCAACAGTTCAAAACGAAGGAACTCGCAAGGTTGAAAGAGTAATAGCATACTACAACCTCGACATGATAATCAGCGTAGGCTACCGTGTGCATTCCTATCGTGGCGTTCAGTTTCGTATATGGGCAACCAAGGTATTGAAGGAGTACATAGTAAAAGGCTTCGCCATGAACGATGACCTTTTGAAGAGAGCTGGAGGCGGCAATTACTTTGACGAGTTGCTTGCAAGAATCCGTGACATTCGCTCCAGTGAAAAGGTGTTCTATCGCAAGGTCTTGGAGATTTACGCCCTCAGTATCGACTATGACCCACGAGTGGAAATGACACAAAAGTTCTTCAAGACAATACAGAACAAGATGCACTATTCGGTTCACGGTCATACGGCGGCGGAAATAATATACGAGAGAGCCGATGCAGAGAAAGACTTTATGGGACTTACAACGTGGTCAGGAGCTATGCCGTCAAAACCCGAAGCAGAAATAGCCAAGAACTATCTCACCCACGAAGAGATAAAGTCACTGAACCGCATCGTGAGCCTATATCTTGACTTCGCCGAAATGCAAGCCGAGGAACACCGCCCTATGTATATGAAGGATTGGATAAACATTCTCGATGACTTCCTCCGTATCTCCCGAAAAGACATCCTCACTCATGCAGGTAAAATCTCCGCCAAACTCGCCAAAGAGAAAGCCGACCAGGAATACGACAAATTCAAGGAACGTACCAAGAATAACCTCTCGCCTGTAGAGATTCACTTCTTGGAGAATTTTGAGCGTGAACAGAAAAGGTTGATGGGAGGAAAAGACAAAAACAAATAAGACAAAAAACCGATAATCATTCCACGAACACGTCAAAATCATTATCTGCGTCCTTGGCCTTTGTCGATGAAGGCTTTGCGGTCTTGGCCTTTGGCTTGAGCTGTCCGTTCTCGTCGAGCAAACCATAGGTGGTGCGCAAGACGATAAACTCGGTGCGGCGGTTGAGCTGATTGCAGATAGCCTGCTTCTCGGGGTCGAGCTTCTTGATGAACTCCTCTGTCAGCACGTCACCCTCCTTAAGCCATGTGAGCTTCTCGGTGAGCTTCTTCCTGATGGTCTTGGGTTTCTCCTTGCCATAGCCAACGGGCGAGAGACGGTCGCGGGCAATGCCTTTGTCAACAAGATAGTTGACCACGCTCTCGGCGCGACGCTGAGCCAGCAGCTTGTTGTAGGCAGACGAGCCTTTATAATCGCAATGCGATGACAGTTCGATCGTCACGTTCGGATTCTCGTTGAGCAACTTCACCAGCTCGTCGAGAGCCGTCTGCGACTCTGGTCGCAACGTTGCCTTGTTAAAATCGTAGAAGATATTGTCGATGAGCACAGGGGCGGTGATGGATGCCAAGGGAAACTGCAACACATACTCGTGCGAGTCGTTCATGGGCACCACCTTAAGTTCCTCCTTGTGATTGAGGAAGCCCTTGCATGTGGCGAGGAACATATACTCGACACCCGGCGTCAGCTCCTTCTCAAACGAGCCGTCGCTCTTCACGCCCAGCTTGAGGTTGGTGCCGTCGCTGCCGATCATGTAGACCTGAGCGGCAGGCAGCTCATAGCCCTCCTGCTCATAGACCCAGCCCTTGACGCTCTGCACAATTTCGGGGTTCACAAAACTGTAGATATGGTCCCAGCCGCGCCCGTCGTTGCGGTTGGAAGAGAAAAAGCCACGGTTCTTCACGCCCTCAAACGTCATGCCGAAATCGTCGCCTTGCGAGTTGAGCGGATAGCCCGGATGCTCAAGCACATAACGTCCCGTCTTGCCGGGGTGAGCAATGAAGATGTCGAGACCTCCCATGCCAGGATGACCGTCGGACGAGAAATAGAGGTCGCCGTTGGGACGGAACGTGGGAAACATCTCGTTGCCTGGCGTGTTTATCGGCTCCCCAAGATTCTCCACACCGCCATAGCCGGCAGACGTTATGCGCACGCGCCAGATGTCGAGCCCACCCTTGCCGCCGGGCATGTCGGAGACAAAGTATAGCCACTGTCCATCAGGCGACACGGCAGGATGTGCAAAGCTGGAGAGCGTGTCCTTGGTAAGCTCCACGCTTGACGCCTTGCCCCATGCAGCATCAGAACGGTTCGACTTCACGATCTGCGCATAGCGCGGATAGGAAGGGTCGGTGACACACTGGGTGAGGTACATCTCGCGCTGGTCGGGCGACAGACAGCTGGCACCCTCGTCGGCCTCGGTGTTCAAGCCGCCGTTCACCACCTCTGGCTTTGACCATTTGCCCTTGTCATCCTTCTGCGACACGAAGATGTCGCCATTCTTTGTGCCCGTGATGCCACTCAGCTCATCGCCCGTGGCGTCATTGCGTGTGGAGGTGAAATAGAGTTGGTCAAACTGGTCACCAGAAAGCATGGGCGAATATTCGGCACGACGCGAGTTGAACACGTCCATGCGCTTGACTGTGTAACGCGAGCCTTGCTTCTTCCAGGCAGGTGCCTGTTGAGCAGACAGCAATCCGTTACGGGCAAGGACGTTGTCGGGCATGGAGTCGAGCACCACGCGAAACTGTTCTGCCGCCTGCTTGTAGTCGCCGTTCTTAAGAAGCTGGCGACCAAGCTCCAGACGGTCATCGACAGTTGCCTTGTTGTAACGCACCATGTTGCGGTAGGCAGCAACGGCCTTTGGCGTGGAGTTGATCTTCCGATAGCACACAGCCATCTTGCCGGCAATCAGTCCGCGACGGTCGCGCTCTTTAGGCGGCGTCTTGCTGTATGCTTGCTTATATTGCGAGGCAGCGTCATAATATTCGCCTATGGCCATAAACTTCTCCGCCTTCTTCATGTTCTTCTCCGCGCCACAGCTGGCAAGGAGCAACAGGGAGAGGACAAGAAGGGCCAACACCTTAGTATATAAAAAAAATTGTTTTCTCACTTTGCGCATTGTTTATGATAAAAACGGACAATGCCCAAAATTATTGTTCCAGACCTTAGGCTGTTTAAAAGAAAAGCGACACACATTATATATATAGGAGCTATCGTTTAAAAAGATTTTGCGCTTCGTGCTTTTTTTAAAACATTAATTTCCATTAATTGAACATTCTTGCGCTCCGTAGGTGCTCAGGCGCTTCGCGGAGTATGAACATCAATCTTCCGCGCGAAGCGCGTGTTAATGATAATTAATGGGTCATTAATGGAAATTAATGTTGAAGCCAAAACGCAAAATTTTATGTTATTCAGAATCTTATTTCACCACCACCTTGCGCACACGACCGTTGCTCATACGCACGATGTTGATGCCCTTTGTCGGCGACGACAGATGTTGACCGCCAAGACCAAAGCGCTGTTTCACGGAGCCGCTGCCGTCAATGTCGTCGACGGTGGGCTGTGAGATGCCTGTCAGGTCGGCTTCCTCTATGAAGAACTGCTGCCACACATTGCTGCCACGGTAAGCCGAAGCACAATGGAGAGGCACATAAAGGGTGCAAGACGACGGGTCGGCGGCGTTGCTGAACGCATTCGCGTAGACGGCGGGAGGCGTGGCACGGGCACAGGTCAACGACGAGAGCGAGGTGCAATAGCGGAAAGCATATTCGCCAATCTCGCTAACCGCGTCGGTGAGGTTTACAGAGGCGAGACGCTCACAGTTCCAGAACGCGCCATAACCAATGACGGTGTTGCCTGCGGCAGAAGCCTTTTCGGCGTTCATGGTGCTCACCATGCGTCCCTGAGGTGCAGAGGCAGACCCTATGGTTATGTTCTCAAGGGCCACACAATTGTTGAAAGAAGCATTATCGACAAGCGTCACGCTGCGCGGAACGTTGATCTCGACAAGCACGCTGTCCTCATGGAACGTGCCCTTGCCTATGGTCTCCAAGCCCTCGGGCAAGACCACCTTCTTCAGTTTGGCACAGTTGGCAAACTGATAAGGCAAAAGCTTTTTCACAGCGTCGCCCACCGTGATCTGCTCCAGATGACGCGAACGGCCGAACGGCGAATAGTAACGTCGCACAAAACTCTGATCCATCATTGCTCCACAAAGATAGTTAAGCTCACGTCCCACATAAGCCTCGGTGATGGGCAACAGCGCAAACATGCCCTGAGCAACGAAGAGAGAGCTCATGGCAGTAGAGCCGTTGGGACCTCGCATGACGGTGGCAGAGGCATCGGCAGCAGGAGCCTTTATGATCCAACCGCCTGTCTTGTTGAAGTTGTTGCCTGTTGCGAGGGGCTTGTCACTATCCTCGATGACAAGCTTTGTGAAGCCGGTTCTTACAAAGGCATCCCACCCTATTTCCTCAACCGAAGAAGGGATGGTTAGCGTGCCGACAAGTCCGGCGCAGTTTTCAAAGGCATAGCTTGGCACCTTCTTCAAGCCCTCGGGCAGCTGCAACCCACCTTTCAGGCCTGTGCAGCGGGCAAAGGCAGCCGTACCCATCTCCTTAAGAGCGGCAGGAAGCACCAGCTCGCCCGTGATGCCTGTTTCTGCAAAAGCCGACGAACCGATATATTCTACGGTCTTGGGCAGCGTGAGCGTGCCGCCTGTAAGGCATACGTCTTTAGAATTGACATACTTGCCGAAGGTGCAGTCGCCAATGCGTTTCAAGCGGCTGTCGGGAGCGAACGACAACGATGAGAACAGATGACCGTTAGCCTCGAACGCTTTGTCAGGGATCTCTGTGATGGTTGCACCGACCGTGAGGTGACCGTTCACACACACACGGCTATAACGGAACACCTGATCATGGGCAGCAGCACAGTTCCACTCAAGATCGTTGACCGTGATGCCATAGAACGCTTTCTCACCGATGGTGGCAAGCGATGCGGGCAGACGCATGGCTTTGTCAAGCTTCTCGCAACCGTAAAAAGCGCTCTCGCCAATGCTTGTCAGGCCATCGTGGAAGAGCAACACGTCGCTTTGCATGTTCTTGCAACAATAGAAAGCCTTGGCGCCAATGGTCTTAAGCTTAAGGGCATCAGAGACCGTGAGCTTGCTTATGTTGGCATCAGCGCAGAAATTGTCGGGAAGACTCTCCACGTTGGGACCTAAGGTCAAGGCATAAGCCGACTGCTTATGTGCTTCACCCGTCATTTCATCAGGTTTCCATTGACCAACGGGCAGCAGGTTGGTGCTCTTGGCGTTGGGCACATCATAAAACACGCTCTGCAACGCTTCACACTCCTCGAACGCATTGTTGCCTACCTCTGTGAGGGTTGACGGCAGCTCCAGCTCGTTAAGTTGCAGACAACCTGCAAAGGCTCTTTCGCCCAAGGTGCGCACGGTGGCAGGAAAGGCAAGGCGACCAGAGAGCAGGCGGTTCGAGCAGAAAGCGTACGTTCCGATGGTTGCCAGGCTACCGTCGGCAGCAAAATGTATGGCCTTAACGCCACCCACGACCTCAAACTTGCCGTCATTTTCACACATATAACCATTTTCAAACAAATAGTCGGGAATGGTGGTGACAGCGTTGCCAAGCCACAAATCGTAACCTTCGGCCAAGCCGCCAGACCAACAGAAAGCGCCAATGCGGTAGTTTCGCTCATAGGTAAAAGCCACATTAGGGGCGTTAAACTCGACCTTGCTCAACTGAGGACATTGAGCAAACGCTTTGGCTCCTATCTCGGTCACGCTCTCCGGCACAACAACACTTGTTATGTTGGATGTGGCGAACGCCATGTAACCGATCTTCTTCAGCTTCGAGGGCAAGACGAGAGAACCTTCCAACGACTCATAGTTGAACTCGCGTGCGCCAATCTCGTCACACACAGCCCCTTCCTCAAACGTGAGGGTCTTGATGTTGGATTTGTCGAACATTTCTTGGTTCACCTTCTTCACCTCGCGGCCAATGGTGAGATTCACACCACCGGCATCCTTGCCCAAGCGGTAGAACACATCGGCAGATCCACGGCCCCCCGTAAGGGTAAATTCGGCAGGACCGAAATAGAGATTGTTGACATTCGTACATTCATAAAAAGCATAACGGCCAATCTTATTTACCGACGAGGGAATGTGGATGGACGAAAGCAAAGAGTTGCCCGAAAAAGCATAAGTGCCGATCTCGGTGATTGTTGACGGAAGGACAAGGCTGCCCGACAGCATAGCTCCTGAGAACGCAACATCGCCGATGGCGGTGCATTGGCATCCCTCTTCAAAGGTAAGGCTGGAGGCATTGCACTTGCTAAGGAAATGGCCTGGCACACGCTGCACCTCCTTACCTATGACAACCTGCAACCCATTGGTAGCACGGATGTCGGAAAGCACAGGATTGCGGTTGTTGCCGTCAGGGTGTGCGGGAACATGCCATTCGAGACGCTCTATGCCCGTGCAGTCTCTGAAAGCATACATGCCGAGCGTTGTTAAAGAGGCGGGCAAGCTGAGAGTGCCCGACAGCGACTTACATTTATAGAAGGCATACATTCCGATGCTTGTAAGGGCTGAACCGAAACGCAGCTCGCCCGTCATGTCTGAACGACCATCGAAAGCATAATTGCCTATGGTCTGCACGGTGGAAGGCAGCACAAGGTGCAAAGGAGGGGTGCCGCTAATTGTGCCGTAAGCGGCATGGTTGCCGATGGTCACAAGACCTTCGGGCAGCTCCAAACGGCCGCACACATTCTCCAGACCATAAGCGGCAATCTCCTTACAGCGGCTGCCTGGCTCAAAGGTCACGCTATATCTTCCTAACGATCTAAACAAATAAGATGGTATGCGCTCCACATTAGGCGCTATAGACACAGGACACACCCATGATGCGTCGTCGCGCATATTGCCCAAGCAACTGTTGGAGCTCAACATGTCGGCCATAGACGTAACGGCAAAGCGAAAACCGCTGATGCTACGACAACCGCTGAAACATTCGGAGCCGATGGTCTTCAGGTTTTCAGGCAACAGAAAGGTGCCTCTCAATGCCCAACATTCTCTAAATGCGTTGTTGCCTATATCTTCAAGAGTGGAGGGCATCTCAAACAATGTTGTCATCTTCCGACAGTTATAAAACGCCCCTTCGCCTATGACGCGAAGACGTGGGGCCTGCCCCGAGGCAAATGTGACCGAGGTCATATCACCATTGTTTGTAAAAGCCTGGGCACCAATGGTTTCAATCGTTGGCGGCAGCACGACATCATGATAAATCTTATATCCGTTGCCGAAGAACGCATTATTGCCGATGTGCTTCACGGTGTAGCTATGGTCTTTATAGGAGACCGTCGACGGGATGGTCAGGTCGTAGAAGTGTTTGTTGCCTCTTGTTACCTGAACGGCGGATGCGTCGTTTTGGAGAACCGTGTAGGTCAAGTCACCGACATCAAAACTCTGCGCATCGAGACCGAGCGCAATGAAAAGACACGAAAAGAGCAAGGCCATGCGGGGAGCATGACGATGCAGAGAAAAAACTAATAGGTTCATATTTTTTGCAGTATTTTGTTTGTTTGATTTACCACAAAATTATGAAATAAAGCGCATGAAACCAACACTTTAGGCTAAGAAACGACAATGCCCCTACCGAAAACTATGGTTTTCGGTAGGGGCACAGCTATTGTTTTGAGTAGTTCTGACTGTCTGAGAAGAGGTTAACCTTACTGGTCAACCAACCCCATCAACACCTAAAAGGCTTTGCGGAAACACCTAAAGAGCTTTGCGGAAACACCTAAAGAGCTTTGCGGAAACATCTAAAAAGCTTTGCGGAACGTGCATCCCTCGCGCCAACGGCTACAGCCATAGGCTGTCTTACCTTTTATTATGTGTCCTTGGCCACAGACAGGACAGGGCTGACCAACCAACGGGTCGGGGGACGA
>ERZ1034973.1669-NODE-1669-length-12368-cov-5.494924_pt1 | contig 12368 bp, 19 predicted proteins | sample MGYA00520686_ERZ1034973 | MGnify/ENA primary metagenome ERZ1034973 (study PRJEB33766, sample SAMN09781775) | gut metagenome | biome: gut microbiome | host: Homo sapiens | place: Madagascar | study: EMG produced TPA metagenomics assembly of the PRJNA485056 data... | reverse complement strand
GCACCATTTACTACCTTTAGTCGAACTTTCCGAGTTCGTGAATATAATCTGATAAGATTTATCCTCCTGAAGCCGAATCTCCTTGATAAAGTCAGGCAGGATTGATCTTATTTCATCAGACGTTGCATTCTCTTCAAGAAGATTCTGTAAATTTCTCAACATGCCGATAAATACAAGAGCTATGCGCTCTATCTCAGCATCCCCACTCGGAATTGTTTCAATCGCCGCAATTTGAGCATCAATTGTCTCTAGATCAGTCCTTATTCTCGCTGCACGCTTATTCAATTCCGCGACCAGCAAATCATCAAGCGTATTTGATATACAGGTCGCTACCAGCTTATCTCTTTCAGCGACAAGCGACGTCCTTGTTTTTTTTAAGCGATCAAGTTCAGGTTGATGTTGCTCTCGTATTTCTTGATTGCGTTTTTTCACCTCTTCTACCGCAGATTTGACAGCCTTATCGGAAATCTTAAACGACTTGATTTGCTCTAATGCGTATTTTTCGATTTTTGGAGCAGATACGCGCGTTCTGCAATCAGGGTCTGTACATGTATAATATGCGTATTGTCCGCTTTTTGCGGTACCTGGCGTTAAGCGACATCCGCAATGACAGAAAAGCAACCCGGGCAAAAGAAACGGATAGCGGTACGCTTTCGGACGCAATGCTTTTTTGAGCTGAGGCAGTTTGCGCTGAACCTGCAGGAAAAGATCATCAGAAATCAATCGCTCATGTTTCCCGTTGAAAACACTGCCGGCATAATAAATTTTCCCTATGTAGGTAGGATTGCGGAGAAGCGAAAGTATCTTTGATTTGCTGAGTTCATTTTTATATTTGTGCACGATTTCCCGGGTTGTATGCTTATCTGATGCATATAGCTCGAAAATATCACGGACAATAACCGCCTTGCGCTCGTCGACATGCAGGACATTGTCCTTATGAGCTCCGCGTTTATACCCGTATGGCGGATATCCAGCCGGCCATTCCCCGCGCGCGGCGATTGACATCATGCGATCACGGACAGTGTGCGCAGAAGATTTGCGCATGTAACGCGCGATATGTGTCAATATCCCCATCATCATTTCGCCAGTAATCGAGGCCGCGTCAAATTCCGGCTCAGAAGCAGACGAATACCGTTTCCCCGCAGAACCTAAAATATCCATGACTTTATACAAGTCTCGCGGCTCACGGGTCAAGCGGGAAAGGTTATAGGTTACCAGGCAATCCCATGCAGCATTCCCGGCTTCAACCTCTTTCAAGATTTGCCGAATCCCCGCACGATTCAAATTCCCACCTGTCAAAAACTCATCTTTTACAACTCCAACTATTTCCCCGCCTTTCATTTCGATAAATTTCTTGCAAAACTCGATCTGCATAGTCGTCGAGTTTTCTGCTTTATGGTCAAAAGATGAGCCGCGTTCCGAAATTCGAGCATAAATCAAATATTTCATCAGTTGAGTTCCTTAAGTTTTGTTTCCCAGAAATGATGGATTCCCGCTTCAGCCATTGCCCGGTCAAGAGCCTTTTCATCACGCATGGACTGAATCACGGTATAGACTGCACGGACGGGATTATATTCATCCTTCCTGAACTCATAGTCTTTTCCGCTTTGGTTGATTGAGAGCAAGTAGTATTTATCGCCTTTCTCCGCAAAGCATTTGAACACAACCTCCCCATCCTTGAGCACCGCCACGACACGCTCCCCAGTTTGCAACCGCTGATTCGGACGAACAAGGATCAACGTTCCAGGAGGATACCAAGGCGACATGGATGATCCTGTAACGCGAATGACAACATCTCCTTCTTTCCCCTCCGTAAAAGAAACCTGATCTTCCGCATTTATCTCTGCATAATCTGAAATCGGCATAAATGCGGTATTGCATTCCGCCGCGGCAGCATCAGATATGACAGGGAATTTTTGTACAGCTTTTTCCGGAACATAAAGCTCTGCATTCGAGGATTCCCGAACGTTTTTAAGTCCCAGTTTATAGACTGACATTTCGCCTGGAGTTATAATGCCATAACGCAACATCTCCTGCAGAAGCTTTTCATAAGCCTTATCTCGGATAAATTCCCCTGTTCCAATCCAGTTGGAAACCGTAGTATTGGCAACACCAAGCGCATTGCCCAAAGCGTTCGCCGATCCGTGCTTAGATACGAGCATTTCAATTTTCTTGCGGAAATCGGGTGTAATGATTTGCAACATAAAGCACCTCCTGCGTTGTTGTGTTCTCTAGTTAAAATACATGATTTTTTTACGTTTTCAAGTTTTTTTTGTGTTTTTTATTTATTTTCATTTGACAACTCATGTTTATGTGTTATATTATGCATTATAAAGCACAACAAACGCTTAATCTAAACAAGGAGGACTGAAGGATGACTGACAAAGAAAAAAGAGACAAGCTCTGCAAGTGGATGTCGGAGGCTGGGGAAATCGCGGAAATTCTGCGCGAGAGCGCGCAGGTCAAGCAAGGCTTGACAGACGATGATGAATACACCAAAGGCATCCGCTCCGCGCTTGCCATGCTTGAATTTCTTCCGGTGTTGGTGGACGATCCGGCGAACTATCGAGGAGAGGCGTTTCCTGAACTCGCATTCGGGATGATGTTTCTGGGGGTGGCGGTCGGGGAAATGAAGGAGGAGGAGGGAGGTTGGCAATGATTTTTGCGATTGACTTCGACGGGACCATCTTCAGCGAGGCTTGGCCGGAAATCGGCGAGCCTGTCCGCGAAGTGGTGAAATTCATCCGCGAACTTCAGGAACGCGGCGACCTCTGGATCCTGTACACCATGCGCGAAGGCGCCACCCTAGAACAGGCCGTCGCCGCCCTTGCGGAGCTCGGCTTGCGCCCTGACGCGATCAATGACAACCTGCCGGAACGGTGCGCCCGATTCGGCAACAATCCGCGAAAAATCTATGCGGACATTTACATCGATGACCACAATGCCGGAGGGTTGAGACTTCCGGTCAGCGGAGAAAGAAAATGAAATCACCCCAGATCAATTTCATAAAGCTTCCCGCAGTGAATGCAGTAAGCATGAAGCAGAGGATGGATTCTGAACGGATTTCCGGAATAAACATGAATATACCGGACATGCTTTCCGTCATTTTTCAGAGGAGCAATCAAGCCCTCCGCATAGCATTCAGAGCAATACAGCATATTGTTCCGGTCAAGCAGGTAACACTCGTTCAGAACTTGCTCAAAATGAAGCTGGAGACGTTGTTTTTCATCAATAAACGCTTTTTGTGCACGGCGGCGTTCAGTCTCTGTTTTTGCTTCAATTCTGTGAATGCAAGCAGTCTTAACGGAAAAGTAAACTCCACGGATCAGCAGATAGAAGCCTTTGCAAAAAATGGAACCGAGCATGAATCCGCAAACAAGACCGAAAATGAACCCGGCGACAGTGGCATTTTGAGTGACGGGGTCGATGAAGAATTGAAAGGCTTTGTCGAAAAGGTCAGAAAACATTTTTGGCTCCAGTTTATCAAATGCGGTTTTGTTACAGGTTTTGCATTCGGCATAATCGTAACATACATCGTCTTGAGCAAAAAATCAACCGCCCGAAAGGGCATAACCAAATAACCAAAGGAGGTCTGAAATGAATCAGATCATCAAAACGACGGTCGCCGAAATCGGCGGGGAAGAACAGCAAACAGTCAATGCAAGAGAGCTCTGGAAAGTGCTCGGAAGCAAACGGGAGTTTATAAACTGGATAAAAGACCGATTGGAGGGATTTACTATAGGAGAAGACTTTTTGACGAATTTGTCAAAAAGTCACGGACGCCCGAGAATTGAGTACACTCTCACCCTCGACGTCGCCAAACATCTGGCAATGCTGGAGCGCAACGAAATCGGCAAGAAAGTTCGGCAGTATCTGCAAACACTCTCTCCCCAAATGGAAAGCAAAGCACTGAACCTCGAAGGACTTGTAACCTTGAATGCCACAAAACCTGTAACAACATCGCTGCGAATCGCCGAAGTCTTCGGAAAAAAGCATTGTGATGTTTTACGTGCAATAGAAAGCCTAGAAATTCCAGAAGATTTCAGAAAACGCAATTTTGCGTCCTCTGGATATCAAGCACAAAATGGACTTGGGAAAACTGTAAATTACAAGATGTACCTCATCACTCGCGACGGCTTCACGCTCCTTGCCATGGGGTTCACCGGCAAGCGGGCAATGCAATTCAAGCTGGCGTACATCAACGCATTCAACGAAATGGAACGCAGGATTCAAAATCCATCCGCAAAAGATGTGCTCTGTCATGTAATCGGAACACGCGGCGCTGAATGGATCATCGAGCGGTTGCAGAAATGTGAAATCCTTGAAAACTATGCACCCCAAACAGAATTCGGCTCATTTGATCCGCACGGTCTTATTCGCGGAACAGTCCGCAGAGGGTGCAACCCAATTCGCGGCGGACGGAAAATCCAAGATCTCATTGTGCGGGCTCAACATCCCGATCTGTTCGAGATATACACGATCAACAAGCTCAAAATGGAGATTGAACATGGCAAAAATGCTCACGATTAAAGAGGTTTCGGAAAAGCTCCGAATCAATTGTCAGTCCGTCCAGCGCCTGATCAAAAACAAGACGATTCCGGCGATAAGACTTCCGGGGACAAAAAAATGGCTCATCAGCGAAGATGACCTCAAAAAAATTTTGTCCTGAGTTAAGCGTTACAACAACCAACAAAACAAAGAAACACATAACAACATGTTTGACACAACGACAGAGCGTTACTCGCACTTGGCGGGGCTTACCGAGGCGGAGATACGACTGGTTATGCTGATTGCAGATGTCGCTCTGCGAGTGGCAAGAAAGGAACTCAACCATGAAGAGCGACATGTATCACCTCGGATGGGCCGTTGCAGAAGCCCTCTACAGGAAACTGAAACAGGAAAAGGAGAAGAATAATGACACACAATCAGAAAAACGGGCTGAAACTCCTGATCGCCGCTTTCGTCTTCGGGGCGGCAATGGGATACATCGGGGCGCTGTGGCAGATCACGACACAGCAGGAGCGGAGGATTGAAGAATGCCTTGCGGAGTAACAGAACACCTCGACGCGGCGGGAATCTGCCTCTCCTGCGAATACTGGACCGGAGCGCGGTGCCAGGTCAATCGGCGGAAACGGGAAGCAGTCGACACCTGCACCCGAACCATGAAAAAACATTACAAACCGAATGCGGCGTATGCCGCTGAACACAAGAAAGAGTGGGAATGATGAACAAGATCATCGTAAAAATCAAACTGGACGATCTCGCGAAAATCAAACAGAGCGCGGATTGCTTCAGCCACGCGGCCGAAAACGCCGCACACCTCCGCGGAATCAACGAACAGCTCACGGTCGAAAAAGCGGACATGGAACAGAAAATCAAGGAGCTTACAGAGGATGTCGAGCGTCTCGAAAAATATATTTTCAAACTCAAACATCCGGAAAACGGCGGTGCAAAATGAACGAAGACATGACAAACACGATGAAGCGTCTGCAGGAACCTTTCCCGGCAAAGGACATCGAATGGCGCGTCCAGCAGAGCGGAGGACGGGACGGAAACATGTGGGCGCTCGTGCTTGCATACGTCACGAACCGCGCAATCCAAAACCGGCTGGACGACATTTTCGGCGCGGGCAACTGGCGCAACGAGTTCCGGGAATGGGGCAACGGCGCGGTGCTCTGCGGTCTCTCCATCCGGATCGGCGGCGAGTGGGTCACGAAATGGGACGGCGCGGACAAGACGGACATCGAGCCGACGAAGGGCGGACTCTCCGACAGCATGAAGCGCGCGGCGGTCCAGTGGGGAATCGGGCGTTATCTCTACAACCTGGAGGCGAACTTCGCGGAAGTCTCACAGTACAGACCGCAGGGCGACGGCTGGAAATCGGCAAAGACGAAGGACGGCAAGTTTTACTGGAGACCGCCGCAGCTCCCCGACTGGGCGCTCCCGGAAGCGGAACGGGGCAAACAGCACACCCCGTCAAAAAACGCCGGAAACGCCCCTCAGAGCGCGACAAACACTCCGGACGATAAAAGACCCGGGCAAGTCCCTAAACGCGCGCTGTCCATCGAAGAACGGCGAAAAAACCTTGTCATCGCAGTCCAGCAGAAGTTCGGAGTCTCCAGAGGAGAACTGAAAGACATGATGGGCATCGATCCGGAATCGTTCAACGAAGACGAAATCAACATCATCCGCGAAGCCGCCAAAATTGCGAAAGTGCAGAACTGCGACTTCAAAACGGCATTCAACCAGGTAAAACAGTGAGGTCAACATGAACATAGACGACTGCAGAAAACATTTCACGTTCGAACCGGAAGCAGAATATCACGCCCGAAGCAAAACCGGCGAATGCATGAGCAGCCACATGCTCCGCAAATTCGCCGAAAGCGCGGCAGGATACTTCAAGCTCATTTCCGAACCGCCGGAAGAGAAAAAGAGCGACGCGTTCCGATTCGGCACGGCTGTGCATTGCGCCATCCTTGAACCGGAAAAATTCTCCGAGCGCTACCATGTCTCCGACGGTCCGGTCAATCCGAAAACGGAAAAACCGTTCGGACGGGCGACAAAAGAATATGCGGCATGGCTCGCCGCACTCGGAGAAAAAGAAGTCCTTTCCGGCAAAGAGTGGAAGACTCTCGAAGCAATGCGGGAATCGGTGATGCTGCATCCGGAATGCGCAAAACTGTTCTCCGCAGGATGGGCTGAAGGCGTGATCCGGACGGAATACGCCGGAACGCTCTGTCAAATCCGCGTGGACTGGTTCAATCCGGAAGCCGGAATCGTCGATCTCAAGACCTGCGACGAGCTCAAATGGTTCGAAGCGGACGCACGGCGGTACGATTATCCGGAGCAGATGGCGTTCTACCGTTCCATCGTCGAGCAGAAAACGGGAATGAGCAACATCCCGGTCCACATCGTCGCGGTCGAAAAATCGTTCCCGCACAACTGCGGAGTGTGGCACATCGACGGACACGATCTCGATTTTCTCGCAGAAGGCAACCGGGCGCTGCTTGCGGAGCTCGCAACCTGCCGCGAGGACGAATACTGGCCGACCAACTACGAAAACGTCCGCGAGCTCAAGGTGTGGTAATGAAAACCGTTTTTTATGCGTATGTCGAAAATGATCTGCCCCTCCGGTTTGTGAACGTGCAGAAAGTCAAGACACATCTGCTCGCACTCCGCGGGAAAACGGTTGAAGTGACGATTGCGCAGAAGCGGAACCACCGGACGCTCTCTCAAAATGCGTATTACAGGGGCGTCGTGCTCCCTGTGATCGCGGAACATTGCGGCTACAGCGGAAAAGCGGAGCTCGATTCTCTGCACGCCCGCTTCGCGGAAATGTTCCTCCCGAAAGTCGGGATGCTTCAGATCCGCAAAAGCACCGCCGATCTGGACACGCGCGAAATGACCGGCTTCATCGAAAACATCCGCCGGTATGCGGCGGACGAACTCGGCGTTTACGTCCCCTCTCCAGGGGAAACGGTCGAGTAAAACAACCTCAAACAAAGGATTCGCAAAATGACCTATCAAAGACAGAATTCTGCCCAAATTCCGGGCGGACAGGGCGGCGGACAGGACCGCCAGTACGTCGGCAAGGGCAAATGGATCGACTTCAAAAACGGAGGAGGAAAGTTCAGGATAGCCCTTACTCCGGAAGGGATCGAGCTCATCTGCCGGAATCAGAACTCCAGCGGCTGGGCGAACCTCTGCATGTCTGAAATGCGCACTCCGGACAGACAGGGCAACCAGTACACGCTCTACCTCGATGATTTTGTTCCGCAAAAGCAGGGCGGCAATACCGCGCCGCGCCCGGGACAATACCATCCGTCCGCGCCTCAAGGCGACCGCCGTTACAATGACGGAGGTTTCGGCGGAACTCCGGAGCCGCAGGATCACCGATACGGACCGGAAGACGAACCCGAAATGCAAAGCAGCTGCACCCCGCAGGAAATCGAAGACGACATACCATTTTAACCAGGAGGACAAACCATGAACATCATCACCGCAGACGCCAAACAGGGACTTGCCGCCGCAATCCAGCAGCAGATCATCGCCGCGCTTGAGGAAGACGCATTCGACGCGATCTGCGTCATGCTCGACGACGCACTCAGCAAAAACACGCAGGACGAACAGCAGGTCACAAAGACTCAGCTCACCTTCACACCGAAAATCCGGATCGACTACGACCGGACGAATCAGGCCCATATCAAGTGCACGATTCCGGTCAAGACCGTGACCACGGTCACCGGAGAATCGGAAGGCGATTACTGCTTCAACGGGGAACAGGAACTCCCCCTCGACGGCGGGAACGCGGAATAACATCAACGCCGGAGGGAGGACATCTCTTCCCTCCGGAAAATTCGGAGGTTGAACCATGATTTCTCATTATTTTCAAGTGGATATTGCAGTCAAGTACGGCGTTGATTGCGCAATCATGCTCGAACATCTCTACTTCTGGATCATCCACAACCGGGCAAACGGGAAAAACCATATCAACGGCAAGTACTGGACCTACAACAGCAGCAGGGCTTTCCAGGAGCTCTTGCCCTATTGGAGCAAGCGTCAGATCGAATACATTCTGCAGAAGCTCAAAGAATCCGGACTTATCGAAACAGATCACCATGCTCCAAATGTCATGGACCGGACCATGTGGTACACGCTCTCTGATGAGGCTCTGAAACTGTACGAAAATGTAGACGTGCATCTACAAAAAAATGGAAATGTACAAATTACAGAATCTGTAAATGTTGCGCGCGCGTCTATAGAGAACACAGGTTTAAACACAGGAAACAAGAAAGAGAAAATAGATAAAAGAGAAAGTTCAGAACTTTCCAGCGCCGAAGACAGTGAAGTCATCCAGACGGCGGAGAATATCTGGAAAATCTATCCGCGCAAAACGAAGTACACGGAAACTCTGCTTGAGATCAAATACGCCATCCTCAGAGAATACCGGAAACTCGGCGATGATCCGAAGGCACTGAAAAAAGCGATTGTACTTGTCTACAATGCGGCGGCAAAATATTCCAACAGGGTTCGGCGGTACTCTCCGGAAGAACAGAAGTATGTCATCAGCTCCACGGCGTTCTTCCGTGAGTGCCGGTATCTCGATGATCCGGAGACCTGGAAGGGAGCGGCGGAAAGAAGCATTGTCTACAATGCGGACGGAACCCGGCGCGGGGTGCTATGATGAAGTCTTTCCGCGATTTCGGCATTGACCTTCCGGTCCATTTCAGCGGCGACCGGAAAGTGATCTGTCCCCAGTGCTCCGCAAACCGGAAGAAAAAGGGCGATCCCTGTTTATCTGTGAACGGCGACAAGGGCGTATGGCACTGCCACAACTGCGGATGGTCCGGAAGTCTTGAACAGGGACATTCCGGCGGAACGGAGCAGGTCTATCATCTGCCGGAACCGATCCCGGCGGAAGAAGCCTGCAACATCGATCCGCGAATCCTCGAATATTTCCGCAGACGCGGCATCTCCAGAGCCACGCTCACGGAAGCAAAAGTCTTTTCCACGTACCATTATCTCCCCGCCACGCAGGAAGACACGCTCTGCTTCGCTTTCCCGTACTACAAGGAGGGCAAACTGATCAACGTCAAATACCGTGACGCAAACAAGAACATGGCGCAGGAAAAGAACCCTGAACCATGCCTCTGGAACATCGACGCCTGCCGGAACGCCTCGACGATCGCAATCACGGAGGGCGAAATCGACGCGCTCTCCCTGATGGAAAGCGGATGGAGAACGGCGGTCTCGGTCGACAAAGGAGCTCCGCAGGTGGAGGACAAGTCGGTCGAGAAAAAACTGGAATGCGTCACACGGTGCATGGAAATTCTGAAAGCGGCGCAATGGGTCGTTATCTGCTCCGACAAGGATGGTCCGGGGTTACGGCTGGAAAAAGAGCTTCTCGCGCTCCTAGGCCCCGCAAAATGCAAAATTGCCCGGTATCCGGAGGGATGCAAGGATCTCAATGATGTTTTGCAGCGGCACGGCGCGCAGGCGGTTCTCGACGCGGTATGCAAGGCGGAACCCGCTCCGGTCCCCGGCATTCACCGCTTTTCGGAATTCTCACAGGCGATATGGAGCACGTATTTCAACGGCGTTCCCGAAAAGATTTCCACGGGATGGGCGGAACTCGACCAGTTCTTTTCCATGCAGCCGGGCAGCCTGAACATCATCACCGCTGCGCCGGCTTCCGGGAAATCGGAGTTCGCAAACGCGCTGATGCTCAACATGTCCGTAAATTACGGCTGGAAGTGGGGCATTTTCTCCCCGGAAATGCTCCCTCCGGAGAACCTGTTCTCAAACTTCGCGGAAAAATATGTCGGAACCTCGTTTTTCGGTAAAGGGCGCATGACAAAAGAGCACCTCAAAGAGGCTTTTTCTTTCATCGACGCGCACATCTATCCGATTGTCCATGACCCGCTGACCAAGTGCAACATGGAGAATCTGCTGCTGATGTTCCGCGTCCTCCAGGAGCGCAACGGAATCAACGGTGCTCTGATCGATCCCTGGAACCGCATGGAGGGCGGCGTTCCCGCCGGAAAGTCAAAGATCGACTATATCGGGGAAGCCCTTCAGATGGCGGCGGATTTCGCGAAGTCCACGAAACTGTGGATCGGAATCGTCGCTCATCCGACCAAGCTCAAAAAGGATGAAAAAGGGCAATATCCCGTCGCCACGATGTACGACATCAGCGGAAGCGCCGATTTTTACAACATGGCAGACAACGGAATCTCCCTCTGGCGTGATCAGCAGGGCAAAAGCAACATCGTGCAGGTGCACATCCAGAAAGTCAAGAACAAGTACATCGGCAGTTCCGGAAACATCGTCGATCTCGCATGGGACCGGGCTTCCGGAAGATTTTCAACCCCTCACAAATACGCAGAAACCGACGCGCCGGAAATGCCGCAGGTTTACTGAAAAACGAAAGGATGATCATGAATGAAAAACGAAAAAAAGCAGTCAATCCCGATGAAGCCGGATTCTGGCAGGGATGCGCCGGAGTCTGGTACACCGCAAACGGAACGTGCCGGAACTGCGGAAAATCCCGTTTTGAGCATTTACTTGCCGGGACTGAGAATCCCGAGCTTGAACGCCCTGTTAAACATGCACTGGACGATGCGGTCGAGACTGCACAAGCTCTATTCCCGCCGTCTGCGAAACTGCGAATCACAATTACGCGAGGCTATCGCGGAACACCGCTCGACTGTGATAATCTCGTGGGAGGAGCAAAACTCATCCGCGACGAAATCGCGCGTCTCCTCCGGCGGGATGATGCGGAGCACCTCGGAATCGAATGGCAGTACCGGCAGGAAAAAGGCGCGATTTCCAAAGTGGAGATCACGGAAATCAAGGAGAAATGACCGATGAAGAAACGCCACTGCAAACTTTGCGGAGCAGCGATCCCGACCATCGGATACTCTCCAAGCAACTACGAAAAATTACAGTACTGCTCCAATCTCTGTGCACACCGCGCAAAATCCAACCCTGTTGAACCGCGCGTCTGCGCCATGTGCGGAAAAGTCTTCACACCGCTTTCAAAAAACAGAGGTCAGAAGTGCTGCTCGACGGCGTGCGGAGTGAAGTACCGGCAGATTTACGGATCCTATCACTCGACGTTCCGGCCGGATTTGCCGGAGCTGACATGGGATGACGTGTTCGAGCGCGTAAAAAAATTCCATCCGGAGCTCTCAAAAAAGATCGGGCTGGATTCGACGGAAAAGCAAGTGGAAATCATCCGCCGGTTTGAAGCGGAAAAGCGGGAACGGAAAGAAGACCTTTACGCATGGTTCTACAACCGCTACATCTGTCCGGACAGCCGGATGTGCAAACTCGTAATCGCAAGAACGGAACTCGCAGGAAAAATCACAAAAGGAGAATTGAAATGACATACGAAGACTTTCTCAAAAAACAAAATCGCAATCGCAAAACTCGAAGGGTTCGAGGTCTCATTGAATGACCTCCCCGCCGTTCTCAAGCCTCATCAGGCAGACATCGTCCGGTGGGCGTGCAAGGGTGGGAGCCGCGCCATTTTCGCGCAGTTCGGGCTCGGCAAAACTCTGATCCAGCTCGCCATCATGCAGCAGGTCGTAAAGCACGAAGCAAAGAAACGCGAAAAGGAGGAAGCGGAGCGCAAGGCGAAGGAAATCGCGGACGGCGTGTTTCACGTCCCCCACGCGCTGTATAAAAAGATACAGCTTAAAAACCGTCGGCTTGTCCTTTTGCCGCTCGAATATCGCCCTTTCAACGCCAGAAAAGGCAAGGTTTTGACAATCGTTTCCGATAACGGGAATGTAGCAAAACGCCATCCGACGCGCAAAGACAATCCGCCACCAGGGAGAACGCGTAATCGCGTGCATCCTCGAAGA
>ERZ1034973.1667-NODE-1667-length-12371-cov-29.175300_pt1 | contig 12371 bp, 7 predicted proteins | sample MGYA00520686_ERZ1034973 | MGnify/ENA primary metagenome ERZ1034973 (study PRJEB33766, sample SAMN09781775) | gut metagenome | biome: gut microbiome | host: Homo sapiens | place: Madagascar | study: EMG produced TPA metagenomics assembly of the PRJNA485056 data... | reverse complement strand
TACCTTCGTCCTACATCGTGGCTTTTTTCAGCAGCCTCGAGGACGCGTCGCCCCCCGGTGAGGACGCATCGCCTTCTGGTGAGGACGCATCGCCTACCTATTTCTTTACTTATTCACACGCCTTGTAACAGATCCAAAATTCTGAACACCAATTAAACTCAATAAACTTATTAAACTCAATAAACTCATTAAACTCATTAAATAACCACTACCTTCCCCGCAACGGCTGTTTTACCGTCGGCAGTAGCCACCATGATGTAATATACGCCAGGGGCAACGCGCTCGCCAGTGTTTTGTTGCGTAACGTCCCACTGCCAAGAACCACCTACTGACGTGCCGCGAGCAACGAGTTGCGAACCTGTGGTGAGCACTTTTATTTCTGATCCTTCAGTGAGTCCTGCTATCGTAACGGGACCTCGATAGTCAGGACGAACGGGGTTGGGGAATATACGGAGGTTTGCCTTGTCAAGTGTAGGTTGTGCTTCTGTAGAACCTGCATCATAACTGCAAAGACCTTGGTCAGTAGCAATGTAGAGGCGACCGTTGTTAGGATTGATAGCGAAGTCGTAGACATTGTCAGAAAGCAAAGGCGAATTGTCTGCCGTAAAGTGTTGCAATATCTCCGATCCATCTTCATTGACTAAGTAAACGCCCGCACCAAACGTGCCTATCCATTTACGATTGCCCGCATCAACACAAATAGCAGAAACGGATATACCCGTTAAGAGGTAGTCTGCATAGTCCGTACCATCGTTGCGAGGCACTTTCGGCTGATTGACCGTAAAGCCTGTTTTGAAGCACTGCTTAGGATCGGGAATGTTGTAAATACCCGAACCACATCCGAACCATATCTGACCGTTCTTATCTTCGGTCAGTGCCATGACATTCAAGAAATCACATGACGTGCCGTCTTCATTATTAGCAGCAGTAAAGTATACAGAGCGGTCGTCACTCTTATTGTTGAGCGTGCCACCATAGTCAAGCAACATGATACCAGCACCGATGTTTGGCGACCACATACGTCCCTTCACCCATAGGTAGCCACGCGAGTCGAACATGATTTGTTCAGCTCCCTCCCATCCTGAATTATAATAGGCTGGCACACGCATCCATTGACCGTTGGGCTTTAAGACGGTAAGCAGCGTATCAGCAAAGTTGTTCGACATCCAAAGGTTGCCCTCCTTGTCGAAAACACAACCGCCAATGCGCACATTACTATTACGTGCAGCCGTACCAACAACGGCGGGCCACTGAAGGGGCGAATTGTCGGCATTGTAAAGGGTGACGAACTTACCATTACGGTATTCATAAAGGCCTTCGAGCATACTTGACACAAACACGTGTTCAGGGTCAGAAGGATTAACTGCTAAGTGGGAAGTGTTCTTAAACTGCAAGCCGACGCGGCCTTCTGGGCCAGGCTCTGTACGAGCACGGTCTTCGTCCATGTCGCTCCAGTTTGTGCCGTCGTAGCAGCCAACAAAGCCTTCCATATCGCTGTCAGAAAATGGGCTACCTGCTACAAAGAGGCGGTTGTGATCGTAGAGCAGTGAGAAGCTACCCGTGTGGCGCGGACCGAAATTGCCCACTACGCCTTGAGCCGCTGGCAATTCTGTGTCAGCAGAAGTAATGCGATACGTTTGCAACCCATCATAGCCTTGTGCTATATAGGTTACCCCAAGCGTAGTGCGTGTTATGTCAGAAAAAGTGTTTTCAATGGGTACATTATATACCAATTCATCTGGATTGGAAGCATCGAATGCTACGATTGAGTTGCCCATTACGAATTGCAGTAGCTTGCCATTTGAGGTGCCTTTGAACTTCTGTTGACCTGTTGCAATCACTTTTATGTCGCCTCGGTCATTGTCGTCTAACAACAACTGTGCAACTCCAAGCGTTAACTCAGAGTTTAGGCGGTAATAGCTCATCGTAATAAACACTTCGTTACCTACGGGCAAGAACTGTTCTACGGTAATAGGATAGAATACCTGTCGCCACGACGAGGTGTTGTAAAGGTCGTCCGTTAGTTTGCCTACTATCACTTGAGCAGTCTCTGAGGCATAAACTTTGCCGTCCTTTACAAAGGCATCGTTAACTTTCTCTCCCAACTTATAATATCCACGTACGGTTTGTCCCTTTACGTCAAACACGATAACACCCTGTGAAGTACTCAGACAGGCCCAATCACCGTTGGCTGAGAGGCGGCTAATGGAGATTTCCTCTTCAAAGTTTTTGATTTGTGGCACATTGGTTACGCTAAAGCGCCCATCTCCTGTTGGGTAAACAAGGTCGATGTTATTATTCTTATAAAGTAGAATTAAGCATTGTTGTGTGTTGGACCACGCGAGCGCTTTTATGCCCATGTCTGAGAGTCCGGGTGACATCTTGTCGAGCGTGTACGACTGCCCCGTCTCACTATCATAGGCTAAAAGGTTGCCATTGAAAACGGTATACACCCAATTACCCACAGCTTGCGTGTGAGTGGCATTGTGATAAGAGAGTTGGTAATTCCAACGCAGGGCATCTGCCGTTGAGTCGGCAAGTACCGAAACGGCACAGCCTAAGAACAGAATAAACGTGAACAGAATTTTTTTCATATTTGTTGTGTCGTTTCGTGATAGTTAGTAGGGGAAATAATTCGGTTTCCTGTTTGGAGGTTATGAGGTTACATCACGTTGATAATTAACTAAACTAACCTTAAAACTTTAAACTGCACTTTATTATTTGTTCAAGAATGCTGCCAATTTGGCCACAGCGCGTGCGCGGTGTGAGATGTGGTTCTTCACGTCTACACCGAGTTCGGCAAAGGTCTTTCCGCCTTCGCCTTCAGGGGCGAACACTGGGTCATAGCCAAAACCTGCTGTTCCGCGCTTCTCGGTAGCTATCTGACCACGCACGATGCCTTCGAAGAGGTGTTCTTCACCATTTTGAATAAGGGCTATGACCGTGCGAAACTGTGCCGATCGGTCTGCCTTGCCGTCAAGTTCGGCCAAGAGCTTCTGGGTATTGGCTTCGGGGTCGTGACGATCGGGGTAGGCATAGCGGGCTGTGTGTACACCAGGACAACCGCCTAAAGCTGACACTTCAAGCCCCGTATCGTCGGCAAAGCAATCGAAGCCATAGCGTTCCTTTACCCAACGAGCTTTGATAAGGGCATTGCCTTCAAGGGTGTCAGCCGTTTCGGGTATGTCGTCGTGGCAGTCGATGTCGGCCAACGAAAGGATATGTAACTTATCGCCAAATATGGCACGTATCTCTGATAACTTATGAGCATTATTGGTGGCAAACACCAAGGTGGGGACGGAAGAAGTATTTTTCATAAAAATGGAAGGGGAAGATTAATGTGTGAATGCTGAGTTAATGTGCAAATGTGAGAATGTGCAAATGTGCAAATGATTGAATGAAGTTTTAATTACTCAGCGTACAAAGGCGACAATTTGCACATTTGCATATTTGCACATTTGCACATTAACTCAATTTGCACATTAAACTCAGTTTTCTTTCTTTGCTTTTACTTTAATGCGGTCAAAGCCCTCGCCAAATACACCGATTACTTTCGACTGTGAAACGAAGGCATTAGGGTCGATGCTTTGAATAATGCGGAATATGTTGGTGCTCTCACGCTTCTTAGCCAATACGACGAGCACTTTGCGCTCTTGCTTGGTATACCAACCTTGACCGTCGAGCACAGTGACACCACGATGCGTAGCACTAATGGCTGCGGCTATGGCATCATATTCACGCGAGAAGATAAGGAATTGCACGGATTGACGACCACGGTCTACGACGTAGTCTAACATAAGGTTAACGATAATGAGGGTGCAGTAACCGTAGAGCAACTTGTCTACATCACCGTCGGGCAGGAAGAAGGCTGTGGTGATGATAATAATGTCGCAAAGCATCATCATCTGTCCCAGCGTGACATCCTTATACTTATTAATAATAGAGGCTATAATATCGGTGCCACCCGTCGACCCATTGTGTAGGAATACGAAACCAATGCCCACACCTTCAATAGCTGCACCTAAGATGCACGACATGAAGGCATTGCCTTGCACTACTTGGGGCAAGTGGCTATGGGGGTTGACGTCGGGAAACATGTCAGGGCGTGTCTGTCCCCAATAAATCATGATCTCTTGCACGAGTCCGAGCAAGAAGGTGAGCATAAATACGGCATAAATCGTTTTTAAACAGAAACGCCAGCCTAACACTTTGACGGCCACTACTAACAAAAGGATATTGACCGAGAAAAAAGTGTACTGCACAGGAAAACCTGTAGCATAGAAAATGACGGCGCCCGCACCTGCAAGGCCACCCGTTGTAATCTCATAGGGCAGTTGGAAACAGGTAAAGCCGATGGCGTACATCAACAATCCAAGGGTAATGATGACATAGTCGCGAACGTCCTGCGCTATGCTTGTTCTATATTTTGTAACCATTTATTTTTTTGTTGACAAGTTAACAAGTTGACGAGTTAACGGGTAGGTTTGTCTTGTGTATATTGAGTAAACAAAATTGACGAGCTAACAGGTAGGTTAGTTCTTTTATATGAAGTAACTTACCTGTTAACCTGTTAACTCGTCAACTTGTCAACCCATAAAAATCACTTTACCACAATGTTAACGATGCGGCCAGGCACAACGATTACCTTAACGACTTGTTTGCCTTCAAGGTGCTTTTGTGACTGTTCGGCCGTGAGAGCAGCCTCTTGTATCTGTTCCTTCGTAGCATCGGCAGCAAAGTCGAGTGTGAAGCGTGTCTTACCGTTGAATGAGATAGAAAGTGTCTGCTTGTCCTCCTTCAAGTATTGTTCGTCGAACTGAGGCCACTGAGCGTCACATACTGTAGTGGTGTGACCCAACGTGTGCCACAACTCTTCGGCAATGTGGGGTGCAAAGGGGGCGAGCAAGATGACGAACTGCTCTAATACGCTGCGGCTGGTACACTTCTGCTGTGCCCACTCTCCTACGGCTATCATGAAGGCCGGGATAGACGTATTGTATGAGAAATCCTCAATGTCTTCCGTCACCTTCTTGATGAGCTTATGCAGTGTCTTGAGGTTATCCTTTGTAGGCTCGCTATCCGTAACGGCCCAATCGCCATTCTGCGGATAGAAGAGGTTCCATGCCTTGCGCAAGAAGCGGAAGCAACCGTCAATGCCGTTTGAGTCCCAAGGCTTGCTCTGATTGATCGGGCCAAGAAACATTTCGTACAAGCGGAGCGTGTCAGCACCATACTTCTCGACAATCATGTCGGGGTTGACTACGTTGTACATTGACTTTGACATCTTTTCGATAGCCCAACCACACACGTACTTGCCGTCTTCGAGTACGAACTCTGCTGTCTTATACTCAGGACGCCATGCCTTAAAAGCTTCAATGTCGAGTACGTCGTTCTGTACGATGTTTACGTCAACGTGAATAGGTGTCGTATCATACTGATCCTTCAATCCGAGGCTTACGAAGGTGTTGGTGTCCTTAATACGATACACGAAGTTTGAACGGCCTTGTATCATACCCTGGTTGACCAACTTTTGGAACGGCTCGTCCTTGCATGACACACCGAGGTCGAAGAGGAACTTATCCCAGAAGCGTGAGTAAATCAAGTGACCCGTAGCATGCTCTGAACCACCGATGTAGAGGTCGACGTTCTGCCAATATTCATCGGCTGCTTTGCCTACGAGAGCTGCATCGTTGCGAGGGTCCATATAGCGCAAGTAGTAGGCTGATGAGCCAGCAAAACCTGGCATCGTAGAGAGTTCGAGGGGGAATACCGTCTGATTGTCAATGCGATCGTTGTCGGTCACGCAGTTGTTCACCGTATCCCAAGCCCAACGAGTAGCATTGCCGAGGGGAGGTTCGCCCGTTTCGGTGGGCAAGAACTTCGTCACTTCGGGCAATTCGAGTGGCAAGCACTCAGCAGGCACCATTTGGGGCATGCCGTCCTTATAATATACGGGGAAGGGTTCACCCCAGTAGCGTTGACGTGAGAAGATTGCATCGCGCAAGCGGAAGTTCACCTTTACGCGACCTAACTTATTCTCCGTCACAAACTTCTTCGTAGCAGCAATGGCTTCTTTCACGCTGAGTCCGTTGAGTGTAAAGCCATTGAGCGCTTGTTTACCCTCAGCCGGTGAGTTCATCACCGTGCCTTCCTTGGCATCAAAACTTTCTTCGCTCACGTCAGCGCCTTCAATAAGGGGAATGATAGGCAAGTTGAAGTGGCGTGCAAAAGCATAGTCACGTGAGTCGTGAGCCGGAACGGCCATAATGGCTCCCGTTCCATAACCTGCGAGCACGTAGTCGCTCACCCAAACGGGTATCTCGTCGCCCGTAAAGGGATTGATAGCGTAAGAACCAGTGAATACACCTGTCACGCGGCGGTCGGCAATGCGTTCGCGTTCCGTGCGCTTCTTGGTAGCGTCGAGGTAAGCCTCAACGTCTGCCTTCTGTGCCTCTGTGGTGAGTTGCTGTACGAGTTCGCTCTCAGGGGCAAGCACCATAAAGGTCACACCGAAGATAGTATCCGCACGTGTGGTGAAGATCGTAAACTTCACGTCGCTATCTTTCACAGAGAATTGCATCTCCGTACCCTCTGAACGGCCAATCCAGTTACGTTGCGTTTCCTTCAGAGAGTCTGTCCAGTCGATTGTATCGAGTCCGTCGAGCAAGCGCTGAGCATAAGCTGATACGCGCAAGCACCACTGCTTCATCTTCTTCTGTACAACAGGGTAGCCACCGCGTTCGCTCACACCGTCTACTACCTCATCGTTGGCCAACACCGTGCCGAGCTTCGGACACCAATTGACCATTGTCTCGCCGAGGTAAGCAATGCGGTAGTTCATCAACACTTGTTGTTGCTCTACGTCGCTCATCTGCTTCCACTCCTCAGCGGTGAAGTGGAGTTCTTCGCTTTGGGCGTAATCCTCAGTGCCCTCGCTACCTTTCTCTTCGAAGTGTTTGATAAGTTCGCTAATAGGCTCCGCCTTTTGACACTTCTTACAATAGAAGTGGTTGAACATCTGTTCGAAGGCCCACTGTGTCCAGTGGTAGTATTGAGGATCGCAAGTGCGCACCTCGCGGTCCCAGTCGAAAGAGAAGCCAATCTTATCTAACTGTTCGCGATAGCGAGCAATATTCGTCTCAGTCGTTACGGCAGGGTGCTGTCCTGTCTGAATAGCATACTGTTCTGCGGGCAATCCGTAGGCATCATAGCCCATAGGGTTGAGCACGTTATAGCCACATGAGCGCTTATAACGTGCATAGATGTCAGAAGCAATATAGCCTAAGGGGTGACCTACGTGAAGGCCAGCGCCTGAGGGGTAGGGAAACATGTTGAGTACGTAGAACTTCTTCTTATTCTCATCGATTTCAACATGGTATGTCTTTTCGGTGGCCCAAGTTTTTTGCCACTTCTTTTCAATATCGATAAAGTTATATTCCATTGTGTTTTTACTTATTTGGGAACAAAGTTAGTGCAAGGTGAGCGAAGAGCAAAATGAAAGTCAAAAAACTTTCATTTTGCTCTTCCGTGCCGCAGCCTAACTTGGCGAGCGAAGGAACGTTAAGGCGCACTTCGCGCTTTGGTTTTTGAACATTAATGTTTCATTAATCGACCATTTATCTTTTTCATCAATGTTCAAAAGCCAAAGCGCGAAGCGCGCCTTAATGTATTCCTATCTGTTCGATAAATATACTTTATCGTGTGGACAACTTATCTTATAAACTCTTTGCGGGAGTCAATGTGTCGGCTGAAATTTGGCCTTCACCTTCAGATTACTTCTTAGGAGCAGCAGTGTCCTTCTGTTCGGGTACGACCGTATCGTTGAGGGCAAACTGTACGGGGTCAGTCTTGGCGGGTTCGCTCTTGACGGTGTCCTTCTGTTCGGGTACAACCGTGTCGTTGAGGACAAACTGTACGGGGTCAGTCTCAGTCTTGGCGGTGTCCTTCTGTTCAGGTACGACCGTGTCGTTCGGTACGACAGTGTCAGCAAGGGCTGAGCCACTTGCGATACCGCGATAGTTAACTGAAGTAGTTCCTGCAAAGGCTGCGCTACTTAATACAACAACTCCCATTGCCATGATGGCAGAAATAGTGAACTTTTTCATAATCTTATTTTTTGTTTTTGTGTTTTGTAATGTTCGTTTCTGCCTTATAAAGCGCAATGGGCGTGCCAAAAAGTAGGATTAACACCTAAGTCATTGAAAATAAGGCACTTATGCTTTTACGGCCAAAAATGGGGATATGTGGAAAGTGTGGAAAATAGTGTGGCGTATGTGGAATAATTCCACACTTTAACGTGTGGAATTTATTCCTTATCCTCTAATTGTGCCAATTTATTGTAGAGCGTTTTGCGATCGATGCCAAGTAATTTAGCTGCGCGACTTTTGTTGCCTCCAGTAATTTGTAGTGCTTCTTGAATGCGCGATAGTTCGTCCGATTGCGATACTTTGAGCGAAAGAGAGTTGGAAATAGTGATAGAACTTGGGGGATTAGGCAGAAGCAGTTGTATAGAAGTAAGCGTGTTGCCCTCTTCTGTTAGTAGTGCTGCACGCGTGATGATGTTGCGCATTTCGCGCAAGTTTCCTGGCCATGCGTATTGCAATAAGGCCTGCTCAGCATCGGGACTGAGGTGGGTGATGTGGCGACCTAACTCATGGTTAGCTTGTTGTAGAAAATAGTGGGCAAACTCAATAATATCTCTCCCTCGTTCGCGCAATAGAGGCATGTGAAGTGTAAACTCATTGATGCGGTGAAAGAGGTCCTCACGAAATCGTCCTTGCGTAATGGCTTCAGTCATATTCTCATTTGTCGCACAGACGAGGCGAATGTCAATACTTCGCTCCTCTGCACTGCCCACAGGGCGAATACGCCGTTCTTGCAAGGCTCGCAAGAGTTGCACCTGCACGTCATAGCTCAAGTTGCCCACTTCGTCAAGAAAGAGCGTTCCGCCTTGTGCCTGTTCGAAAGCTCCCACTTTATTATTTAAAGCTCCCGTAAAGGCTCCCTTGGTATGGCCGAATAGTTCAGAGGCTGCCAACTCCTTCGTCAGCGCTCCACAGTCAATGGCCACAAAGGGTCCATTGACACGTTTGCTTAGCTCGTGAATGCGGTGTGCCACATATTCCTTACCCGTTCCGCTTGCTCCATTAATCAAGACAGATAAAGGTGTTGGCGCGACGAGTGCTACCAATCGATAAAGGTCTTGGGCAACGGGGGAGTGTCCCTCAATGCCAGGGTGAGAAGTTGCAGACGTAGAAGAGGCAGAAGTTGTAGCAGTGATATTTTCCACCTTTGATTGAATGGTAGTAGTTGGAAGGGACGAAAGAGAGGCTGAGTGTAATGCCTCTTTCATCTTTTGCAGCAAGAGGTCGGGTTGTATGGGTTTGCTAATGTAGTCAGTAGCCCCCAGCTTCATGGCTTCAACAGCGTTTTGCACTTCAGCATAGCTTGTCATAACGATGAAGGGCTGAGCGAACCCTTGCTTGCGCATCCACGCCAAGAGGTAAAGCCCATCGTGATCGGGCAGTCGTAGGTCGGATAAGACTAATTGTGGTGTCTCCTTATCAGTCTGCGTAAGTGCCTTAACGGCAGCTGATACGCTTGAAACAGCGTTAACCTCAAAATCTTTTTTGCGCAACCATGTGCTAAGCATGGTGCTAAATGTGAGGTCGTCTTCAACAATTAATATTGGGATAGACATTTGTCTTGCAATATATGGGTTATTTCGTTGATTATACTTTCTGCTTGTTGCCCGTCTTCTTCTTTCCAATGTTGGTCGTCACGTTGTGCATCAAGTCGTTGCAGTGTTGACACTATGTGTGAACTGATGAGCGTAAAGGTGGGCAACATTTTATGTGCTACTTTACAGAGCGTGGTGCGATCGTGCTGGCTAATTGCCGCTTGTAGTTGGGTGCGGTGCTGCTCGCAGTCTTTCTTAAATTGTTGTAAAATAGCTTCTTCAGCCCGCTCGTCTCCCTCAGCAAATGCTAAGAGTGGCGATAGCTGAGATGAGGGAACGATAGACGTAGTAGCGTCTGAGCCAGAAGGAGCTGGTGGATCGTTCTTGGTCTCTTGCTGAAATAAACGTATTAAGTCGTTTTGAGTAAAAGGTTTGAATAGAACATCAGTAAAGCCGTGTTGCTTAAAGTCGCTTATAGGGACTAACAGATGTGAGGTCATCGCCACGACAGGCACGTGGCTTGTATCTTCATGCTGTCGCAGTAGATGGAGCAGTTCATAACCTGTGAGTGAAGGCATCTCAATGTCGGTCAGTAAGAACGTGGGGCGATGCCCTTCGTCCAACCATTTAAATAGTGCATCAGGCTGCGTAAAACTAACGACGTCAGTCGATTGAGGCAATACGTTGTGAAGCATCGCCTCGGTGAGCTGCAGTTGTAAGGTGTCGTCGTCAATTATGGCTACGCTCATGTTGGAGTGGTGAGCGAGTGACGGCTCGTTACCTTCTTCTTGTCGTTCTTGTTTCGCAAAGGTGCATGGAAGACATAGTGTGAAGTTGCTCCCTTGGTTCAGCTGACTGGTAACGTGCAGTGTTCCGCCTAACAGGTGGACAAGTTGTCGTGTAATGCTCAGCCCCAACCCTGTACCCTCTTGTCCTTCGCTACCCTTAACACGTGTAAAAGGTAGGAATATGCGATCAATATCATGGGGCGAAAGTCCGCAGCCGGTGTCTTGAATAGAAATGTATAGTTCACCTTGCGCTTCGCCTTTCCGCCATATAGCTAACGTCACCTGTCCCTCTGCGGTATATTTAATGGCATTGCTCAATAAGTTGTCAACGACTTGACGTAGGCGAAAGGCATCAGTACGAATTGACAGATCGCATGGCAAGTCATTGGTAAATGTCAACTCAAGTCGTTTATTCTGGGCAATGGGACGAAAAGCATCAAAAGCGGTGTGTAAGAGCTGAAGGATGTTGGTCGCTTCCTTGTGTAAAGTAATGCCTCCCACCTCCAACTTATGATAGTCTAAGAGGCTCATGACCAGATGAAGCAAGTGTTGGGAAGAGGCCTCGATGGCTTTAAGTTCATTGCGATTTTGCACTTCGTCTTGTGGTAGTAGTCTTAGGTAGCCAATGATGCTATTAATAGGTGCCTTTATGTCGTGCGATATGGTGAGCAAGAGCTGCTCACGGCGCTCCATAAGTTGCTCCGTATGTAGCTTTTCTTCTTCTAACGCTGTGCGATAGTGATTGGCTCGTTTGATATTACGATACAGCCATATTAAGAGAGAGGCCGAAATGATGACAGAAAGTAGTGCCATTGAGCTTAGTACAAGGGCGGCACTACTTCGCTCACGACGCTCATTGCTTACGACGTCACTGATGATACGTTGTTGCTCAAGGGTAAAGTTGTCAATGAGGTTTGTCATGCGGGCTGATAGCAAGGTTGAAGCCGTGCGAAGTTCGTCAGACTTGCGATACACGCGCCTTGACTGCAACTGATCGTCGCGTTGCAAATGGTGGTGTACATTGGCTAAAAGGTTCGCCATCGTGTCGGCAATGTTGACCATTGCGTGCGTGGTATCAACCACTCTTTCGTGTTGAGTGACGTGGGTACTTATGGTATCATCCTTAGCACGTTTGAAAGCATCGCCGAGGCGACGAAAGAAGCCTCGCTTGCGGCGTTCGATGACCACTCTCTCACCTTGTTCAAGAACGGGCATATCAACGTTCACTTTTAGGAGGCGTTGCTCGTTGTGTAGTCGGTCAATTTGCTTTTGTAAGTTATCCCCCCGTTTATTCTCTTTTCGGAGTGTATTGATAAGGTTGATAGTGCCGTCACGTCTGAGCCAGACGAGAACTTGCAATGAGTCTATTCGGCAGCGTTGCGTCGAGTCGGTCACTTCGGCGCTAAGTTGTCGAACGGCTTTGTCAACAGCTTTTGCTGCTGTGAGGTATCGTTCCGTCTCTTCATTGTCAGCGTATTGTAAGGTGGCCATTTCAGCTTGATTGCTGGCATTGATGAGTTCGGTTAGCAACTTATTAGTTGCACGCCGCTGCCGATGTATCTGTTGCTCGGTCAGCGTTACGTTGCGAAGGGTGTGAGTAGACTTTATGACACACCCAATGGCAACTCCCAGTGTAACTGAAAGTAGTAAGAAAGCTATGAGAAGTTGTCCAAAGCTCCATCTCACATAGCCTCGATGTTGGGTTACGCCTTGTCTCGTTTCTATCATAATGGTTTTGGAATGACAAGCGAAGATACAAACTCTTTGTAATTTATGGTATTATAGACATATTCTTTTATGGTTCTGTAACGAATTGTGTGGGTAACTGCCTAATTGGGGGGCGGGTTTTTAACCCGCGGCAGCAGCAGAATGCTTATAGTCGCTTAGCGACTATAGGTAGATGT
>ERZ1034973.1662-NODE-1662-length-12414-cov-6.060604_pt1 | contig 12414 bp, 13 predicted proteins | sample MGYA00520686_ERZ1034973 | MGnify/ENA primary metagenome ERZ1034973 (study PRJEB33766, sample SAMN09781775) | gut metagenome | biome: gut microbiome | host: Homo sapiens | place: Madagascar | study: EMG produced TPA metagenomics assembly of the PRJNA485056 data... | reverse complement strand
CACAAATCAAAAGCATCAAACCGATCCAGATCATCATAAGCATTTCTCCAATCAAAACCTTACCATTCCACGCCCAGAGAATGCAGACTCTCGGCAAGGGCAGCGACATCCATGTTGAACACGATGCCTGCCATATTTTCGTAGAGTGCGCCCTCCACGTTGATGGGCATAAGTGTATGAAATCTTCTTTCTGCACAAACCGCTTAGCGCAGTTCCTCGATGTGATAGATATAATCCAGCGAACTCAGTGCCTGAATGATCTCCCGGTGGGTCTTGTACTTTTTCAGCTCTGCGCTGAAAATGGTGAAGGTGATGGTGTACACGCTCAGACCAGAACCCACATACGCCTGATTCGCCTCGATGTCGTCGATTCGCAGACCAAGCTGACGGCTGACGGTAACGAAGTCGCGCAGATAGTTGCTGTTCTTCAGCTCCAGATGAATCTCGAAATGGTTGGAGCGGTTGTTCAGATACACCTCAATGGACGGGAACCATGTGAGGATGCACAGGAACAGCACATACACGATGATGCTCAGGGTGTACTGTCCGGCACCGATGACAAAGCCAAGGAAGCCGCAGAACCACAGAGCAGCAGAGGTGGTCAGACCCTTGATCTGGCTCCGGGAGCTGAAGATGATGGAGTTGCCGGAAAGCATAGCTGCGGAGATGATGGTGGCAGTGGAAAGAAGCGGGAGACCAATGCGGTATTCCTGCATCAGATACAGGTCCAGGATCATGGCTACGCAGGAGGAGAAGGACACCAGCACAAAGGTACGCAGACCTGCGGAGTGCCGCTTGCTGGAACGCTCGCAGCCGATGATGGAGGTCAGGATGATGACGGTCACAAGGCGGAGCAGGATGGAATAGGTGGTAAGCTCCACCGACCAGCTGCCCAGCATTTTTGCAATGGGATCAGCCAGTGCAAACAAGGATAACTGTTTCAAAATGCTCCCCTCTTTCTTCTGTACAGATTGGGATTGGGAATCCCTGTCATGGCATAGTGTTCTTCAGCGGCTTCGGAGAATGCCTTTTCGTCCTCATAGAAGGGGTCGTCGTGCTTCGGCAGCTCTTCCTGAATGGCTTGGATGCGCTGGATCAGCAGCTCCAGCTCAGTCTTCTGCTCTGCCCCTTCCTCCTCCGGGATCTCAACGATCTCCTCCAGCTTATTGGAGTAGGACTTGGACAGGTAGAGGGACAGCTTTGCACAGGCAGGACCGATCAACTCATACAGAACGCTGGAAGCCAGAATGACGGTCTCCAGAATGTTGCCGGTCTCGCCGCCGAGGGTACGGGCACCCATTGCTGCCAGACCGATGGCAACACCAGCCTGCGGGATCAGGGCAAGACCCAGATAGTTGCGGACCAGCTTGTCCTTACCGGCAATGGCACAGCCGATAAATGCGCCTGCATACTTGCCAATGATACGGACAAGGAAGTAGACCACGCCGATGTGCAGCAGAGACACGGAGCCGATGCTCTCGGAGCTGTTCACCAGTGCGCTGAGGTTGAAGTTGACACCGGAGCGGACAAAGAACAGCAGCAGGATGGGCGGGTTAAAGTAGTTCAGCTGCTTGAACAGCCGCTCGTCGTCCGTCAGGTTGATGTAGACCATGCTCATGGACATACAACCCAGCAGGGGGGACACATCAAACACGGCACAGATGCCGCAGAAGGCAAACAACAGTGCCACAGAAACGATCAGGCGGTTATCGGTGGAACGCTTGTGCAGCAGCAGCTTGAGAAATACGCCGAACAGACTGCCCAGCAGGAACACGGCGATGTTCAGAACGATGGGCTTGACGATGTTGCCGGCCTGAAAAGTGCCGGTCATGGAAGCCAGTGCCACCGAGATGGCAATGCTGTAAGCCAGCAGACCCACCACGTCATCCAGTGCCACCACCTGCAGCAGGGTCTCTACAAAGTCGCCCTTGGCATGGGTCTGCCGGATGGTCATAACGGTGGAGGCAGGAGCCGTAGCAGATGCCAGTGCTGCCAGCACGATAGAGAAGTTCAGCTCCAGACCCAGAATAAAGTAGACCACGATGAACACCAGAATGGAAGCAAGGCAGGCTTCCATGACGGTGATGATCAAAACCTTGGGACCGCTCTTTTTCAGGGTAGAGAACTTGAAGAACTCGCCGGTGCTGAACGCGATGAATGCCAGTGCAATATCGGCAATAAAGCCCATGCCGCCCACGATCCGGGCAGGGATCAGGTTGAAGCAATAGGGACCGATCAGAATACCGGCAACGATATAGGCAGTAACGTTGGGCAGCCGCAGACGCTTGGTGATGCGGGTCATGGCAAAACCTGAGATCAGCATCAGTGCCACCGATACCACGATAACGGACACGTCAGACGTAATATGAAGCGTCTGAAAAAGTGGTGTTGTCACAAAATTTCTCCTTTCCTGTCAAAATGTGTGTTTTCCTTATTTTATCTTGTTTTTCTGTGTTTTTTGCTTTTTTCTTCTTATAAAAAGGTCAGTGACCCATGCAGTCTCTGCCTTCAGGGGTTAAATGGCACACGCGCCTCTTTTTCGAAGTGAAAAGAGGCGCGTGTGTTCAGCTACTCGTAAGTAAGAGTTACGCTGTTCTCAAATCAGTCAGTACAGCGGGCCTCGTTTGGAAATATCCGGATAGTAGCTCATCATATCGTTGAAAATCACAAACTGTGCCTTTGAGATCTCAAACGGCTTCACCTGCTTTTTCAACTCTTCCGTCAACCGTGCACATACCGCATCACGTTCGACAAGTTCTTTTTCATCCAGATCAAAAACCTTATAGTCCAAGGTGATGTGGAAGCGGAAGCCATCATGCCACGGGTGGTGAATGCCAGTCTTATCTGCAACCTGATCCCGATACTGCTTCAGCTTTTCAGCATCCTCTGCAGTGTGAGGCTTCAGGACGATCCTTGTGACTTCACAACAATCCACTTCAACCGTAATGTGCTCCGGGAAAGGAATTGCATCAACAATTTCTTTCAGAGTTGCATCAATTTCCGGGAATCGAGCATCCGCAGGAATCATAGGGGGCCATGTAGGACCACCACGATCAACCTCTCGGCACAGACTCTCAATCGTCATGTGAAAGGAATCACTCGGCAAAAATGCCAGCTTGCTTTTCGCAAAGCTGCACTGCATCAGTTCTTTCTGTGCCCACTCTGCGGGACGGAAAATAGGATACTTGTCTGTGTTCAAATAGCTGATAATCGTAGTTCCATAGTACGGAATAGGCTCCAGTTTGCTATTGAACTTGGCATTGGTATCTTTAATTGCGTGTTCTCTAGCATCAAACATTTTTTGCTCCTTTTACTTTTTACGGTTCTTAGCAGCAGCTTTGCTGTTAGATACAATACTGATGGCAATAATCGATACGATCATAATCAAAACCGAATACACGAAGGTCAGCATCTGTGCTTCCGGAGTTGCGTCCAAACCGGTAGCAGCATTCAGTACAACGCCCAGCGGCTGATACATCGGGTGGAACAAGAACGCCGACACGTTATACTCAGACAACAGACCGATGAAGTTCAGAAGGAGAACGGACAGAACTGCCGGCCAGATCACGGGCAGCAGAACCTTGAAATAGGTACTATAAGAAGATGCACCAAGGTTTTTGGCGGCTTCTTCCAGCGCACCGTCCAAGCCGCTGTACGCTGCTTTGATCATTCGTAAGGTATAAGGAAGTTTGATGATGATGTAGCCGATCAGCATAATGTATGCCGTACCAGTTAAAGTTCTTCCGAAGGTCATCGCACGAGGACCATCAAAAGCCATAACCAAGCCCAATGCAATCAGCGTAGAGGGCAGGAACCACGGCACATTCAGCGAAAGCTCCAGAGCGCCAGTGATCTTATTATGGTACTTGGTGATCAGGCGAGTGATAAACAGCATGATTGCAACGACAATCAGGGATGCACAGATGCTGTAAATCACACTGGTGATAATCGGACGAACGCCAGAGGTCGAATTAAACGCAGCCGAATAATTCTTCAGCGTCATGTTCTTGAAATCAATTCTGCCTGCATACAGATCCTGCACCGGCATGAGAGAGAAAATCAGAACAAAGAGCAGCGGAATAGTATGGACCAGCGCAAAAATATGAGCAACGACAGTTACGATTGCATTGATGACGGGATTTTTGATTTTCTGTTTCTTCAAAGGGGTCTTGACCTTCGAAACAGACATATAGTTTCCCTTGCGTTCAATGTAGTTGGAGATGATCAGAACAATGATCGTAATCAAGCCAAGGAACAGCGCCAGAACTGCTGCGTAATTGCGGGTCGTCAGCGTTCTGGAGAATGCCATCACCAGAGGGTTGATCGTTTCAAAGTTTTCGCCACCCAACACCTGCGGCGTTGCAAATGCGGAAACACCAGTGATAAATGTAAGAATGGCAGCTGCAAAGACAGACGGCTTCAATACCGGAAGAACAACTTTGGTCAGAATCCGGTTACTCTTGATGCCCATATTCTGAGCAGCTTCTATCGTCTGGTAGTCGATGTTTCGCAGTGCATCACGAACGATCATGATGTAATTCGAGGTGCCTGCAAACGTCATTTCAATCAAGACGGCACCGAAACCACGGAACCAGACCGGACTGATGCCGGGATACATCTTCATCAGGTTTGCGGTCACAAAGCCTTGGCTACCGAACATGAAATTATATGCAGTAACCAGCACCATGCCGTTACAAACCAGCGGAGAGTGATAGGCGATGTTCAGCCACTTATATCCCTTGATATCAAAATAATCCAGCGAAAGGATCTCAAAGACACCAAGAACGGCAACAGTCACTGTCAAGCACACGGCAAGCAGAAGCGAGTTCTCGAGTGCTTTGATCACGCGTGCCGAATGCATAATTTGGCTCACCGGCTTCAGATCCAGCGTACCAGTAGGAGCCATTGTGACTTTCAGAAGCGAAATGTTCGGGTAGAGCAAAAAGGTAAAGATCAGCCATGTCATCACAATGCCGATCAGGGCAAAACCCACATTTCTGCGGAGCCTATAATCCTGCACTTTATGGTTCATCCTTATGCCTCCTGAAAAATAATCATATCTTCAGGGTGAATGCTTAACGTATCCGTTACCTTGCCGTTGTCCTTTGCATGGTCTCTCGTGCTAACACTCTTGATTTCGCCGTCTGCAAAACGGAAAGTTTTTCTTGTGGTAATTCCGTAGAATTCCTCGTTGTCGAACTCGGCACCGAAGTGATAGGACGTCGGAGACCCATCGTTGCCCTCGTGCACATTTTCGACACGAACATAAACGTGTGCGTTGGGATCGATTTTCTGATTCGGATTCTGACGATTGATCTCTTCGATCATCGCCTTGCTGAGCTGGTTCGTGTCACCAATAAAGGTCGTCACAAACTCGGAAGTCGGATGATAGTAGATCTCTCTAGGTGTGCCAACCTGCTCGATGCAGCCGTTGTTAAACACAGCGATTCGATCCGAAAGCGTCAGTGCCTCTTCCTGATCATGGGTAACATAGATCATGGTCGTGCCAGAAGCCTTCTGGATTTTCTTCAGTTCAACACGAAGGGATTTTCTCAGCTTTGCATCAAGGTTGGACAGAGGCTCGTCCAGCACAATGATTTCCGGATTCAGCGCCAGTGCGCGAGCAATTGCAACACGCTGCTGCTGACCGCCAGACAGTTCCGAAACATTCTTCTTCAGCTGCTCATTGTTCAAATTGACCATTTTAGCAACTTCAGCCGTTCTCTTCGGAATCAGATCTTTGTCCCACTTGTTTTCCTTCAAACCAAACGTGATGTTCTCTTCCACGGTCATAGTCGGGAACAGCGCATAGCTCTGGAATACCATGCCGATCTTGCGTTTCTCGATGGGCTTATAGGTGATGTCCTCATCGTTCACAGTGATTTTACCCTTCGTCGGGGTAATGAAACCTGCCAGCGAACGAAGGGTCGTCGTCTTTCCGCAGCCGGAAGGTCCCAGAAAAGTAAAGAACTCACCCTTGTTCACTTCAAGATTCAAATGATCGATGGCAGTAAAGTTCCCGAACTTAATCTGGATATCGCTGAACTTAATCATGAGTATTCCTTTCCTTTTTAGAAGATCTCAAGCTGAATCTTTGCAACCCACTCATCCATCATGGAGTTGACATAAGCCCAATCCACATTCTGGGGCTTATAGTTTTCCTTAACCTCACGGATGATCGGAACCATCTTGTCTGCCGCATCGCTGTTGGCAACCATGTTGCCGTTGATGGATGCGTACTCGCCAATCACCTCGGCACTGCCCAGCCAGTTGGCAAAGCGCATGGACTCTTCCAGAATTTCAGGGTCCTTGTTAGCAACAACACCGAGCTGGTTCGTATTGGTTGGCTCGCCTTCCTCAGTGTAAGCGATGATCGGGGTGATATTAAAGGTCTCACACTTACTCTTCAGACCGGAGGCAAAAGTGTAGGTGATGGGAACTGCACCAGATGCCATATTGCCAAAGTCATCCTCGCCCTTCGGAGTTTTATAGCCATTGTCGAGGTATGCCTTGATTGCTGCCCAACCCTCATCGGACACGCCCAGCTCACCATTCTGATCCAGATACTGACCCAGAATGCCGCCAATGATTGCGCGCGGAGTGTTGCCGCCAAAAGCCGTAGGAACAGCGTACTTGCCGTGGAACTCTTCCTTCTCCCACAGATCTCTGTAGTGCTTGGGGGCGGTCTCCTTCGTATAGATATCAGGGTTGCAGACCAGAACCTTCGGCTGGATCTCATACGGCCAAGAGTAACCATTCTCCTCAGACACGCCAGCCACCTTGTCCTTCCAGTCGGGAGTGAACTCCACAAGTGCACCAGCTTCGATCAGAGCGTTGAACTGATCCTCAGACGGACCCCAGACAACATTGGTGGTGGGGTTGTTTACCTCAGAGATAACGCGTGCAGTCAGGTCGCCAGCACCCAGACCGGCAATCTCGATATTGAAGCCGGCTGCCTTTGCATTTTCCTGCACCCAAGTATCACGACCGGAACCATAGTTGTTGGTTGCCAGCACGAGCGTCTTGCCAGTAGGCTTCTGGGCCAGAATTTCTGCCATGGTTTTTTCCGTAGCAGCGGTAGAGCTTGCAGCGGGCTTTGCTGCGGTAGAGTTGCTGGATCCGCCACAAGCGGTCAGAGCACCTGCTGCCATTGCAACGGTCATCCCCTTCAGGACATTACGACGAGAAATTTTGCGTTCCATAATTGTTTCCTCCTAAAATGTTTAAGACTTAAAGCGGACGTACGTCCTGTCATCGAAACTACTTTGTCCTGCTGCGAGACCCTTGGTCGAATGGATCTGAACATAGCACGCAGGGTCTTCTCTCAAAATACGATCTAACGTTTTTTCTGATTCATCCAATGTTTTTTCAACCATCGGATAACCATCGCTTGTCAGGATGATTTCATGTTCGCCCTCACTCAGGCAGATTTTACGAATCAGGCTGTCCGGAATCGGCTGTCCATTAAAAATCGAATAACCATATTCCGTCGAATCATCATTCGCAAAGCGCGTTGCTTTTACAATCCAAGGAAGAATGATTGCTCTTGCTTTGTCGTCTCTTTCAAGTGCCTCAACGCTTGCACCCTCATCACAAAGGATCTTGAATGCGAGGCATCGAAAGTCTGCTAATATCTCATCACTCTTTTTGGGGTTCAGGTAAACATCATTCCCTATCCGGGCTTGACAATCACCGATCATCCAAACTTCATTATAATGGGATGAGTATACAACGCAAGCGGCCTGCAGCCCAACCTGTGACCGATCATATTGGAAATCGACTGCCTCGTAAAAACGGTCAAACGCCTCATTCACCTTTTTTACAAAGTGCTGAACATCTGCATCGGCAGCAATGTCATGCAAAGTATCCCAGATCAATTTGGCTGCAATTCTTCCGGTGGTCTGGCCTTCGTATCTAAAATCGCTTTTAGATGTCACGCCATCGATAACCGCAACGAAGTCATCTGAGACGAAGAGCATATCCTCGCAGCTTTTTTCGTCTTTTTTGCCTTTGATAAACGATTCTATTATTTTTATAGCTCATCCCTCCTATTTTGTTAGTCACGGGTCATCTTGTCATGAGTATATCAGATACATCCGCAACATGACAGCCCTTTTCATCTTCAATACATTGCATTTTGTCCACTACCAAATTTTGCAGTTTCATGACATACCTTCCGCTGTTTTTTACAAAGGCAAGGATTTTTGTTGGAAAATAAGCAAAAAAGTATGCCAAGTATGTGCGTTATTTTTACACATAATATAGCCATCAGCTTGTACAGCTTTACTTGGCTCTTACCAGTTGCTTGTATACATTTTACAATTTTCCTTTTTCCTTTTTTGAGAGACATTCGTGAGTATCTATTTGCAAATCACTTTCATTTCCAGTATACTATAAGAGGAATAGATCTTTTAGGAGGGCTTATCCATGAGAAAAACACCAGCACCGCTGCCGTACTATCATAAACCTCCTCTTCGTTCCAGAGATTTTGAAATCCATCACAATCTCGACTTCGCGCTAGAGCATATCAAGCCCAATTCGCATGAGCACTATGAGTTCTACTTTTTGATCTCTGGAAACGTCACATTTCAGGTCGAACACGCTAAATACCACCTTCGAAACGGTGACGCCATCTTGATCGGTCCCCATCAATATCATTTTGCGACCATCAATAACGGCCCGGATATTCCGTATGAACGATATGTACTTTGGTTGAATCCCGCTTACCTAGAACGTCTTTCTTCCAGTAAAACGGATCTTATGCGCTCGTTCCACCAAGATCACTTCACGACGGCTCATCTTCGCTTGGGAAAAGATATGCAGCTTATTTGTCAGAACCTTCTTCAGTCGATTTTGATCAATGCTGGTTCGCAGGAATACGGGAGTGACCTCTTGACCAACAGCTATATTATTGAATTGCTGGTTCATATAGCACGAATTCGACTATTTCAGCAGCCTCCGTATGCAGAGGAAATCTCTGATCACTTGAGCAACAATCCAATTGTTTTAGATGCACTTTCCTATATTGGCGAACATATTTATGAAAATATTAAGGTTCAGGACATTACAGAGCGTCTCTATATCAGTCGTTCTTACCTTTCCAAAATATTCCAAGAAGAACTAGGGATTTCAATTCATCAGTTTATATTGAAAAAGAAACTTTTTCTTGCACGGCAGGATCTTCTTAACGAAAGTTCCATTAATGAAACCTATCAAAAATATGGCTTTGGAGATTATAGCTCTTTTTATCGTGCATTCAAGTCCGAGTTCGGTCTCTCGCCGCGGAATTTGAAGAGCCGATGACTCCCCCATAGAGTCATTCTAATACTGACTCAAGATATATACGTCTGCCATACCCGTAAAATCTTCGATGGCGATTTTCGTGAGAATCTATATTCTATTCAAAACAATAAGAGCGGAGCCTTTTACAAGGCCCCGCTCTTATTGTTGCCGTTAAGCAGAAAATGAAAATGAAGGAGATTTATCTTTCAAAACCGCCTGTGGACTGCTGCGGCGATGGGGAGCCATAACAAACCCATCAGACAGGCTTTGGAAGAAGCGAAAAGGTTCAGGAGAAATGCGCTGTCACAGGTTGATGCCAATTCCAAGGATCACGAACAGGATTGCCAGACAGATGCAGCTTACCCCGTTTCTTCGTTCCGTGAAAGCGTCCAGAGAACACTTCGCACGCTGTTTTGCCTTTTCTAACTGGGATGCCCCCGCATAAGCAGAGAATCCGGCACAAATCAAAAGCATCAAACCGATCCAGATCATCATAAGCATTTCTCCAATCAAGACCTTACCATTCCACGCCCAGAGAACGCAGACTCTCGGCAAGGGCAGCGACATCCATGTTGAACACGATGCCAGCCATGTTTTCGTAGAGTGCGCCCTCCACGTTGATGGGCGTATCGTCAATAAAGACGCATTCCTCCGGGCGAAGGGCGAACTTGTGCAGGAAGGTACGGTAGATCTGCGGGTCGGGCTTCAGCAGCTTGACCTCTGCGGAGATCAGGGCACCGTCCATCAGTTTGCTGGCCTCTGCCCGTGCCCAGTAGATGGGCTGACGGGTGGCAGCGTTGGAAAGCAGGTAGAGACGGTAGCCCTTTGCTTTCAGTGCCTGCAAAAGCTCCAGCATTCCCTCCACCGGAACGATGGGGTCATCCCACTTTTCAATCAGCCCACGGGCTGCATCGTGCAGACGCTCCGGCAGGCGGGGCAGAATGCGCTGCTCTGCGATCTCCTCGTCGATGACGCCCCGGTCCAGCATGGTCCACTCCACCGAGCGGAATACCTCGTTGCGAATCAGCTTGCGGTCCTCGCCGGTGAGGGAATAGCGATCCATAAACAGCTCCGGGTCAAACCGAACCAGAACGTTTCCCATATCAAACACAATATTTTTTATCATTCTGAGGATCCTCGATTAAATCACTTCATAATATTTGATTCCTTCCATACGCCGGATGATACTGAGAATATCATCTTGTGTACGGCTTGTTTTGCTTCGTATTGTAACCGTAAAGGGAACAACTTCGGCATCATAATGAGAGTGATCTTCTTTTTGAATATCACTCAACTCTAAATCCAATTCTCGTGTGTTACGCAAAAATTCACCAAAGGAAATGCTTGCATCCAGCTCAATATATAAATCAATAACATTGGTACGGTTTCTCATATAGAAATCCCACCGATGCAACACAGTAAGAACCGAGAACACCGCAATGCAGGCAACGATAGCAACCTCGTATAAACCAATTCCGAGTGCAAGACCTATACACGCCGATGCCCAAAGTCCGGCGGCTGTCGTCAGGCCTTTGATTTGATTATGCGTTGTTACAATAATTGTTCCTGCACCCAGAAAGCCAATGCCACTGACGACCTGTGCGCCCAACCGCACAGGGTCGCCAACACCATAGACCTGATAGGCATACTGGTTTATCAGCATAACCACACAGGAGCCGATACTGACCAACATATAGGTGCGCATTCCAGCAGGGCGATTCATTCTCCCGCGTTCCGAACCAATCACACCGCCAAGGACTTCTGCCATAATAATTCGCAAAACAATTGCGCCAAGTGTGATTTCCCTTGCGTGAAGCATTATTTTTTCAACCCCCATGTATAAAGATTTATGTGGTGTATTTGCTATAATCGCTCTTGGTGAACAGACCTGCGGCTCTGGCAGCATTGACATAGGCGTAGTGTGCCTCGCCCTTATCCAGAACGGCAGTTTCGCCGCCACCTGCGGAATCAAGGGTCAGGTCATAGCCCAGATGCTGTGCATAGAGGGTGGTGGTAGTCACCGCGCGGGGCAGATGCAGCATGGTGCCCACCAGAAGGACCTTGTGAGCATCCATTTCCTGCAAGGCATTCAGGGTGCCGATGGCGTTGCCGTAGGTATCACGGGCAGCTTCATCCAGAATGATGCGGCTTTCGTCTACACCCTGCTCCAGCAGCCAGTTTTTCATCACGGAGGCTTCAGTGTACTCTGTCCGCACATCGCCACCGCTGAGGATGATTTTTGCATCCGGGTACTTTTCTGCCATTTCCAGACCACGCTCCAATCTGCTGAGCATACCGGCAGAGGGCGTGCCGTTCTTTTTGGGGGTCTGTCCGTAAATGGTGATTGCATCCGGCACCAAATCCGTCTGGGGCTGGGGTGTATAGGTGGCATGGAGCAGAGTGTCTGCCTGTTCCAGCATGGAGCGGACAGCCTCTGCTGCCTTAGCGTTCACCTGTTCCAGTGCAGCAAGCCGTTCCTGCTCACCTTCTGCGTTTTCCAGAATGTGCATGATGATGGCGGAAACGCCCAGTGCATGGACATCGGTGGTGTCCCGTTCCAAAATGCGGTCCAGCTGAGAAAGTGCAGCTTCGTAATGCTGGTTGATGAGATAGACCTCTGCCTGCAGGCGGTAGGCATCCAGATAGTCGGGGTTCTCCCGTACCACCGTATCCAGCCCGGAGTAGACCTTGTTCCACTCCCATCTGCGGAATGCGATGACCGAATCCTTCAGCAGCGGGTCTGCCAGATATTCCTCTGCATATTGCGGCACAAGATCTTCCAGCGGCTCACCCCGTCCCTGCTCTTTGGGAATGGGCATGGCACATTCTTCGGTCAGGGTAACGGAAACGGCAGGCTTTTCCTGTGCGGATACACTGGCGGCAGTGCTGGAGCAGCCGGTGACCACCAATGCCGCTGCCAGCACGAATGCCAGCATCCGAAGCTGCCGTGCTAGGTTATGTCCCATAGTTTATCTCCTCAATCTCAGAGTGCAAGTCGTTTTGCAGCAGTTCCGAAAAGAACCGGCGGACGCCGATGGCAAGGGCGGAACCCTTGGCGTTTTGTTCGTCCTTCAGGTCGCCCTCCACCCAGTACCGCCCGGTCTGGGGGTCCACCGCAATGCTGTCCATGGG
>ERZ1034973.1660-NODE-1660-length-12442-cov-9.896424_pt1 | contig 12442 bp, 26 predicted proteins | sample MGYA00520686_ERZ1034973 | MGnify/ENA primary metagenome ERZ1034973 (study PRJEB33766, sample SAMN09781775) | gut metagenome | biome: gut microbiome | host: Homo sapiens | place: Madagascar | study: EMG produced TPA metagenomics assembly of the PRJNA485056 data... | reverse complement strand
ATTTTTATTTTTATCAAAATTAATATTGAATTCTTTCGCAATATCATTATATTCATTACATAATTTAAATGGAATTGCTAGTTTCAAGTAACCCCTCCTTTTCTAAATGCTTTCTTAAAGGAATACAGCTAGATAAAAGACCCGCCTCTTCTTGCCATATTCTCTCTACGTTATCATTATTAACAAAATAAGTAATTACCGCTGGGTATGTTCCTTGATCAAAAGATATTGTTTGACGCTGAAACATATAAGTAAAATCAAAATAGGCAGAATATTCTACATATTTAATATCACTATTTTTAATTGTCGCATAAAGAACTTCTCCATATAGGTTTCCAGGAACAATAATGGATATATTGGTAAAAGAAGGAAAAACAACATTTGTTGCTTTTAAAATCGCTTCTAATTTATCTGCTTGACCATCTTCAAAAAAGAGAACTTTCATAGGTTTTTTCCCTTTTTTTATCGCTATGTCATTAACTGGAATCCATCTATAGTCATCTATACAATGCTCGCAAATGCTTTCTCTATAAACTTTATAATTATTGTCACTTACCGTCAAAATTTCAAAATGCTTTTTGCTTGAATCAACATTACCGCAATTACAACAACTATAATTCTCCTTACAATTATTACAAATCTTTTTTGAAGTTGTTCCATAATGCTGAAGCCCACAAATTAAACAAGTATTCTTTCCAGAAGCATTGAGAACCATTCCTTTTTTAGGGATATTCCTATAACAAAAGTAAACACTGTCTTTATCTTCAAGCAAATCATTATACATTGCGTGACCAGTTACAATTACAATTTGCTTTTTTAATACCCAATGAATATTGATTTGGTCTTCTTCATTGGGGAGATAAGAATACAAATCTTTATACTCTTGCTCTTTATACTTATAATCCCATTTTAGATTTTTATTAACTAATTTATATAACTCTTTCAATACTTTTTTATCTAATTCTGAATTATAATATGGATAAGATTTTCCCGCAACAAGAATATTTTTATGAACATAAAGCAATGTTCTCCAACTTTTGTTAGGAATGATATGGTTATTAACAATAAATGGATTATCGCTTTCCAAGTAAGCAACAATAATCATATTACTATTCATCATTTCGATAGTTCCATCGCTATACATTCCATTGTTTGTCCAAGACATACAAGAAGACCATCCGCAATTATTGTCGCTCATAGTCATATAATCAATTGGGTGAATACTCAACACTAAATTTGATTTAATATTTGAACTTGTTGTAATATTACTTACCTTGTTGCGGAACTCCTCGAACAATCCATTAGACATATCATACCCATAGAAGTTTAAAACTTTTTGAATTGTCTTTATAATCTTTTGACCAGGTTCAATTGTCATTTCACGGTTATCAAATTTAAAACAATATTTATTTACTGTAAACCTCGGCAAGTCTTTAATATATCCATATCTAATATTATCATAATTAAATAACCAACCAACGCATACAACGTCATCAAAACAGATTTTCCCATTAACTCGAAGTTTTTGTAAAAATAAAATTAAATCATCAACCAAACATAATCTTTCATTAAGCTTTACTTTATTTTCTGCTCTTTCAATGGCGGAACTATAAGCAGCATATGATTGACAATAAGGAGGGAAGATTTGATAATAAACTTCAGACAATTCTTTATTAAAGTCTAAAACTGTTTTTTTCATTTCAATAGGAATTTTGACCCTCAAATTACGCCCAAGAGCTTTATAGAGAGTCTTTTTATTTTTATTCCACTCATTCAAAGTAATATGAAGATTCGCTACCTCTGCTCCCGCATAAATAGAAATATAATCTTTAATTGTTTCTTTGTCTTCTGGAGTTAGAGCATCAAAAACTTCCATATATATTACACCTCAAACTGATCAAATTTATCCGCAAGCCACCTCGGTAGAGAAGAATAATCAATATCAAATTGATTGATTACATCAGTAATATCGTCTGCTGTTGGAGAACCATTATATTCTCGATAAAGAAAATCAATAGCATCATCAACTTGCTGTTCAAGAAGTTCTTCAGCTAATCCAAGAGTAGAAGTATCTCCTACACACAGTGGATCAAAGTTGAAATCAAAGCGCTCCATTTATTCCCTCCCGATAGTAAGACCGTTCCGCACATAATAAAAATCAATTCTAATATTCACGTCAATCAAATATCCATAAAACTTTTTAATGTGCTCAAGAACGCTCGACATAGTTTCATTTTTATCAAGATGAAAATAAACCTTCTCTAAAATCTTCTTTCGTCCGAAAGATTCAGAGATGATAGCAACTCGATTTGCTTCTTGCGGGACAAATACTTCTTTCATAGATTATCCTTTCTCATTTCTATAAATATATTATATCATAATGAAAGATATTTGTCAATAAAAAAAGGAGCAATTTCTTGCTCCTTTATGTTAATCATCAAGTGTCCATTCTTGATATTCTGAATTTCGTCCATTGAAATATACACTAAACTCATGCTCTCCATTAGAAAGAGACTCTACCATAATGTCAGCATCATATCCCCGCATATATACTTGATATTTTTCAACAAGCTTATTCAAATCTTTAATAAAATCTTCTTTAGTCCCAGTCATTACCCCAGCACACCTCACTCCGCACAAGTTCATACTCATCAATTGTATATTCATAAAGTTCAACCACTCCGCCACCAAAGTAATTGACCATTCCTTTATAATCTTTGAACATATCTACAGTATCTTCCCATCCAATATCTTCAGAATAGAATCGTGCCCCAGAAAGAGTGCGGCCAACAATAAAATACTTGTGGTCAAGAAGAGTAAGAATATCAGCCATAATAATATTAGCATCATCAGCAGCAAAAGGAATCATTTCCATATTTTTTTCAGTAAATGCGGTCTTCATTTTTTCTCCTTCTGGATTAGTCATACCAACCACTATAATCAATAATCTTTACATTGCCATAAAGATCATACCCAATATTGTCATCATGTAAATCGCTAACGCCATACTCTTCCAAGAATGAAACTAGATCTTCAGTTCTTTTTTCTCCATAACAATTAATAAAAGCTAATAGCCCGTCACCTACATAAAAGTTATAGTCAATTTCATACTTATCCCGCAAAGTCTTCGCGATTTCTTCTGTATGCTTGTTACTATTTTTTACTTTAGTATCAGACATAAGAACCGTAATTTTTTCAGAGATATAAACAGGAGTATCTTCAATTTCTCCAAGATACTCTGTTTTAGCAAACATATCTCCTAGATCATAATACTCCTTTGCGTCATAATAACAGTTTGCCTCTGATTCACAATAATCCCAACTGTTAATATTCTTATAAGGCTTTTCACAACTGGCATATATAAAAAATTTTGCTTCATCATCATAATCGCTATATTGACCTTTGAAAGGAACCTTAATAACGTAATTAGGAAGATCACTATAAGAAATTACAATCTTACTAACTCCATTCTTTATCCAATCTACTTCTGGATGATAATCTTCAATAAATCCATAAATATCATCTAAATAATCTTGACATCCGCTACCACCTGAAAATAGAACATCGTCTTCATCTTTGAGAAGATCTGTGATTGAGTCTTGAATAATATCAAGAATATGATTTTTTTCTTCTGGAGTCATATTACATTTCCTTTCCTTTTATATTTATATTATAACATATAAAAAGGCATCTGTAAAATACTTTCTTGACTTTAGAATAAAATAATTATATAATATAGTCAAGGAGGCGATTTATTATACTATGGATGAAATAATTAGATTATATTGTAATACTTGTGAAAATTCTAACTGTACTATTGGAAGACAATATATTCCAGAAGACAGTGATGAGGGATGTACCCGCAGAGTTCCTGAAGTATTACTAGATTCTTATACACATCTAATTGATGAGGTGTCTCCTTTTATGTATATGGATACTAAAAAAGAGTATCAAGATAACATGTATAAACAAATTATTGATACTCTGTATAAAATTTATGACTGTCCAGTAGGCACAAAAATTAAACCTCAAAAACGCGCCAATCATACTGGCAATGTTTAGTATTTGCGTATGCGTAAGTACTAGAAGAATCTACCCAACACTCTTCTCGGTTTGAAAAATTAAGATTATTCCTATTTACAATATATTTGAAGATTTCAAGGAGCGCGTCTTGCGCTTCTTTTTTTGTATAAAAAGTTCTAACGTCTGTTTCTCGATTACAAGTGTCAACAAGAATAAATTTAGTCTCCATAGCAATCATCCGTTTCATCATCCAAAAGGGCAATGTCTTCATCATCAAAGTATAAACTGTCATTATCCATATATGGTTCATTCCAGCCTGGATTTGTTTCATCCATATGTTTTTTCCAATTATCAATATATAGATCACAGCACATTAAAAAGAAAGTCCTTCCCAAAAATTGCTTACTAAAGATGGCGCATACGGAATACTAATTTTATCTCCTACGTGAACCCAAACAGTAGAATCTGGATGAATCATCTGTTGTCCATTTACAATCATTTGCGGCCCATCAAGAGAAATATCAATGTCATAATATTCTCCAGGAGAAAGAACAATATCTTCTTTAGTAAGAATGTCTGTATATTCTTCTTTTTGTCCAATATATTTAACTTTAGGCATTAGTCTTTTACCTTAACCTTTCTAATTTCAACTTTTGTACCTTCCTTTAGATTGATTTTAGAAAGAACTTCTTTTGCTTGTTCTCGTGTATCAAAAAGGATAGCAAATTTTAAGGACGTGCATCTTGTCCCATCTTTGCTTAAAGGTTTAAATTGCTTATCTGGCGGTATAGTGTCACCATATTCATTCTTGTGCGGGACTACCCATTTACCGTATAGAGCGTATGGCATTATTTTCTCCTCACTAGAATATTTGTTTTACTAATCCAATCCCGCACAGTTTGTTGAAGAATAGAAATCAACATTGTTTGCGCAGACTCATTTAGTCCAGTGTCAGACAAATTCTTCTTATAAATCTCAAGAAATTCTTTTGTATATTTCTCTATATCTTTTTTCTTCATAACTAACTACTTTCGTTTGTATAGATACAGATTTGATAATCTCTATTATCTGTAACATAATAATTATTATCTAATTCTTGAATACCTCCCGCATAAATAATTCCTTTGTAGGTGATTGGCGGTTGATAAACCTCATCACCACAACCATATTCACGAGTATAAGACAGTGAATATGAAATAGCGTCTTTTAGATTATTAAATTTCTTCATTATACTCCTATGCGATTGGTTTGGCTAAAGTAATTTGACACAAATCATTATCAACCACACAAGGCTCAAGAACAAACTCTTCATAAACCATATATACTTTACCAAGCCAGAACATCCCGCAAAATTCAGAGTCATAGCCATAAACATCATACTCTTTTGCTTCTGGACGAGATTCAAGAATAGCGTCAGCCAAAGTATCAAATCTTTCCATTGTATATCCTTTCTTTCCTTTGATACTTATATTATACTATAAAAATAAAAAGGAGTCAATAACAATTTATTATTGACTCCTTCAATATTATTTAATAACTGCGCCTCGTGGAGTGGGCCATCCTAAAAGGCCATCCTTTAGGCTTTGGCGTAAAGCACATTCTTCTTCTTGATAAATATTATATGCTTCCGCATCTTTTTTAGTCGCAAGAATCCACTTCTTTCTAACCGTAGGCCAGTCAAACTCAACCTTGATACCAATCACAGAAAGAATATTCTTACCTCCGCATAAAATATCCATTACGTGGTCGTATAGATTTAGATATTCTGTCCGCATTTCTGATTGAAGAATATGTTTCTGATAATAACTATCAGCTAATGCTTGCTGATCATTAAAATAATTTAGAATTTTAGTTTTCATTTCATCTGTTAAATTATCATAATTATCAGGATATTCTTCAACACTGTTAATATTGTCAATTTTCAATATTATTCTCTTTCTACTAATAAGTTACCATATGATGATATAAATATTGATTGATTCTATCATAAGAATCATCATCAAGCCTATATATTTCTCCAGAAGTAGACCTAATAGTTTTAGTTCCACCAAAGAGGCTTTCTATAGAATCTATGTTTATATACAGAGAATGTTTTTCATCGCCTAAACAGCTTAGTCTAATAAATTTAGCCATAACAAGCACCTTACCAAAGTTTTCTAGCAAAGTAATAATATAAGACCATACTTATGACGCAACCAATACAAACACAAACAAAAATTTTCATTACCAATATCCCGCCAAATAATATATAGCTATGCTAATAACAATATAAATAATTCCTACGTAAACAAAAAACTCAACCATTATTAGTATCCTATTTATTAGAATCCCAAAAAGCAACGAGCTTTAACATTTGATAAGTTATTCATCATTTTAAAATTAATAGTAGCATTTTTAGTTTTTCCTACCCATTCATCTGCTTCTTGAAGAATAGATTCTTTCCAACAAAGCTGAAGAAAAAATCCTACCATTTTTCCATTTTTCTTATCAAAGTCATTAGCCTTAGCCCACACACAAGTTTTATTAAGATTTTTTGAAAGTTCAGCATCAGTTAAATAATTATTAACTACCCATTGCTCCCATTCACCTTCTGCGGGCTGTTGCTTTTGTTTTTTATTATTTTGTTTACGCTCTTTAAAATCAGCTAGCACGAGCTTACCATAGCATTCTCGGCCATAGCAGTTTTTCCAACCAGGAGCTTTAATAACTACACCTTCTCCAACTTGATTAGTGTTCTCAAGAAGAAATTTATTATTATTAGCAATTTCCTCCACTTGTTCTAATGTTGGGTGATCAAAAATTCCAAACAATTTTACAAACCACTCGTCTAAATCATATGCTGAAAGCATAGGCCGCCACTCATTATCAGATAAATAACGATTATCATTATAATCATATACATCAAATACATACATATGACCTAATGCTTCTGGATTGTATGATTTAATTGTTCCTACAAATTTTCCATTTTTTGGACCTGTAAATTCTCCAAAAACTAAAAAGCCAGGATGGTTTTTACAAAAATCTGTAAGCTTTTTAGGTTCATCTTCATTTGAAAAACACCACTTATAGAATCCAGCGTTATCTTTATTTTCAGAAAGTTCACGATTTCTTGAACCACAACGCATTTTTTCGCCATCATACCAGATAACTGCTGACGTGCCGTCAATTTTACTTGTGATACTTACATTAGAATTATTTAAAATTCCATCAGTATCAGCTTTCCCAAGACGCTCAATGTGGGTGTATGATTTATAGTTTATCATTTTCAACTCTTTCTAATAAATATTCCAATGAAAGTTTATCAATATCTGTATATGGAATTCTAACAAGTTTTATGTCATTATTTTTACAATAATCATCTTTTTTCTTATCGACCTTTTTGATCTTTTCTAAACTGTCTTTTTTATGTCTCCATCCTACATAATGTTGTAACCCATCATATTCTATACAGCAATTATAACCAGGTAAATAAAAATCAAATTGATATTTTTTATTATTGCTATTCACAAATCCGTCAAAAGTTTTTTGTTGTTCATAGTTTATTCCATTCTTTTGAAAGATTCCCGCAATAATTGACTCTCCGTGGCTATTAGAACAGCCACAAGAAGATACGTGCCCTCCAGTTAAAGAGTTCGTTTTTGCTATTTTATAATTTCCACAGTCGCATCTACAATACCAATAACCTCGTCCAAGTTCTCTTCCATCTTTAGGAGGCGGGCACGGACAAATTACTATTAATTTACCAAATCTTTGTCCAGAAATGTTTTTAAAAGTTTTTTCTCTAGAAGATCTTCTTTGTAAACACCCACAACTTTTTGTTAATTTTTTTCCGACAGAAGAAACTCCTGTAATAAATTCTTTCTTACAGAAAGGACAAATAAAAATTCCTTTATTATTTTTTAATCTTTTCTTAAAATATATTCCATTTATATAAGTGCCTTCTAAATATTTCTTTTTTAAAGAAGTATCTAATCCAAGTTTTCTCATATATTTTGTTACAGTTATAGCATTAGAGTTTATTTCTCTAGTGTATTGAGCAACAGTTTTTCCAGGATTGTTTAGAATATATTGTATTATTTCTTTTTCTCGTGAAGCAGCCATTTTTTATCCTCATATTTCTTGAAAGCCATATCCTTTACCTTTCTATGTTTACTTTCTTTATATAAATATTATAACAAAATAAAAAAAGGCAGTCAATATATTTTTTTGACTGCCTTTAGATTTTAGTAAAACATTGCGTTCTCTTCTTCTTTTTGAATTAGAATATCTAAATAAGAACCTTTCTTATTATCATGATTAGCTCCAATATCAGTGACCACATAATCTCCATATTTTAAGATATTATAGACATTTACAGGGATACTTACAAATTCTTCTTGATCATTCTCCTCATAATTTTTATTATAAAGAGTAACTTCAAGGTTGTTTTCAATATTAGTATATGACATTCTTTTAACAAAATTAATAAGAGTAATCATTATAGTAACGTCTCCTTTACAATTTCAGAACCTTTGTTAGAAATAAGCCTGCCCCGCAATGTTTTTGTAATATAATTCTTCTTTAGAAGGTACGGTTCAACTACAGTCTCAAGACTATTTTTATCTGTGCCGAGGCAAAGAGCAATAGTATTTACGCCTACAGTCTTATGAGCATCATATAGACATTTTAGATATTTCATATCAAGACTATTGAGTCCATATTTATTAATACCGATCATATCAAAAGTATCTTCAATTACTTGTTTATCCACCACACCGTTGTTAAGAACGAGAGCAACATCATAAGCCCTGCGACAGTATGAATTAGCATTTCGTGGCACACCTCTAGTACATTCTCCAATAATTTGTGCGCATTCATTATCAATATCAACATTCATAGACTTGAAGATATTCCGCACAATAGTGGTCATGGCATCTTCAGTATACTCTTCAAGATTGATATGAAGCTGAAACCTATTGCGGCAAGGCTCCTCAAGTCCACCAGCTTCATTGGTGGCACCAATGAGAGTAAAGTGCGGAATATCAAAACGAGTAGACTCATTATTGATATTAGGAGCATCAACTACAAATTGCTCCATAGCAAAATACAGAGTTTCTTGAATCTTTTTTGAGCAAGAATGAATTTCATCAATAAAAATAATATCGTTCTCATTCACCGCAAGTAGAATTTCAACAATATCTTCTACTTTTTTAATAGCTGGGCCAGAAAAGACTTTGATAGGTTGATGGCTCTCGTTAGAAATAATATTAGCGAGAGTTGTCTTCCCTGCGCTTGTAGCACCAGAAATAAGAACGTGGTCAAGACATTGACCCTTGATTTTAGATGCTTTGATAGCAATTTTTAGAATCTTCTTTGCTTTTTCTTGACCAACATATTCATCAAAGGTTCGTGGACGGAAGTTTTTTTCAATAGTCATATTCATCCTTTAGTTAGCGTAACAAGTCTCATCGTCATAAACATTTTCTTCATCCAGAAGGAGAAGTAATTCATAAAGTTTTTGCGGCGAGTCTACCATTATACTAAGGCTACATGCTTCAGAGTTGATTTCTACTAGAGGGCCACCAAGAAATGTCCTTTCAAAGAAATACCAATCAATATATTCAAACTTGTCGTTAGTTTTTTCCGCAAGAAAATCAATAATAATGCTAATTAGTTTATTGTCTCGTTCAATGACAACATTCAAATTATTGAGAGCATCTATAAAGTTCAACTCATCTTCAACATCTTCAACAATTGAACAAAATTCTTGCTTTGAGATTTTAAGCATTTTATAAACCCCTTGTTCATCTTTTCTTTCAATAATATTATTATAGCACAAAAAAAGCCCTCTGTAAAGGGCTTTTTATTAGTAATATTTCTTTGAGTGTTTGGGGCGCATCTTCTTTTTCTGTAAAGATTCAAGATAACTTGCTCGTCGTTTCTCGTGGTAAAGCTCAATTGAGCAGACTAGGAGGCACAGAGCAAACAAAATACAAAGTAAAAATAAAACAATAGTCAAGGCTATAACGCCTCCTAATCTACATCAAAGTCTTCTTTATTCTGAACATCTTCAAGTGTACAAAGAAACCACTCATCACGATGCCCTACCCAGTTATAGCGAACATAAATACCAATGGCTTCAAGCCCCTCAATAAACCCAGTAAGTTCGTGATGAGAAGCGTCTGCGGTTTCACGATACACTTTCCGCAAATCACCATTCCCGCAAGTATTAGCCTTTTTATAATTATAAGTAACTTGCTCATATTTGTCAGTTACATAATTGATAATTTTTTTCTGCGTGCTCTTGGGGACAAAATCATAGTTAATAGGAACCATTTCATAGAGTTTCATATTGTCTTCCTTTCTCTTTACATTTATATTATAACATAAAAAGTAATCAGAAGACAAGTTATTTTTTAAATAGTTTTTAATTGTTCAATTACATTAGCTATTTTCTTTGTGTTTTGAGTAAAACCATCATTATCATCAATATTTAGATAGATAAGTTTATCAAAATGTTCATTTTCAGAAGGAGAAGACTTAATTTTGAACATTTCCCGCACTAGACTATCTGGTTTACGTAACCCTTCTGGAGCACTTTCATTAGCTTTTAGTGTTGCGGTCAATGATGAATCAATCCACACCCCAATTACTTTAGTTCCAGGAGGAATGGAAATGTTACTAAAAAAGTTATCTCTTGCGGAACAAGATAAGCAATCTCCATCGACAACAATATATTCATAATTTTTTAGCGCAATTGAAATGTCTTGATGGTATTTATCAAGAACATTCTTGTCATTAGGGAGCTTACTATATGCTCGTTTTGTTTTTTCTAATGAAATTAGTTTAGCATCTTCGTGAGATTCTAGAATGATTTTGCTCAAAGTAGCTTTAGTTGTTTCAGGAATCCCCATAATAATTACAAGTGTATGGTGAGGCAACTACTTCTCCCTTCTCGTTTAGCACTGACTGGTAGATACAGAGCAATCTGCCATCAGAGTAATCTTCATCTGGATACCTAAAATCTTGGTGCATATGCCCATGTAACCAATATTTGAAATCAACGCATTTACGAATGCTGTCTAAAAAATATTCATATTCACTTGACTCTAATCGGTAATAACTAAATCCAAGACCTAACTGGTTGAAGATTGCTGGAGCATCATGTGAAATAATGTAATCATAGTGATTATTCCATAAATCATTATCATCCATATACTGCTGGATGCGGTTTGTGTCTGCGTGCTCTTTTTCCCACCAAGACCAATCTTTAATTCTAAACATATACTTACCATTACGATGCATATAGTTCAGTTGGTCTTTAAAATCAATATCTTGCGGGTCAAGGATTCCGTCCTTTATATCATGGCTGTCCGCAAATGGAAGGCAAAGAATATTTTTATCATCAATAGCCAATGCCCGCACATCATCTATAACATAGATGTTATCATATAACTTATCATCAAGTTTAGCTTGCTTTATAGTTGTGCCCCACTTGTGGATTACTGGACAACTGTCCGCCCAGTTATAATCATCGTGGTTGCCCATGATAAAGACGTATGAACCAGGTTTATCATTGATATAGTCAAGTTTTGATTTATCATTTTTTAGCTGTTTTTCGGCATAGTTAGGACGCTTAATGCCCCAAGGAACACCAATATCTCCCGCAAAGAAAAGGATATCATCGTCCCGCATAAAATTTTTACAAATTTGAACTCGCTCATCTGGAGCACCGTGGACATCGCCAGTAAAGTATATCATTTATTTCCTTTCTTTTTTTTACGTTTGGGTATATTATATAATGTTTTTTATATTGTGTCAAATATTTTTATGAGGAGAGTTTCTTGCGTTTTATCCAGGAGGTAAAGATAGTGATTGCCGTGCGGTCAAGAATATGGTATAATATAGGTATATCGAAAGGAGAAAATATGAATTATTACTTAGGTGAAATTGCTATGATGTTGGTTGAAGCTGGGTTTGAAGTTAAATTTTGTATGTCAGAACATGTGGTTTATGCAGGAAATGGTATCTCAATTAGGTATATTGAAGAACATGATGTATTCTTGGTTGAAAAGAAAGATGATGCTGATATTTTTGAGGTAGATACTCCAGTAGATGAAATGATTGATTGGATGCGGTAAATGGAGAACTTTAGTATGTTGGTTTACGCGGATAAAGAGTCAACAAAGTTTTGCCCATTTAGGACTAAACATGACGGAGATAATATTTATTGTTTGCCGTCATGTGCTTTAGCAAAGATTAAGCCTGATTATGGTGGTAAGCAGATTATGTGGAAGTGCGGTCTAGGAAATGGGCGATGGGTTTTCTTCAAATAAGTTATTGACGAGTGGTTTGTTTTATGGTATAATAAAATAAAAAAAGCTAAACTCGATAAGGTGACTAACAAAGTTGCCTTATCGAGGTATGCGGGCTGATT
>ERZ1034973.1641-NODE-1641-length-12537-cov-13.333680_pt1 | contig 12537 bp, 13 predicted proteins | sample MGYA00520686_ERZ1034973 | MGnify/ENA primary metagenome ERZ1034973 (study PRJEB33766, sample SAMN09781775) | gut metagenome | biome: gut microbiome | host: Homo sapiens | place: Madagascar | study: EMG produced TPA metagenomics assembly of the PRJNA485056 data... | reverse complement strand
TGTTTATTAGGGTATTTTCTGACTGTACTAAAGTTGACTTTTTCATATATCAAACAATATTTTGATTTGTCACTAAAACAGAAAATAACATATCCAGAAGGTGATTCTGCGTTAATTCATATAAATATTCCGGAAATTCTTCTTTTGGAGCAAAATAATCTAAGAGAAGAAACTTTAAGGGATTATTTAAGAATAAAAAGTAATTTTACAACTACTATTAGTTTTAGTCAGTCAGGATTGCAGTTTTTTTGAAATAAGACTGCTAAATAAATTATATAGGAGATTTATTATGATTTATGCCAATGAAAAAATAAGGAACACTTTTAGAGTTCCGCAACCAGAAGGTAGAGGTAAGTTTATTAGACTTGATCAGAATGAGAATTCAGATGGAGTTCCACAGTGGTTATTTGATTCTGTTATGAAGAAAGTGACACCGGAATTTCTTGCAATATATCCGGAAGAAACAATTCCTACAACAAAATATGCTAAAGTTTTAGGACTTGAAAAAGACAATGTAACACTAACAGCCGGTAGTACTGTTGGTATGGGGTATGTTATTAAAGTTTTTGGGGAACCTGGAAAAGATATTCTTTGTGTAACTCCTTCTTTTGCAATGTATGAAGTTTATGCCAAAATGATTGGTATGAATGTAAAACAACTCAGTTATGAAAAGGATTTTTCTTACAAAACAGAAAATACATTGAATGCAATTAATGAAAATACAGGAATTGTTGTTCTCGTAAATCCAAACATGCCTGTAGGAAATGTATATTCAAAAGAAGATATTACCGCAATTATTGAAAAAGCACAGAAGTATAATGCCAGCGTAATTATTGATGAGGCATATTATTATTTCTATGACAAGACTTCTATGGACTTAGTTAAGAAGTATGATAATGTTTTCGTATTAAGAACTTTCTCTAAGATGCTTTCAATTCCTTCTCTTAGAGTTGGCGCCATTATGTCATCTAAGGAAAATATCCGTTGCTTAAACAACTATAAACCTCATTATACTGTAAACTCAATTGCACTTCTTTTTGTAGAAGCTATCGCTGATAATCACGATAAACTTATAGCAGAACTTAAAAAATCTTATAATGAAGGTAAAGATTATATTCTTGATGCACTTGCAAAGAATGAATATGAAACTTTACCGTCTCATGGTTGCTATGTTTGTATTAAACCTAAACACAAGACTTCCAGAGAACTTACAGATTTGCTTGAAGAAAATGGAATCCTCATTCTTTGTGGAAAAGACGGTTTGACTGGTTGGCTTAGGCTTACAATTGCACACAAAAAATACATGGAACTTTTCATGAATACATTGCTTAAGATAGATAGCTTAGGTAAAAGTTGATGAAGAATTACGTTATTTTATTAGCAGGGGGTGTCGGCAAACGAATGCATTCTGATATTCCCAAACAGTTTTTGGAAGTAAACGACAAACCAATAATTGTACATACAATTGAAAGATTTCAAAAAAATCCGCAAATTGAAAAAATTGTTGTGGTTTGTGTAAAGAAATGGATTGACCGTGTTAAAGAACTTGTGGCTAAATTTAATTTATCAAAGGTTCAATGGATTGTTGAAGGTGGCAGTACGGGTCATGATTCAATTTCAAACGGAATATTTTTTCTAAAAGATAAAATAGAAACTAATGATTTTGTTATTATTCATGATGCAGTCAGACCAGTTCTTCCTCAAGCTTTAATTAATGAAGTACTTCGGGTAGCTCATGAAAAAGGTAACGCTTCTTCTTCAATTGTTTGCCATCCTCCAATTGTTTATACCGATGATTTTATTTCTGGAATAAAGGATATTGACAGGGAACATGTAATGCTTACAGCTTCGCCTCAGGTATTTAACTATGGCCTTGCGTTAAAATGTTACGAACAGGCAAAAAAAGAAGATAGACACGATTTTACTTTTACCAGCTCATTACTAATTCATTGCGGTGAAAGGGTTTATTTTGCAAAAGGTTCTACAAACAATATTAAAATCACAACGCGTGAAGATCTTGCTTTGTTTAAAGCATTATTAACAATACCTGAAGAACAGCTTTATTACTAAATATTAAGGAGACCTGATAATGAATTGTTCCGAATATTTGGTTGATTTTTTAATCAATCACGGTGTAACAGATGTCTTCGGTTATGCCGGAGGCTATATTGTTCCCGTAATGGATGCTTTATATAAGCGAAAAGATGAAATTAATGTACATGTCTGCTACAACGAGCAGGGTTGCGCTTTTGCGGCAAATGGTTTTGCCCGCGTAAGTGGCAAAATTGGTGTTTATTTTACAACATCAGGTCCTGGAGCCGTTAACGCTTTTGGCGGCTTGGCAGATGCCTGGTTTGACGGTATTCCGCTTTTGGGAATTAGCGGAAATACCCCTAGCACAGAAATGAAAGGTTCCTCTGGTTTGCGCCAGTACGGTTTTCAGGAAATGGATGTTGTAGAAATGACAAACTCAATTACAAAATATTCTGCAACGCCGCACAGTGCAAAAGAATTCCCCAAAATATTATCACTCGCTTATAACACAGCAAATCTTGGTAGAAAAGGAGGTGTCTTAATTGATTTTCCACTCGACATCCAGCAAGCCGATATTAATTGTAGGTAACGGCATCCGTTCTGCTGGAGCAAAAGACCTGCTCCTTGAATTTGTAAAAAAAACTGATATACCTGTTCTTACTTCAATGAATGGAGTAGACTTAATCCAAGATGATTTGAAAATTGGATTTATAGGAACTCACGGAAACCGTATTGCAAATACTATTGTTTCACAATGCGACCTGGTTATTGCAATAGGAGCCCGTTTAGGTCTTCGTCAGGTAGGTCGCACCACAGAAAATTTTGCTCCTCATGCAAAAATTATACGGGCAGATATTGATGAATATGAACTAGCCCGTTCTGTAAAAGATGATGAAGAAAAATATCTGATTGATGCAAAGGATTTCTTAAAACAGTTAATTGCGGAAGATATTCCAAAATATACAGAATGGAAAAATAAATGTCTTGAAGCAAAAAATATCCTGGATAACTTTGACAACGAAGTAGGTAACAAAGCAATTCAAAAAATTTCTTCAATGCTTCCTAAAAACCCAATAGTTTCTGTTGATGTTGGTCAGCATGAATGTTGGAGTGCACAGTCACTCCACTTAAAAGGACAGAAAGGAAGAATCCTTATTGGGGGGGGTATGGCTGTATGGGATGTGGTCTCCCTTGGGCAATTGGAGGTTCGGTTTCATTAAAAGCAGAAGGCAAAGATAATACCGTTTACTGCATAGTTGGTGACGGTGGTCTTCAAATGAATATACAGGAATTTGAAACTGTAGCCCGTGAAAAACTTCCGATTAAAATTCTTGTAATGAACAATAAAGTGCTTGGCAAAATTTGGGAAACTCAGCATAAACAGCATGGAGGCAGATTTGCAGAAACAGCAGAATCCGGTGGCTACACAGTTCCGGATTTTGAAAAAGTAGCCCAGGCTTACGGTATAAAAGCTGTAACACTTTCTTCTTATAAAGAATTAGATAAATATGATGGCTGGTTACAAGATAAAGAGCCATGCTTATTAAATATCATGCTACCGATAGGAACAGAGTTGTCTCCAAAAATTGACTTTGTTACTGGTATTATGAAACCGGACGTTAGTATGAATGTAAAAAAACAAATAATAGAAATATTAGGAGGAAGTTTATCGTAAGTATAAACTTCTGTTAAAAAGGTAGTAAGAAAAATGTCTTCAACAACAAAAATTGCAAAAAATACCTTATTGCTCTATTTTCGCCAGATTTTAATAATGCTGGTATCTCTTTATACCGTTCGTATTGTTTTAAATACATTAGGTGAAACTGATTATGGTGTTTATAATGTTGTTGCGGGCGTAGTAGTTTTATTTACATTTATTAATAGTGCTTTGGCGACAGCATCTCAAAGATTTTTCAGTTTTTCTTTAGGTAAGAATGATAAAAATGGACTAAGAAATTATTTTTCACTTTCTTTTTTTATAATACTTATATTTATAGTTTTAATTACAATTTTTGCTGAAGTCGGGGGTACTTGGTTTATTTTAAAAAAAATGAATGTTCCTGAAAATAGAAGAGGAATAGCATTAATAGTACTTCAGTTTTCTGTAATTGCAACTGCATTTAATTCATTACGCATTCCATATAATGCAATGATAATTTCATATGAAAAAATGAGTTTTTTTGCTTGGATTAGTATATTGGAGTCCGTATTAAAGTTAGGAACTGCTTTTATATTAAAAATTGTACCTTTTGATAAGTTAGTTTCATACTCTGCATTAATAGCACTTGTTTCTATAGTTATATTTTTATTTTATCTTTTTTATTCGCTCAAGAATTTTAAGGAATGTAAACTTAAGAAATTTTATGATAAGCAATCTGTGAAAGAACTTGTAGGATTTTCTGGTTGGAGCCTTCTTGGTGGCTGTGCAAATATGGCCAATTCACAGGGAATAAACATGATTGTAAATGTTTTCTGTGGTGTAGTAGTTAATGCTGCAATGGGCATAGCAAATCAGGTAGATACAGCGGTTTATAGTTTCGTAACGAATTTTCAGACAGCTTTCAATCCCCAGATAGTAAAAAGTTATGCGGCTGGTGAATATGAATCTCTATCTGCATTGATTAATAGGACTGCAAAATGTTCATATTACTTACTTTTATTCATTGTGATTCCTTTGTATGTTAATTTGGAATTTGTATTAAAATTATGGTTGGGTACTATTCCTGACTATACGCTTGGATTTATTAAATTATATCTTATATTGTCTTTAGTTTCTGCTATAAACGGTCCTCTTTGGATGACTGTTCAGGCAAGAGGCAATATAAAGAACTATCAAATTATTATAAGTTTAATAATAGTTGCTAACCTGCCATTAGTTTATATTGCTTTGAAATTAGGGGCAAATGCTTATTCAGTTATTGTTGTTAAAATTGTTATGCAAATAATAGTAACAATTTTTAGATTAATTTATATGCATAATTATATGAATTTAAGTTTAAAACGGTTTGCTAAAGAAGTTTTTGTTCCTATGATCCCGATAACGTTTGTTTCACTGTCATTAGTAATTTTAGTTAAGCGAATGATTCAAAATTCAATCGTATCTTTTTTTATTTCTTGTATTTGTTCTGTGATTATAATTGCTATGCTTGTTTATTTTGTTGGTATTAATAAACAGGAAAGAAATACTCTAAAAACTTTTATAAAAAATAAAATTTCACAAAATAGTGAAAGATGATGAATTAGTAACAGGTGGTTAAGATGAACGATTTTAATTTGAGAGAATTACAGCTTTGTGAGTTGGAGATTTTGAAAAAAGTAATAGAGGCTTTTGAAAAAAATAACCTTTCATATTTCGCTTTATTTGGGTCCCTTATAGGTGCTGTCAGGCATGAAGGTTTTATTCCTTGGGACGATGATGTAGATATTGGAATGCCAAGAAAAGATTATGACACTTTTATTGCCAATGCAGATAAAATCTTGCCTGACGAATTACAAATTCTTCATTATACAAAAAATTGGCGTGTTCCCAATAAGATTTGTCGCATAGAAAATAAAAATACGACAATGGCACCATTAGACAAAAACGGAAATATTATTGAGTGGCAAAAGCATGGTGTGCAAATTGATATTTTTCCAATTGATGGGTGTCCTGCAACAGAACAAGAACGTGTACGATTTTTCAAAAAAATAAGAAAAATGATGGTAAAAGATACTTGGTTCAGACAGCAGATTAGTAATCATTATTCTTTGAAACACAACTTGGTTCTTTTGGCGTTATCGCCAATTGTTGCTGTTCTTGGCCGTACTTATTATATAAAAAAATACAATAATTTCCTTAGAAACATTGATGCACAAAAGACGAATATTTATTCGGATGTAGGAATGTCTTTAGATCCAATCAAAACATGGCCTTATGATATTTTTAATGATTTTGAATATAAAAAGTTTGAAAATATAAAATTAAAGTGTCCAAAGGGGTTCGACGAATTTTTGAAAATTTGTTATGGGGATTATATGGCTCTTCCTCCAAAAGAAAAACAAATTTCTTTACATACTGCTTATAAATATGATTTCACTAAATCTTATCTTGAGGAGTAAATGGCATGTCAGAAAATATCGTAGGTAAACGCTTAGATTATATCGATGTCTCAAAGGGCTTTGGCATTATTCTTGTAATTGTAGGTCATATTTCTTATACGCCAGAACTCATGGGAGTTTGGCTTTCTGCTTTTCATATGCCTTTATTCTTTTTTTTTGCAGGAGTTACCTATAACGCTGAAAAGTATGAATCGTTTAAATATTTGCTAGTTCAAAAGGTAAAGGCACTTTTAATACCTTATCTGGTTTTTTCTTTAATAATGGTATTGTGGTTAACGACAAGGGATTTTGCGTCTGCAATCTATCATAATACTATACAAATAGCAAGGGGGGGGGTATAATAATCAGTTTCTTTAAGAATCTTTTGGCTATAGTTATTCAAATTAGAAGAACACGATGGGGAATTGGAATTTGGTTCTTGCCATGTATTTTTCTGAATTTTTTAATGCTTAATCTGATTCTTAGAGTTTCAAGTAAAAAGATTATTGCTTTGATTATATCGCTTATGTGTTTTACGGTAGGTTATTTATATTCAAAATTTCTCCATGCTTATCCATTGTCTTGGGGCTTGGATGCGGCTTTTTGCAGTATTTTGTTTATGACTTTAGGATTTTTGTTAAAAGAAAATCTGGTTAAAATGTTAGAAACATTTGGAAAGTTTATTTTACCTATATCTTTTATATTACTCTGCTTGTTTGCCTGGTTGAATTATAAATGTACAGGTTCTGGATGCGGGATGTGGTCAAGTATGTACGGTAATTACTTTTTTTATATTTTTGGAGCTTTGTTTGGAATTGCTTTTATATTAAGTCTGTCTTTTATTAAAAAATCAGGATGGCTTTCTGTAATAGGTCGCCGTTCTATTTATTATTATGGGCTTCATGTAATTTTGATTCAAATTTTGTCGGCTGTAATTGGCAAGTTTTTTGGGAATTATTTGCAGAATATATATTTTCAAATATTAGCAACTATAATTGTGACTCTTTTGATAATTGTTCTTTTATGGCCTTTTTACAATATCTATAATAAATTGGTTGTTTGGCTGCAATCAAAAATCACGAATTTTACAGAGAGGAAAACTTGTGAACAAAGATAAGTCTGTTCAAAAATTAGATAAGAACAAATGTCTTTCCTGCAGAGCCTGCGAAAACATTTGCCCAGTAAATGCAATTAAAATGACAGAAACTAAAGAAGGTTTTTATTTTCCGGAAGTAGAGGATTGTTGTATTAACTGTGGTTCTTGTGCCATGCATTGCCCTGTTCTTTCTCCTGTAGAAATCGGAACGTTTCAGAAAGAAGCCTATGCTGTTCGTTTAAATGATATGGAAAAATTATCGCAAAGTGCTTCAGGCGGTGCCTTTTCTGGTTTTGCTTATAAAATCCTTGAAAAAGAAGGAGTTGTTTTTGGTGTTTCTTATGATGAAGACTTAAACGCCAATGTAATTTCTGTAAATAACAAAATAAATCTGGAATGTTTAAAAGGGTCTAAATATGTAGAAGGTAATCCACAAGATTCTTATAAACAAGTAAAAGATTTGCTAAAGCTTGGAAAAAAGGTTTTATATTCTGGTTCTCCTTGTCGTGTTGCAGCTTTGCGTAAATATCTAGGAAAAGATGAGGAAAACCTTTATACAATAGATATAATCTGTCACGGAGTTCCCAGCCAAAAGCTATTTAATAAGTATTTGAAATGGCTTGGTAAAAAAAATGGCGGAAAAATCATTTACTATGGTTTTCGCGATAAAGATGTCGGTGGTTGGTCTTGCGGTGGCAAAGCTAAGACTAAGACTAAGACTAAGACTAAGACTAAGACTATAGATGCACTTTCTGATCCTTATTATTACAGTTTTCTTAAAGGTCAAACTTATCGTGAAAGTTGCTATTCCTGTCCATTTGCAAATGTAGAAAATAGACCAGGTGATATTACTGTTGGTGATTATTGGGGAATAGATAAGTTTCTTCCTCAATTTGAATATAAAAAAGGCGTTTCCTGTCTCATCCTCAACACACAAAAAGGCAAAGATTTCTGGGATGAAGTAAAGAATTCTTTTGATTTTTTACCAACAAAAATTCAAGATATTCAGCAGGAAAACGGAAATTTAAGTCATCCGACATTTAGACCTCAAATTAGAGATAGTATTTACAAAGATGTTGATATTGAAAATCTGAACAAATATTTTATGAACTTTAAGGTAGATAAGAATATAAAGCGCCGCCTTAGAGCTTTTATTAGTACTCATTTATCGGAAAAAATGAAGCAAAGAATCAAAAAGATTTTGGGAAGGACTTAATGAAAGCTGGAATAATAACTATGCACAAAGTTCCTAATTATGGTTCTCATTTACAAGCTTATGCATTGCAAGAAGCAGTAAACGATATGGGTTACGATGCGGAACTTATAGATTACAAATATCCCAATGAATATCATATTGCTCGTGATAAAGATTTAACGAAAAAGAAACTTTCGTTGGGTGGTTTTATCAAATCAGTTTTAAAATCTCCTATTATAATCTTTAATAAAATAATATTTGCTCGACAAAGAAAGTTATTTCATGATTTTGAAGATAAGTTTTTTAAATTAAGTTGTACTTATAAATCTCAAGAAGAGATAAAAAAAGAAAAAACAGTTTATGACATTTATATTACAGGTAGTGATCAGGTATGGAATCCCCGTTTTGCTTGTGGTGATGATGTATATATGTGCAATTTTGGGGATTTTGAAAAACCAAGAGTCGCTTATGGAGCTTCTGTTGCAGCTACAAATATCCCTGAATCAATGAAGAGTATCTATAAAGAAAATCTTGCTAAATATAAGTCAATCGGAATAAGAGATGCTTCATCAAAAGAATCATTAGAAAAAATTACTGGAAGAAATATAGATGTAGTTTGTGATCCAGTTTTTTTACGAAGTAAATCTCAATGGAATGAATTAAGCAAACTTTCAAAATTAAAATTACCTAAGAAATATATTTTGATTTATATATTAACATATTCATTCGAACCTTATCCTCAAATAATAAAAATAATTGAAGATGTAAAAAATAATTTGAATCTTCCAGTAGTTTTTGTGAATACAAGTCTGCGTCATTACTTTCAGATAAAACCGGATAAAAATATTTTTACTGCCAGCGTGCCTGACTTCTTAAAACTTTTTGCAAATGCTTCTTACGTAATTACAACATCGTTCCATGGGACTGCATTCTCGCTTATTTTTCAGCGGCAATTCTTAAGTATAATAAATGACAGCAAAAAGGATTCTCGTATTAGCGACTTGCAAAATTCAGTTGGCATGGATAACTATTGTACCATGCGTGATTATAAAAGCAACATGCTTGAAAAACGAATTGATTACAATGTCGTCGGTAGCAATGTAGAACATATGATAGAAAAATCTAAAAATTTTTTAAAGGTTGATCTTTGAACAGATTAGGAAAAAGGGTGTAATAGAAGATGGAAATCAAAGATTCAAATATAACTGTTAAAAGAATCTCAATAGGATCTGCAAGAGCTCTTTTCTTATTATTTAGTGTAGATATTATTGATTCAACGGCAAAAAAGTATGAACTCTCTAGAGAAAGAACAGAAAAGGGTGGGTGGCTTCCCAAAATAGAAGAGTTTTACAAACAATTTCCTGCTCTTTTTAATATAAAAATTGGGAAAGAAATTAATATTTGGAAAATTGTTGGAGATGAGATACTTTTTTATTTTCGTATTGAGGATATAAAAAATGAATCCGGTAAAATTATTAAGGGATTTATGGATGCAATTTGTGAATGGAATTCTGGTGATAACGGAAATAAACTTCCTGTAAAAGGTTGTATTTGGACAGCACAGGTTCAATCACTGGATGCTTTTATTGGAATTAGTTATAAAGTGAAAAATGAAATAACAGAATTTGTAGATTTTTTAGGGGAATCTGTAGATTGTGGTTTTCGTATTGCTAAAGTTGCAGAGAAAGATAAAATTGCCATTTCAATAGAAGTCGCTTGGCTGTGTTTGTCAGATAACAAATTAAAAGATTCCGTATATTATCAAGGACTTTATGATTTAAAGGGAGTCTTTGATAAGGAACATAAATATCCAATTTTCACTTTGAATCCTTGTAAAGATAATCAATATTTTGACGATTCTATCAAACATCCTTGCAAAGCAGATATGCTCGAAGAGTTTATTACCAAATATTATTCGGAAATGAGGAAAACTGATTATAAAAATAGTATAAGTAAGATTTCTCAGTTCCTCTTAAACTTTGGAAATTTAAAATCAATTTCTTCTGTAAAACCAATTATATCTAATACTGCTAATGAGAACATTAGAGCAATTATTGACGAAATGAAAGAGTGGTTTTTGTCAGAATATGAAAACCCTGCAGAAAATTGTCCGTATGAAAGTAGGGAAGGAGGCTATTTCTTTATTGGTGATGGCAGACCTCATGAAGCTGAAAAAGAATTATTTTCCAAATATGGAAACAATGAAAAATATAGTAAATATATAGAACAAGTTGCCCATGAATTACAGGATGAAAATGGTGTCTATGAATGGAATAAGAAGATAGTGTGAGATAAGGAAGAATGGGATATGATGGGTCTGAACATTGAAACAGTAGCAGATTTCTTAAATGAATTGCTAAAAAGAGAAAAATCGCTAATCTCCTCGATAAATATAGCACATCCGGGTAGTATTGGAGATATGTATGAAGGCTTATCAAAGAAACTTTTAAGTAGAGCTATATTTAAAGGTCTAGATGTAAAAATTACAGACGGATTTGTAAAAGGACAGGATGGAAAACTTTCAAAGCAAATTGATTGTATGCTTGTTACTGGAAATGGGCAGCAAATTCCCAATACAAATCATTATATTTATGATTTTGAAAATGTAATAACTGTGCTAGAGTCCAAAACAGATTTATTTTCTAAAGAAATCTCTGCTTCTTATGAAAATATGCTTTCTATTTCTGATAATTTTGTTCCTTCAAATAAAACTGGAACTACATTTCAAGATATAGCTAATGCTTTTGAATATTTGACTGGTTCTCGTTTTAAGATGCCAGTATCGCAATTAGGCGAAAAAGAACAATATTATTACCATATCTTGGTAGTTATGTTTGCAATGCCATTAAGAATTGTATTTGGCTATAACGGATTTTCAAGTGAATTTAATTTCCGTAAATCTTATATTGAATATTTGCAAACAAGAACTGGTAAAATGGGGACTGGTCCTAATTCTATGCCGGATTTACTGATTTGCAGTAACTATTCAATTATAAAATGTAATTTTCAGCCTTTAAAAACACAGGTAATGGAACAGGATTTTATTCCATATCTTATAAGCGGAACAGAAAATCCTTTGTACTACTTGGTTCTTATGCTTTGGGCTAAATTACAGATACGATTTAATCTTCCTGATTCCATATGGGATTTTGATACAGACAGTCTTTTACAAATAAAACGTTTTTTGGATATTAAATTTGACCTTAAAAAAAAGGGATGGGGATATAAATATTATGAGATGACAAGACAACAACTTGAAAATATACCTCCAAAAGAAGACTGGAAACCACTGGAGGTTTCTAAAGAAATAGGCATTATAGCTGTAACATTCTGCAAGTATCATCCCGAATATTATGATTTAACAAAAATGTGGACAGACAGAGATACTGTAGAAAAAATAAAGAAAGAACTTAAACAAACTCGGTTATTTGCAATCGAAGGCGATAAAGTCTATCAATTAGCCCGACAATTAGCATGTTGTATCCAGAACGATAAAAATTATGTTGCTGATAATTGTGACGGCGATTTCTCTTTATGGATAACAAAACAACGAAAAGAAAAATAAAATAATGTCAGAATCAAAATATAAATATGTAGAAGATTTTATTAATTATCTAAAAGATAATAATCCATTAAAAAGATTTGATGTAAGAAGAGAACATGAGAAGTTTTGGGAACAAATTAATTTTGGTATATTGGAAATTGAGCGTTCTAATAATGACAACCATAAAAAGTGGCTTAAAAGTAAGTTATATGAAATAGAAAATGTAAAATGTGATACCGAAGAGGATATATTTCAGGCGAAAAAAACAATATCTTCAAATCTTGGCGAAATAAAAGCATTCGGATTGTTATATAGAAGTTTTTTAGGAAAGAATCTCATCTGTTCGTTTTCCAATGGCAGTGATTTTTCTTCAACTATAAAATCACAAGGTGAAAATTATAAAATCTGTATCGAGGTCAATACTCCACTTGCTGGCGATGATGAGGGAAAAACAACTTTGGATTTGGAAAATTCCAAGCATTCTTGGGGTAATTTTCAAATGAAAGAAGTTGCTCCTTTTGGTCTACCTCAAAGAAAAAGTATTGATTCTGTTACATCAGAAGCAATTAGCAAAATTGCAGCCATAAAGAA
>ERZ1034973.1639-NODE-1639-length-12548-cov-11.784519_pt1 | contig 12548 bp, 11 predicted proteins | sample MGYA00520686_ERZ1034973 | MGnify/ENA primary metagenome ERZ1034973 (study PRJEB33766, sample SAMN09781775) | gut metagenome | biome: gut microbiome | host: Homo sapiens | place: Madagascar | study: EMG produced TPA metagenomics assembly of the PRJNA485056 data... | reverse complement strand
TCAGTGCCCACGAGCGCATCCAATGCCACGAAAGGCTTGGAGCCTGCACGCTGCGTCTCCGAGAAGCGGTTGCTTTTCAGTGACGACAAGATAGTATTATACGCGCGTTACGGGTGCTTGTCAACAACTTTTTCAAACTTTTTTTAAAAAGGTTAATTGTAAAAGTAACTTCACAGAACTGAACGCAAAATGCCGAAGTATATACCTCGGCATCTCGCTTGATTTACATATTCTCGGTGTCCTTTTGAGTGATGTTATTTTACTTTTACCTTCTTAACGGCGGACCATTTGCCGGTGTAGCTCTTGTCTTTTACTTTCTTAACGGCGCATACCTTTACGTAGTATCTTTTCTTGGATTTCAGCTTGCTGATGGTCTTCTTTACCGTCTTGCCAGATTTCACGGTCACGGTCTTCGCCTTCTTGAATTTCTTGCTGGTGCTGTAGGTTACTTTGTAGGAAGTGGCGCCGCTTACCTTCTTATAAGTAACAGTCACTTTCTTTTTGCCGGCCTTCAGCTTGAGGCCTTTCACCTGACCCGGTTTCTTTACCGGAGTTGAGGTTGGTGTGCTGTTCTGATTCTTCAGCTGTTCCTCTGCCTTCTTCAGCTTGTCCTGTGTTTCTTTCAGAGAGTTCTGAAGTGTGTCTACCTTCTTGTTCAGCTCTTCCAGTTCTTCCTCTGCCTTTGTCAGAGAGTTCTGTGTGTTCGCCAGTTCTTTCTTGGTTTCTTCTAAAGCATCCTTCGTTTCTTTGTTCAGGGTATCCGGCAGTGCTCTCACTTTGCTCAGTTTGCTTTCTACCTTTTCAAATCTGCCGCTCAACTCATCCAGTTCGACAGCATACGAAGATTTCGTCTCATCACCGGTCTCTTCGTCCACAGAATTTCCAAATACCGTCTTCATCAGATTCACATCATCACTGATAGCATCGAAGTCATACTCCGGATCGAAATCTCCAAGGTCATACTCATCGGTATTTAATCCGTTTAATTCTTCTCTTGCCGTCGTGCATTTATCCTTAAGCATCTGGCTTTTTTCATTGTATTCTTTTTCTTTTTAACTGATAAACTGCTTCAGTTCCTCAAGCTGCCCCTTTGCTTCCGTGATGGACTTTTCCGCATCCGAGGTTGCTTTATCAATCCCCTTATCGTAAATGCCGTCATTTAAATCATCTTCTGCAGACTCAATGTTTTCTCTAAGTTCAAACATTTTCTTATTTACAGTGTTCTGATTGGTCTTCAGGCTCTCGTTTGCTTCAGCAACTTCTTCCCGCAACTCTCTTATGTGCTTCAGAACCGGTGCTGTTGCTACAACAGCGTAACCGCCATCCTCGCGCACTTCAAACGCATATCCCTTTGCAAGATACTTATCTTCCGGACGTTCATTAAACACTCCACCATAAAGCTTTACATATACGGTGCCGTCCTCATCGGTCGCATTTTCAAACTTTCCATTGAATATTCCGTTATTGATCAGAACGCTGGTATGATATCCATCTTCCGCATCTTTTTCACCGGAGAAAGCGATATTTCCTTCGATGGTACCCTTCGTGTCAATTACACTGTCATTTAGGTATTCATATTTATCAATTACGAGAGCTTTTCTCCCGGGAGCGGCCTTCACACTGCTGTTTCCTTTAATGTTTACAGTGCCTTGAAGATTCATTACTTCTGTACATTCAGTTGTATTCGATGCATCGATATTAAAATTGTTTAACTGCACGCTTTCGCCATCAATTCCGGCAGCACTTTTTTCAATTTTCAATGTACCGTTTTTGAAAGCCCAATCTTTATATGTTCTATCGTAGATTCCAACTATATAGGTGTCTTCACCTCCCGGTCCTGTTTCAGTGCCTTCCTCTATCGTATAGGTGTGACCATTAAAATCAAAATCGTACTGAAACCAGTTGCTATCTTCATTTTCGAATTCTAATACGACGCCACTTCCTCTTGCATCACGGTTCAATACAATCTTACCCCAAGATGTATTATCTTCTCTATCTGTCTTCACGGTCGTCTTAAAGGCATTTACCGCATCCTGCATTTCGTTGTAATTCCCTACAACCTTACCATCGGCATTTTTCACCGTCCAAACTGCGTCGGCGTTGGCGCCGCCTTCCGCTGCCTCACCGGCAAACGCATACGCCGGCATGAATGTCATCGTCATCACGACGGACAGAATGCCTGCCAACTATTTTCTTTTGGATTTCATAAAATCCTCCTTCCATCCATTTCCTTTCTCTCTGTTTCGACGGAATTCGTTCCGTCGAAAGGCTTCCGAATCAATTCTAACCCATTCTGTACCGTTTCTGTCATTTGATTCACAGTTTAATTTTCTCACAAAAAAAAAAGAAGCGGGACATCCGGAGACGTCCGCTTCGATTTGCGTTTGCGCTTTTCAATTGTGGTTTTCACCTTACCAAATGCCCATCACGTGCTGCATCAGCAGGCTCACGGCGGTGATGCCGGCCCAGCACACGGCGCCCAAAGCGATTGGCTTTCCACCGGATTTTACCAGTTCCACCAGGTTGCTGTTCAGACCGATGGCGGCCATGGCCATGGTGATGAAGAATTTGCTCAGTTCCTTCAGCGGGGCAAAGACTTCCGCAGAGACACCCGCCATACCCGCAAGGGTTGTGATCACCGAAGCGATTACGAAATACAGAAGGAACATCGGAAATGCCCGCTTCAGGCTGAAATTGTTTTTGCCGGAGCCGGAGGATTTGCGGGCGCGGTGGATGGCCAGACCCAGAGTAATCGGGATAATCGCCAACGTCCGGGTGAGTTTAACCGTTACGGCTTTGTTCAGAGTTTCGGCGCCCAGGTTCCACATGCTGTCCCAGGTCGCAGCAGCCGCAGTCACCGAGGAGGTGTCGTTGATTGCCGTTCCCGCGAAAATGCCGAAGGCTTCGCCGCTGTGGGTATCGAAGCCGATGGCGGCGCCCAGCATCGGGAAGAAGATGGCGGCCATCACGTTGAAAAAGAAGATGACGGAAATCGCCTGAGCGACCTCCTTGTCGTCCGCATCGATAACCGGTGCGGTGGCGGCGATGGCCGATCCGCCGCAGATGGAGGACCCCACGCCCACCAGAGTGGAAATGTTTCCCGGAATGTGCATTGCTTTGTGGAGCACCCACGCCAGAATCAGCGAGGTGGCGATGGTGCTGATGATAATCGGAAGGGACTGTCCGCCGGTGCGGAGAACCACGCCCAGGTCCATGCCGAAGCCCAGCAGCACGACCGCCGTCTGCAGGATGTACTTGGAGGTGAATTTAATTCCCTTCTTCGCTTTTCCCTGATCCTTCCAAAACAGGGCGATGATCATGCCCAGCAGGATTGCGATTACCGCGCTTCCCACCACCGGAAACTGTTTCCCGATGAACCATGCCGGCAACGCCAGCAGGAAGCAGACCGCAAAGCCCGGGGCTTTCTCTTTAATCGTGTTACTCATTTTACTCTCCTTAATTCGTCCTATGCCGCCCGTTTTGCAAAGCGGCCTTTCTATTATATGCCGAACCGGAGACCTTGTAAAATCATATTTTGCGAATGCACTCCGCCACTACCGAAGTCACTGTCTTTGATGTATAATGTTCATCGTGTCCGAAAGATTACAAAAAACGCATATAAATAGAAGGAAGAATCTCATGAAACAATTCTGGTCCAAAACATCCACGCTGGTCATCACAGCCATTTTCTGCTGCACCCTGTGGGGCAGTGCCTACCCGTGCATCAAGGTCGGCTACCGCCTGTTCTCCATCGCTTCCGGCGACGTTCCCGGACAACTGTTTTTCGCCGGCTGCCGTTTCGCGCTGGCGGGAATCCTGGTGATTCTGGCGGGCAGTCTGCTGCAGAAGAAACTGCTTTTACCGGAGAAATCCGATTGGAAGCCCATCGCTGCGCTGGCCCTGTTCCAGACAATCCTGCAATATATCTTCTTTTATATGGGCCTGGCCCGCGCCTCGGCGGTGCGCTCCTCCATCATCAACGGGACCGGCGCCTTCGTGGCGATTCTGCTGGCGGTGTACATGTTCCGGCTGGAGAAAATGACGCTAAAAAAATTCATCGGCTGCTTCCTGGGGTTTTCCGGGGTGCTCCTGGTGGAGACCGTCGGTCAGACGGTGAATTTCGGCTTTGCCTGGAACGGGGAGGGGTTCATCCTCCTTTCCGTGTTCGCCTCATCCATGGCGTCGATTTTGATTAAAATCTTCTCCCGAGACCACAACCCGGTGCTGCTTTCCGGCTGGCAATTTTTCACCGGCGGACTGACCATGGCCATCGCCGCCTTCCTCTTCGGCGGCCGAATGACGGTGGGAACCCCAACATCCTTGCTGCTTCTCCTGTACATGGCCTTCATCTCCTCCGCTGCCTACACCCTGTGGGGTGTTCTGCTGAAATACCACCCGGTGAGCCATGTGACGGTGTTCAACTTCGTCACACCGGTGGCCGGCGTGTTGCTCTCCTCCGTCATCCTGTCGGAACACGGCGTGTTGAACGGCTCCGTCCTCATCGCTTTGGTATTGGTGTGCGGCGGAATCCTGGTGGTTTCTCGGGAATAATTCATTGCGCAAAATATTGCCCTCGATTCCCCCGCGGTGGTATAATTCAAGCGATGTTACAGTTCATAAGGGGATGAACGGAACATCTATGGTTAAAAGAAAATGTTTTTGTCGGAGGATTTACAGGGGGTATTGAGATGACTCAACGAAAAGCAGAAGCGCTGATTGCGCTTGGACTCACTTTACGGGGAACGTCGCTGCTGTTCAGCAAACTGGCCATGCAAACCATTGGGCCGTTCACGCTGTGCGGCATCCGTTTCCTGATTTCATTTGCAGTAGTAGCACTAATCTTTCATAAGCAGATTCGCAGTGTTACCAAAAAGGAAGTATTGCACAGCGCAATTGTGGGTTTCTTCTATTTCTGCTGCATGGCGTTTGAACTCTTGGGACTTCGGACGACGCCGTCCTCCACAACTGCTTTTATTGAAAATACGTCGGTGGTCATCGTGCCGCTGCTGGCGGCCATCGTATATCGCCGGCTGCCGAAACGCATGGATATCCTGTGTGCGCTGATTGCTCTCGCAGGCATTGCACTCATGACCCTGAAGGGCAGCAAGCTGGCATTTACGCCGGGAGAGCTGCTGGTCTTCGGCGGTGCGGTAAGCTACGCGATTACCGTTGTGATCATGGATATCGTTACGGTGGATGACAACGCGCTGAACATCGGAGTTTTCCATCTGTTCTTCATCGGATTCTTCAGCCTGCTGGCGGCGTTCGCCTTCGAGGATTTCACCATCCCGACCTCTGCGCCGGAATGGGGTGCGATTCTGTACCTGGCACTGGTGTGCGGTGCCATCGGTTTCACGATTCAGCCGGTGGGACAGAAATACACCACGCCGGAGCGAGCCAGCCTGTATGTGGCGACCAATCCGCTGGCGGCGGTTATTCTGGGCGTGATTTTCCTGGGCGAACGGTTCACCTTCCTGGGAATCATCGGCTGCGGATTAATCTTGCTGAGCATTTTCCTGCCGGCTGCGCTGGAGAACGGGCTGGCGAAGAAGAAGGCGTAGCGAACCCTTCTCAATGCAGATGCTCTTCACGAATTTACGGGTCTTTCCATCCTTTGAGAAGTACACCTCCAGGAAATCTCCTTCGTTGGAACGGATGACGCCCACGCCGAAATTCCGGCTCCGGACCTCCGCTCCCGGGACGAATCCCGCTGCCTTCTCCCGGAATTCTTTGGAATCCATCCGACGCACGTCTTTTGGTTTGCCGCTGCGGTCCGGCAGTTTGCCAAAGCATTCCCGCAGGAACGGGGAGGAACAGTCTCCGTAATCCGGAAGAATCAGTTCCTCCCGGGCACGGGTGATTGCCACGTAGAAGATGCGCCGCTCCTCCTCCCGGTCGTTTTCCGAGGAAGGGAGCACATCCCCCACGGCATCCACAAGAATCACCCGGTCGTACTCCATTCCCTTGCTGCCGTGAATCGTGCTGAGAACCACTTTGGCATCCGCTGACTCCAAATTCCCGGTGCCGGAAGAAATCATCTGCTCCATTTCCCACAGCTTCTGCAGGAAATCCGCAATGGTATCTGCGGGTTCCGCAAGCGCTTCCAGCACGAAAAGCTTTTCGCTCTTCTCGTTCCGGTATCGAATGCCGGTGCGAATCATTTCCAGCGCCTCTTTCGCGTTATTCCGAAGGCGCATATCCCGCAAGTTATCCCGAAGAATCTGAAGGTCTTCCTTCTTCTGCCGTCCCAGAAGCGGTGATTCCGTCAGTACCGCCAGGATGGGATCCTCTCGCCGAAAGTCCATTCGCCGCACCGCATCTCCCACTGCGTTTTTCGAAATCCGGTAATTCAGCTTATAGTAAATTCGCCAGAACAGCTCGCTGTCCGCCGGATGCATGACGAATCCCAGGATATCCTTCACATCCCGCACCACCCGGCTGCTGAAGAACAGGGTGTCCAGCCCCCGATTTCGAAATGAAATCCCGGCATTTCTCAGGTGATACATCAGAGGGATGGCGCTGTCGTTGTTCCGGTAGAGCACCGCCGTTTCCCGCTCCGGATCCTCCCGAATCCAGTCGGCAATCTGCCGATACTGATCGGACCGCCGCGCCACCGGTTCCACCCGAACTCGGCCGGAAGACTCCGCCGCGGGCTTCATGTTTTTATCGTATCGCTTTCGGTTGTGCCGGATAAAACGGTCCGCCAAAGCCACGATGTCCTTTCCGGACCGGTAGTTGGTCTCCAGGCGGTGCACCTTACCCCCGGGATAGTGGCGCTGAAAATCCAGCAAGGCCTCCGGGTATGCCGCCCGAAAACCGTAGATGCTCTGATCTTCATCCCCCACCATGAACAGATTTCCCCCGTCCTGCGTGAGAATCTGCAGAATCCGATGCTGCAGCCACGAGGTATCCTGCGCCTCGTCCACCATCACATAGGGATATTTCCGCCGGTAATGGTTCCGCACCCCCGGCACCTTCTCCAGGAATGTGCAGGCGTACACCAGCTGATCGTCGTAATCCATGGCGTTCTGCGTCTTCATGCTCCGGACGTAAGCGTCGTACAAGGGCTTCGCCGGGTAATCTCCGATTCGAAGCTTCTCAATCTCCCCCTCCGAAAGCTGCATGTTCTTGATATAGGTGATCTTCTGCGCGAACTCCCGAATGTCGCTCTCCCCGGGAAAAGAATCTCCCGTCACGCCCACGAGAATCCGGCGCAAAAGCAGCCCGGTGTCTGTCAAATCTTCCGGTTTCTGCCGTCCCGTTTTGTCCGCATAAAAACAAACCACGCGGTAGCAGAAGCTGTTGATGGTCATAAAATCCACCCGATTATTTCCATACTGCCGCCGGAACCGCTGCTTCATTTCCTCCGCCGCATTGTTGGTAAAAGTAATTACCAGCACGGAGGTGTCCGGCACGCCGGAACGAAGCAGGTTCTCCAGGCGGGCCAGAAGCGTGGTGGTTTTCCCGCTTCCGGGCACAGCAAGAAGCAGCGAGCTTCCGCTGCAATCCGCTGCGGCCGCTCGCTGCTGTTCGTCTAAATGTGTATTTCCGGTGAATGAGGAATGATTCATACCTCTCCGTCTCCCTGTTAATTTTTTACAATCTTTCCGTACAGGAGTTTCGATTCCAAGTCAATCTCCTCTGCGTGCTCGTCCAGAGTCTCGCCGGCAATTTTCTTGTAATCCGCCTCACTGGTCGCCCCTCGGTCTTTCATCAGCTGCTGCTTCGCCGCCTTCATCTCCTCGGAAGAAACGTAAATCTTCTTTTCTCTGGAAATGGAATGGAGAATCAGCTTCTCCTTCACATTCTCCTTTGCCAGCTTCTCCACCTGCGCTTGGAATTCCGATTCCGTAAAATCCGACTCCTTCAGGTATTCCTTATACGTCAATCCGTATTCCTTAATCCGCTTGTGGTACTGACTGGTGATGTACTTCTCTTCCCGCTTCAGCTGCGCTTCCGGATACTTGCTTACCTCTGCGGATTTCACTAATTTTTTCCATTCCTTCGTCGTCAAGGTATCTTCCTCCGGCATATCGAAGGACACGTACCGATCCAGCAACAGAATATTGTATCCGTTATAGCGGTTCAGCGTTGCGCTCAAAAGAAATAGAAGGAATACCAGAAACACCAGCATTCCTACTATAATTTTCTTCTTCTTGGAAAGCCGGCGAAAACGGGAATGTTCTCGCCATTTCTCGTGTGCGGATGAAAGGTGGTCACGAAGGCTAGTTCTTTCCGGAACTTGTTGTGACATCGTTGCTTACCTCCTTATCAATCAGTCGCACCTTGTTCGTCTTCTCTTTGCTTACACCGGAAAGCTCGGTGTCGTTCTGAACGGCCTTATCGATAATATCGGTCTTCTTGTTGTTCTTCGGGGTCGCCGTCGCAATGACCTTGTTTTCTTTCACCGTAGCGACCTTCACCTGACTCTGTTCGCCGTTCAGGAACACTTCCGTCCGGTTGGTATCCACGTGCTGCCATTCCTCACTGTTGGAATCTCTGTAGAATACTCGGTAGTTACCCACGTTGCTCTCCGCTGCGGTGAACTTTACTTGGGTCTTTCCGTTAACCTCCGAAGTAACCACATCCGTTACCTCATTGGCTCTCTCTTCTTTCTCGATGGTCTTGCTGCCGATCTGGAACGGAACGCATTCCGTATATCCGCGATACTTGCCCTTGCCCTTTACGATGACATAGCCTGTGCCCTTGCGGATGTTCTTTGCGTACACCAGAGTGTAGTCCTGATTCTCCGTGAGCTTCGTCACGCCATCCTGAACGGTCACTTCCGGCTCCACCGGATTGCCGGTATACGCCAGCTGCTCGTAATCCATGGTGGCTTCCATCTTCTTGTTGCCGTTGGTGTTTTTATTTTTCGGAATGTACATATAGTTGGAGTCCACTCTGCCCCGAATTCCGGAGATGCGGTCGATACTGCTGTACTGCCAGTAGGTATAATCTTCCGAGGAAGTGTTGTTAATATTGTACTGCGCAATCCACAGCTCGTGGCCGTCCTTCACCAGCTTCGCCACATCCACACCGGACGTCTTAGACGTCAAGCTCTGCGACACGTACAGGCAGGTGGTATATCCGTGATCCCTGCAGTAATTGAGGAACGCGTCGGCAATCAGGGTCAGCTGCTTCCGGGCATTGGCGGATCCGCCTTCCGAAACCCAGCCTGCATACGCCGCATCCAATCTGCCGTTGGAGAACTCCATATCCATTACAATCGGAAGCTCCAGCTTTCTGCCCTCGGCATACTTGCATACTTCCTTTGCCTCGCTTACCGCTTCTTCCGTGGTAGTCGCCTGGGAGTACCAATACACACCCCGGGCCACTCCGGCCTTTGCCGCCTCGTCCATATTCTTTTCATAGGTGCGATCCTTAATCATTTCAAAGGAATTCTGTCCGGTGGCTCCGGCACGGACAAATGCATAATCCGCTCCGGCATGCTTCACCTTCTGCCAATTGATGTTTCCCTGCCATACGGAAACGTCAATTCCATAGAAAGCGCGGTTAGACGACACCTTGCCCGGCTGGCGCACGGTGTCCTTCGTTGGGAGAGCATACGTCGGAAGAGTAGAAAAGGCCATGATCATCACTACGACCACAGCAACAGCAATTCTTCCCGCTTTCATTGTTCCGATAAATCCTCTCAACATCCACTGCCTTTCTATCCTACAAGTGACTTCCTATAAAATGACCATATTATTATAGCATACATGAGGCGGTTTTTATGATGAAAATATGATTGAACCTGCAATTTCCTTTTCAAAGTTTTTATATTCCTTTAAGTTCACTTTAAGTTTTTTTCAGTATATTGGTACTATCAAATGCAGCACGACAATGAAGGAGGATTCCCCATGAATAATAATTTCAACGAATCCAACACCGACTTCATTCTGATCAATCCGAATGACGAGAATCGGGATGACCATAAAAAAAACCGACCGCCTCGGCAGAAGCGGCCGAAAGAACATGCTTTTAGGAAACGGACCATCGCCACGGTGCTGAGCTGCGCACTCATCGGCGGCGCCTCCGGCTTTGGGGGTGCTATGATTGCCGAGCGCACCGGCGCTGCTACCCTGCTGGAGGGGAACGGCGGAGACCGGACGGTGAGCGTGAAAAACGTGAATACCGGCAAGAAAATGACGGCGGCGCAGGTCTACGCCAAGAACGTGGATGCGACGGTGGGAATCTCCACCAAATCCACCACCCGGAACATGTTCGGTTACTCCACGGAGTCCGCGGCTTCCGGTTCCGGCTTCATTGTTTCGTCCAATGGATATGTCGTCACCAACTACCACGTAATCGAGGGGGCGGATTCCATCACGGTTTCCACCAACAACGGCAAAAGCTACGAGGCGACGGTGCGGGGCTACAACGAAAATTACGATGTAGCGGTGCTGAAAATTAACGCCACCGGGCTCCGGGCCGTGACACTGGGCAAGTCCTCCGATGCAAACGTGGGGGACGAAGTGGTGACCATCGGAAATCCGCTGGGCGAACTAACTTTCTCACTGACCTCCGGCGCCATCAGCGCCCTGAACCGGGAAGTGACTTTTTCTCAGAACAACACCATGAAGCTGATTCAGACTGACGCGGCCATCAACTCCGGCAATTCCGGCGGCCCGCTGTTCAACCTGTACGGAGAGGTCATCGGCATCACCAATGCCAAATACTCCTCCGGCAGTTCTTCCTCGGAAGCGTCCATCGACAACATCGGGTTCGCCATTCCGATTGATGAGGTGGATTCCACCATTAAAAAAATCATCAAGAGCGGAACCAAAAACAGTTCCGATTCGTCCGGCAATTCCGGAAGCAACGATTCCTCATCGGATTTCTTCTCCACATTCTAGCTTTCCATCCGGGGGTGCACAGGCGGCAACTCCCATGGATATATATATTTTCCTTTCTTTGGCGAGGCCGGCATGCAAATGCCGGTTTCGTTTTTTGTCACTTTCTTAAGATTTCCGAAAGCTTTTCTTAAATTTCACATGCCTTTCTTGATATCCTCCCGGCAATAGTGTAAGGTTATATCAATTCAAGTTGAACATGAACGGGATACCGTTTCTAATAACGAAAGGAGTATTAAATGAAGAAGAGATTAATATCCGTGATTTTGCTGAGTGCACTGGTGTTGCTGTGTGCCTGCGGTTCTTCCTCATCCAAACCGGAGGTGAGCCCATCGAAGACGGTGGATCAGTTCCTCAAAGGCATTCAGGACGAGGATCAGGATGCTATCAAGAAGGTATACGAAGAGAGTACCTTTGATCTGGGCGCCGAAGCTTGGGACGACGACGATGACGAAGAAGGCATGGACACCGCAATGAACAAAGTGCTCACCGACGACTTCTACCCAAGACTGATTGATTTCGAATACAAAATCGGCGAGGAAGAGATTAACGGCGATGAGGCCACGGTAAAAGTAGATATCACCACCTACAAGATGGGCGACGCATTCGTGGCCGGTTTCAAAGATTTCTTTGCCGGAGCCATGGATCTGTACAACTCCAACGCTTCCGACGAGCAGGTCAGCAAGGTGATGAGCGAGAAGCTGCACCGGCAGATTTCCGCACTGAAGAAGAAGGAATACAAGAAAACCGCTACCTTCCATCTGACGAAGGAAAAAGGCGTATGGGTTGTGGAAGACATGGACGACGACAATAACGAAGCCGCTCTGAACATCCTGTCCGGCGGAATGCTGGATGCGGAGAACTCCATCGACCGCATGACAGATGACTAATCTATATTTCCAATAAAACACGAACCCCCGGCAGCAGGTACTTGCATAATCGCAAGCCCTCTGCCGGGGGCTTTCAATTGTTTTTTATCTTTTCCTGCAGGAACGCTCCTTGCTGTAATCCACCAAGGTATCGCTGCCCCGGCCGCTTCGGACGGTGGAAACACTTTTTACCATGTACCGCCCCTTTACAATCTTCCGCTTGCGGGTCAGGTTCAAGGTTCTCCCATTGGCCCGCCCGGTCCATCTGGCCACGGTGGTCCAGTGGCCTTTCGAAGATTTCAGCAGGTACACCGTGGTGTACAGCGTGGTCTTCTTTGCGGCACCCTGATTCACCCGGACCCGAACATGCGCCCGGTCTTCCCGAATCCGAAGGCGGGTATCCACCGAAATGGAGCCTTTTTTTGCCGCATAGACCTTATCCGTATGAGTCTTTTTATGTTCCGGCCGGTCGCCCTGACTACCGGCGAAAACCGGAGCGGACATTGCGGTCATCAGTACAACAACCAGCGTGAATATCAGCAGGTTCCGCTTTCTCATTGCTGCACCCCTTTCTCTTTACTAAGTCACGCATGTACTTGCTTTATTCTACCATGAAGGCGCGGGCTTTCAAATAAATTTTTCTTATAAAAAGATTATTCACTCGCCAAATGGGTTTCCGGACGGCCTTGTTGGCGTGACCCGACGGTGGATTAAGGCTTTGCCGGGAGGGCGACGCCAACATGGGCGCCGGCAGCGCGGGAAAGGGCGGGCCTTGTTGGCGTGGCCCGACGAAGGATTAAGGCTCTGCCGGCAGGGCGACGCCAAC
>ERZ1034973.1635-NODE-1635-length-12575-cov-25.223163_pt1 | contig 12575 bp, 8 predicted proteins | sample MGYA00520686_ERZ1034973 | MGnify/ENA primary metagenome ERZ1034973 (study PRJEB33766, sample SAMN09781775) | gut metagenome | biome: gut microbiome | host: Homo sapiens | place: Madagascar | study: EMG produced TPA metagenomics assembly of the PRJNA485056 data... | reverse complement strand
CTGTTCGAAAGCGGATGCAAAGGTATAGCTTTTTTGTAAACCACCAAAACTTTTGAAGAGAAAAGTTGAAAATTTACGCTCGTTTTAACAGTTGTTTACAATTAAAACGCCGCATTGTGGACGCACACATTATATTATTATACGCGCGAGAAATACTATCAAAAGACAGCAGTAGAAAGCTCGTGTTATTGCCACGCTACGGCAACATTGTTTGAGTGCTACGGCAATATTGTTTGAGTGCTACGGCAACATTGTTTTTGTGCTACGAAAATATCAACCAATGTAATACATGAAATAACACAGCACAATAATAAATATGTAGAGCTATTTGCTCATATCATTTTTTTGCCGTAAATTTGCACTACTCGTGTGCCACCATGCGCACTAAAAACCGAAGAAAACAAAACATTCACATAAAACCTAAAAAAAACAAATCTATGAACAAGTATCCAAAAATTGGTATTCGCCCCACCATCGACGGTCGTCAGGGTGGCGTTCGCGAGAGTCTTGAAGAGAAGACAATGAACCTTGCACGTTCGGTTGCAAAGCTTATCACAGAAAACTTACGCAACGGTGACGGCTCACCCGTGGAGTGTGTCATCGCTGACACTACAATAGGACGCGTAGGAGAGAGTGCTGCCTGCGCTGAAAAGTTTGAGCGCGAGGGCGTTGGCTCTACCATCACCGTCACATCATGCTGGTGCTATGGTGCTGAGACAATGGACATGAACCCGCACTGGCCGAAGGCTGTATGGGGCTTCAACGGCACGGAGCGTCCGGGCGCAGTATATCTGGCAGCCGTGCTCGCTGCTCACGCACAGAAGGGTCTGCCCGCGTTCGGCATCTACGGACACGACGTGCAGGACCTCGCCGACGACTCTATACCGGCTGACGTGGCAGAGAAGATTCTGCGCTTCGCACGCGCTGCTCAGGCAGTGGCTACAATGCGCGGCAAATCGTACCTCTCTATGGGTTCGGCATGTATGGGTATCGCAGGCTCTATCGTTGACCCGAACTTCTTCCAGGAGTACCTCGGTATGCGCAACGAGAGCGTTGACCTCACCGAAATCATCCGCCGCATGACAGAAGGCATCTACGACCACGTAGAGTTTGAGAAGGCCATGGAGTGGACACGCGAGAACTGCATGACAAACGAGGGCGAGGACATCGCTAACCGCCCCGAGAAGGCAAAGACACGCGAGCAGAAGGATCAGGACTGGGAGTTCATCGTGAAGATGATGATGATTATGAAGGACCTCATGCACGGCAACCCACGCCTTGAGAAACTCGGCTACAAGGAAGAGGCTATCGGACACAACGCCATCGCAGGCGGTTTCCAGGGACAGCGTCAGTGGACCGACTTCTACCCGAACGGCGACTACCCGGAGGCCCTTATGAACACCTCGTTCGACTGGAACGGTCTGCGCGAGCCTATCACACTGGCTACGGAGAACGACGCAGGCAACGGCGTGGCTATGCTCTTCAACCACCTGCTCACGGGCAGAGCACAAATCTTCTCTGACGTGCGCACATACTGGAGCCCAGAGGCTGTGAAGCGCGTTACTGGCAAGGAGCTTACCGGTATGGCAGCTAACGGTATCATCCACCTCATCAACTCGGGTGCAACAACACTCGACGGCTCTGGCGCAGCTACTGACGCAGAGGGCAAACCTGTGATGAAGCACTTCTGGGAGATGAACGAGAAGGACGTAGACGCTTGCCTCCAGGCTACGACATGGTACCCAGCTAACCGCGACTACTTCCGCGGCGGCGGTTTCTCTTCAAACTTCCTCACACGCGGCGGTATGCCCGTAACAATGGTTCGCCTGAACCTCGTGAAGGGACTCGGTCCGGTTCTGCAACTCGCTGAGGGATGGACCGTAGACGTTGACCCGGAAATCCACAAGGTTCTTGACAAGCGCACCGACCCGACATGGCCTACCACATGGTTCGTTCCACGCCTCACCGACAAGGCTCCGTTCAAGGATGTTTACTCTGTGATGAACAACTGGGGTGCTAACCACGGTGCCATCACTTACGGACACGTAGGTGCCGACCTCATCACGCTCTGCTCTATGCTCCGCATTCCGGTTTGTATGCACAACGTGGAGGACGAGAAGATCTTCCGTCCTGCTTCATGGAACGCATTCGGCATGGATAAGGAAGGCGCAGACTTCCGCGCTTGCAAGAACTACGGACCGATTTACAAATAAACAAAATGACAAGAAGATTTATCCTCAACGAAGTATCTTACTTCGGCCCCGGCGCACGCAAGGAGTTGCCTGGCGAAATACGCCGTCTCGGTTTGCACAAGGCACTTGTTTGCACCGATAAAGACCTTATCAAGTTTGGTGTTGCACAGAAAGTGCTCGACGTGCTCGACGAGGCACAGATACCATACGAGGTGTTCAGCGAGATAAAGCAGAACCCGACCGTAAAGAACGTGAAGCTCGGTCTGGAAGCATTCGCCAAGTCGGGTGCCGACTTCCTGCTCGCCATCGGCGGCGGTTCGAGCATCGACACATCGAAGGCCATCGGCATCATCACCAACAACCCTGAGTTTGCCGACGTGGTTTCGCTCGAAGGCGTTGCCGACACCAAGCACAAGTCGGTGCCAATCATCGCCCTGCCTACAACAGCCGGCACAGCAGCCGAAGTGACCATCAACTACGTCATCACCGACGAGGAGAACGAGAAAAAGATGGTATGCGTTGACCCCAACGACATACCCGCTATCGCTATCGTAGACGCAGAACTGATGTACACTCTGCCGCGCTCGCTCACCGCAGCTACCGGTCTCGACGCACTCACTCACGCCATTGAGGGCCTCATCACAAAGGGTGCTTGGGAGATGAGCGATATGTTCGAGATAAAGGCTATCGAGATGATCGCACGCCACCTGGAGACAGCCGTTAACGAGCCGTCTAACCCGGAGGCTCGCGACGGAATGGCTGTGGCACAGTACGTAGCCGGCATGGCGTTCTCTAACGTTGGCCTTGGCGCAGTACACGGCATGGCTCACCCGCTCGGCGCTATCTTCGACATTCCGCACGGCGTGGCTAACGCTCTGCTCCTGCCTATCGTGATGGAGTTCAACGCTCCTGCAGCACTCGACAAGTACGTCACAATCGCAAAGGCGATGAACGCATACAAGGAAGGCATGACACGCGAAGAGGCTGCCGAGGCTGCCGTCGACGCAGTGCGCCAGCTCAGCATCCGCGTAGGCATTCCGCAGCACCTCGCAGAGCTCGGCATCAAGGAGACCTACCTGCCGCGTCTGGCTAAGGCAGCCTTCGCTGACGTCTGCACACCGGGCAACCCGCGCGACATCACAGAAGAGGACATCCTCGAACTCTACAAGAAAGCATTTTAATAAAGAAAAAACATGATACAGGATTATCAGATACAGGAATTTCTGCGTCAGGCCCACCGCGTAGGCGATGCAGGCTTGACATTGTGCTCAAGTGGCAACATCTCATGGCGCATCGGCGACGAAGCGCTCGTTTCAGGCACAGGCTCATGGGTGCCGACACTTCCGAAAGAGAAGGTATCCGTCTGCCGCATCAGCGACAGCGAAGTGCTTAACGGCGTGAAGCCTTCAATGGAGAGCGGCTTCCACCTCGGCGTGCTCCGCGAGCGTCCCGACTGCGATGTAGTGCTCCACTTCCAATCGAAGTACGCAACCGTTGTATCGTGCATGACAGAGACACCGAAGGACTTCAACGTAACAGCCGAGGTGCCGTGCCACGTAGGTCGCGAGATACCGGTCATCCCCTACTTCCGCCCAGGCTCGCCGGAACTTGCCGAGGCTGTTAAGGCTGCGCTCAAAGACCACAACTCTGCACTCATGCTGAAGCATGGCCAGGTGGTTTGCGGCAAGACCTTCGACGAAGTGTTCGAACGTGCAATGTTCTTCGAAATGGCATGTCGCATCATCGTGCTCAGCGGCGGCAAGTACAACACGCTGACCAACGAGGAGATTGACGACCTTGAAAGCTACGTGTTGGGAAAGAAGGGATAAAAAGATGGTGAGGTGGTGAGATGGTGAGATGGTGAGATGGTGAGATTGGTGTGATGGTGAGATGGTGAGATGGTGACAATAGCAACATCTAATCTCAACACCTCAACCCCTCACCACATCAACACCTCACCACATCAACACCTCACCACATCAACCTTATCAATATGACCTATTTAGCTATCGACTTCGGCGGCGGCTCAGGACGAGTCGTCGCCGGAACTATTACAACCGAAGGCGGAAAGAAGCAGCTCACCATGCAGCTTGTACACCGCTTCCAGAACCGACAGGTGCGCCTCGGCGAGCACGTCTACTGGGACTTCCCTGCCCTCTTCGAGGACATGAAGACCGGACTGCGCAAGGCGGCACAACTCGGGCTGAAGGTGTCGGGCATCGCCGTGGACACATGGGGTGTCGACTTCGGACTCATCGACCGCAACGGCGACCTCATCGGCAACCCCGTCTGCTACCGCGACGCACGCACACAGGGCATGGCTGACGAGTTCTTCGCTGACACCGACCGTACAGCTCACTATAGCGTGAACGGCACGCAGGTGATGGAGATAAACACGCTGTTCCAGCTCCTGAGTCTCAAGAAAGCCAACTCACCGCAGCTGCAGATAGCCGACAAGCTGCTCTTCACACCCGACCTCTTCTCCTACTTCCTCACTGGCGAGGCGAACACCGAGTACACCATAGCCTCAACATCCGAGATGCTCAACGCCACAACACGCGACTGGGACTGGGAACTCATCGACCGTCTCCAGCTGCCGCGCCACCTCTTCTGCCCCATCGTTATGCCGGGCACCGTGCGCGGAAAACTGCGCAAGGACATAGCCGAGGAGACCGGACTGGGCGAAGTGGACGTTATTGCTGTCGGTTCGCACGACACGGCAAGTGCCGTAGCGGCGGTTCCGGCTAAGGACGACGAAAGTCCCGTGGCGTTCATCAGCTCCGGCACATGGTCGCTGCTGGGCGTGGAGCTCGACAAGCCGATACTCACCGAAGAGGCACGCCGCGCCGAGTTCACCAACGAAGGCGGCATAGGCGGCAAGATCACGTTCCTGCAGAACATCACCGGACTGTGGTTCCTGCAGCGCCTTATGGCAGAATGGAAGGAAGAAGGCGACGAACAGCAGTATGACACGCTGCTCGCTGCTGCCGCAGAAGCGAAGATAAAGACCGTGATACCGGTAGACGCAAAGGAGTTTCAGAACCCCAAGTCGATGCAGGCTGCCATCCGTGACTATTGCGCAGAGCACGCGCTCGAAGTGCCGCAGTCGAAGGGTGCCACCACGCGCGTCGTACTGCAGTCGCTCGCAGCGAAGTATGCCGAGGCAACGGCACATCTCAACGCGATGCTGCCCACGCCGATACAGAAGCTGCACATCATCGGCGGCGGTTCGCAGAACAAACTACTCAACCGTCTTACAGAAGAAGCACTCGGCGTGCCCGTGGAGGCAGGACCCGTAGAGGCAACAGCCATAGGCAACATACTCTGCCAGGCACTCGCCAAGGGCGAAGTGAAATCGGTGGCAGAGATGCGTAAAATTGAAATCTAAACAAAGCAAATGAAACAACCTATTCTATCAAAGGACGGCGTGAGCTACATCGTCCCGTTCATCCTCATCACGTCGTGTTTCGCCCTGTGGGGCTTCGCCAACGACATCACCAATCCGATGGTGAAGGCGTTCTCTAAGATTTTCCGCATGTCGGCGACAGACGGCGCACTCGTCCAGGTGGCGTTCTACGGCGGCTACTTCGCCATGGCGTTCCCGGCAGCCATGTTCATACGCCGCTACAGCTACAAGGCAGGCGTGCTCGTCGGACTCGGACTGTATGCTCTCGGCGCTCTGCTGTTCTATCCGGCAAAGATGACGGGCGAATACTATCCGTTCCTCGCAGCCTACTTCATCCTCACATGCGGATTGTCGTTCCTCGAGACATCGTCGAACCCGTACATCCTCTCGATGGGAACCGAAGAGACGGCAACACGCCGACTGAACCTTGCGCAGTCGTTCAACCCGATGGGCTCATTGCTGGGCATGTTCGTGGCTATGAACTTCATCCAGGCAAAGCTCAATCCGCTCGATACGGCAGCACGTGCCCAGCTCGACGACGCACAGTTTGCAGCGGTGAAGGAGAGCGACCTGAGTGTTCTGATTGCCCCGTACCTTGCCATCGGCATCGTCATCTTCGCCATGTTCATGCTCATCCTCATCAAGAAGATGCCTCACAACGGCGACAAGAACCACGACATCAACTTCGTGCCCACGCTGCGCCGCATCTTCTCGCTGCCCCACTACCGAGAGGGTGTCATAGCGCAATTCTTCTACGTCGGTGTACAGATCATGTGCTGGACCTTCATCATCCAGTACGGCACGCCAATCCTCATGGCTGATGGCATGACGGAGCAGGCAGCCGAAGTGATGTCACAGCAGTACAACATCATCGCGATGGTCATCTTCTGCTGCTCGCGCTTCATCTGCACGTTCCTCCTTCGCTATATCAACACAGGACAGCTGCTTATGATACTCGCCATTGCAGGCGGTGCACTCGTATGTGGTGTGATTTTCATGCACAACATCTACGGTCTGTACTGTCTTGTAGGCGTAAGCGCATGTATGTCGCTTATGTTCCCGACCATCTACGGCATTGCGCTGACGGGCTTGGGCGACGACGCTAAGTTCGGCGCAGCAGGTCTCATCATGTCCATCCTCGGCGGTAGCGTTCTGCCTCCGCTCCAGGCTTCCATCATCGATCGTGGTGAGCTCTTCGGTATGCCAGCCGTGAACGTCTCGTTCGTGCTGCCGCTCATCTGCTTCGTCGTGATTGCCATCTACGGACAGCGCACGTACATGAGAAGCAAGAACAAGCTGAAAGGATAACACATCATTCCATAATAAAAGCCATTGCAACAACTGATGCAATGGCTTTTTTATTGCTTTTCGCTAAAACACATAGCATCCTCATCGGTCGTTACAAACATTTATAACACGTATATATTAATTTCTTTTAATAAAATTTTGGTTAAACAATATTATTTTATACTTTTGCACGGATTTTCCAACATTTGTCTGACAAAGCAAGAATTAACTATAACGAAACGATAAAAACATTCAAAGAAAAGCAACATGAAACTATTTAAGCGAGCTCTTACATTAACTATCCTTGCTATTTTCACAATGTATAGTCACGCCCAATCAATAGATGAGATTAAGAAGAATTCGAATTACATTTGGGGTGAAGGTAATGGCACAACAATGAGTGATGCCGAAGGAGAAGCACTACGCCAAATGAGCGTGCAGATATCTGTCTCGGTGTACAACTCCTCTTACGACGAAGAGAGCAACGACAACAGCGTGCAGAAAGCAGTGCTTCAATCGGTAAGTTCAGCAAAGTTTACTAATGTACAGATGCGCGTACTGGAAGAAGAACCAAACGCAAGAGTCTTCTGCTTCATGCCGCGTAGCGAGGTTAAGAAGATGTTCGAGAAGCGTGCAAGCCACATCACCAATATGGTGGACGCAGGAAAGACGGCCGAGAGTCGTATGATGATTGATGAAGCTCTCCGAAACTACTACTGGGCCTTGGTTTTAGCAAAGACGACACCCGAACCTGTAGAAATCGAGTTTAACGACAAGAAGGGTGAGGCAACTTCTTTGTTACCGATAAAGATAAAGTCGGTACTTGCGATGATTAATGCAAGCGTCGACGAAATTCAGGACGGAAAGAACCTTATTCTCGGTTTTACATACAATGGTAAGCCAGTGTCATCATTGAACTTCAAATATAACGACGGCCAAAGCATTGTTGGTCCGATAGTAGCACGCGACGGCATTGGCGAAGCATCGATGGCATCGATACCTGCCGACGGAAAGCTACATCTCACATACGAGCTACGTTTCCGCAACGAGGTAGACCCCACCGACTCGGACATAGCAGGCGCATTCAACGCTGGTATTCTTCCAAACATCAACTCTTCTGTAGCCATTGCAATAAAAAACAACAGCAAGAAGAAAGCCGCAGCACCCGTGCTTGCATCTGCCGAGATGCTTGCGGCTCAACCCACAAACGACAAACGTTCTATAGCCATGCAGAACGCCGACAACACCGACGATTTGCAAAAGGCAGTGCTCGCCGTAGAGGCAGCCATATCATCAAACAATCCAAAGTCGGCTTTCAACTATTTCACACCTGAAGGCTACACGCTCTTCGCCAACCTTATGGCAAAGAATGGCAAGGTGACCCTTGTGGGCAAAGCCCAAAGCCACAACTTCATCATCGCCGACGGCTACATCATCGGAAGAGCCACAAACATCAAGCGACAGTTCCGCAACGGCAAGGCGTTCATGGAAAAACTGGTTTACAGATTCAACCCCGAATCGAGAAAGATAGAGTCGGTGGCATTCGCACTGACACAGCGTGCCGAGAACGACATTATGAACGCAGCCGCATCGTGGCCAGAAGTGTCGCGTTGGGCAATCCTCAACTTCATGGAAGACTACCAGACGGCTTTTGCTCTGAAACGCACCGACTATATCAATAGCATCTTCTCTGACGATGCACTCATCATCACCGGTACCATACTGAAGAAATTGAACAACGCTGAGAGAGCATTCGACCGCAGCAAGTCGCTCGACCTTGGCGGACCGAAAGACATTGCCTATAGCCAGCTCTCAAAGACAGAGTACATCGATCGTTTGCGAAAGATATTCAGCACTCGCGAATACGTACACTTACAGTTCGAGGACAATGTAACAAGAATGATCGACCTCCCTGCCATTAACGGCATAAACAAGGGAGCTGCGTTTGGCATCGAAATAAAGCAACGCTACGAGTCGACAGGCTATTCGGACGACGGCTATCTCACAATGGTGTTCGACACACGCGGAAAGCTACCTATAATACACGTACGTCTGTGGCAGCCCGACAAGAACAATATGATGTCGCTACAGGAGTTCATTTCACGATTTAACAAATAACAGTCAAAAATAAAGCTATGATTAAACGATTATTCTTATTTGTGTTAGTATGCGTAATGCATACTGCTATGTATGCACAGACCAACACACAGAGCAAGGCACAGATGGTGTTCAGCAACGACTTCCACGACGCATCAGGACAGTTGGGCAATCTCACTGCGCACTTCATCACCGAGAAGACATGGACAGACATGAATGGCGAGATTGGTGCTATCGTGCGTATTAAAGTGACAGGTATGTCAGTTTCGGAGATGTCAAAACTGAAAGTGATCGGTTCTGCCAACGCAAGTGTACACGACACACAGTTCCTGGAGAACGAGCAAGAATGGATTGTCCCCCTCTCTAAGGGCACCAACATGTGGCTGGAGATGAGTCATCCGACATACGGCAAGAGTACTCGTCTTTCGTTGCCAAAGCTGAAAGAGAAAGGTATGTACGACGTGACACTCGTGAACAACCGCACTACCACAATTGTTGTACACTCGTTGCCCGATGGTGCAGACGTGTATCTTGACGGCAATCACCACGGCAAGACTCCATGCGAGATTTCAGAGCAGCGCTTTGGCAAGCACGACCTTAAGCTGATGTACGGCTCTAAGACTAAGGAGGTAAAGATTGATGTGGAAGAGGGTCACACCTTCTTCGACGATTTCGACTTCCGTGAGCGTCGCAACATCAACATCATCAGCTCGGAGGACAACACTACTATCTACATCGACAACCAACTCATCGGTCAGGCACCGATACACAACTATGAAGTACTTGTAGGTCCGCACACGTTCAAGGCTATTCACACGGGTTCGAAGGGATACAACGACACGCAGATTGACGAGCAGACTATCGACATCTCTTCGCAGACAGAGATTAAGCTCTACCCTATCAAGAAAGGTAATGTGCAGGTACTCACAAGATATGCCGGTAAACCAGTATACGCAGAACTTGTCGTAGACAACAAAGACAAGTACACCAGTGAGCCGAGCTACAAGGTGAACCTTCCCTACGGCACCCACTCGTTCAGAGTGTCATACAATGGCAAGTCGAAGGAGAAGTTCATCAACGTAAACAAGCCTGAGCAGACACAGGTGTTCAAGCTTAGTGCGAAGAACGATGTCGTATGGCCGTGGCAGCGCGAGTATGACATAGCACCGGTGGGATTCTCTCTGGCTTATGTCTACAAGCAGCTTGTAACAACGGGCGAAGGACAGAAACTGAAGGAGAACGGTGTCTGGCCGGACGGAAAGGGAAAGACTCTGAAGGGTATGCAAGCAGGTCTGCACTTCCAGCCGTGCTTCAAGTTTGGTTTGGGTCTTTACACTGGTTTATTCTACGAGCTATATGTGTCGACAAGCAAGAAGTACGACTATGACATGTTCATAGAGCATTGTGCTTATGTGCCCGTCCACCTGTACTATCGTATTCCTTTCGGCAGAAAAGTGGCGTTGTCGGTACACGGAGGTTTGGGCTTCAACTATGTCATCCACGGTGCTTTCTCTGCCAAGGACGAAGATATTGAGGATTATACAGACTTCTATGAAGAGGACGGTTTTCCAAAGAAGTTCAACATGGCTATGGAGGTTGGCGCAGGCTTGCGCTTAGGTGCCTTCCAACTCAACTTCCAGTATGGTAAGGGCTTGAACGACCATAAATCATACCGTTCGCAGGGCGACTTTAAGACTATCCAGAACAAGTACACCTTTGGTGTTTCGTATATGTTCAGCGCTGAATAAAAAGCACAGAACTGTTAAGAACAAAACTACAACAGAAAGCCACTGGGCGAAAGGAAGTGCATCGGTTCGCCCGTGATGGGGTGACGAAACGTGAGTTCGGCAGCGTGAAGGTACATACGGTCGGCACGCTCGATGCCGTAGAGGGGGTCGCCAAGGATAGGACAGGCGAGTCCTAAGGGATGGGCGCAATGCACGCGGAGCTGGTGCGTGCGACCGGTTTTAGGATATAGGTGGACAAGGGTTAGGCTCTTGTCCGCCTTTTTTGTTGTGTACGCCACGGCAGTATTCGCATCCGCTGCCCTCACCTCTACTATATTATATAATGTTAGTGCGGGCTTGCCGTGCTCCATGTCCACACGCTGACGCGGACGGTCGTTGATGTCGGCGCTGAGGGGCAGGGAGATGGCTTCCAAGCAGCCGTCAGGCTGCGTGGAAGAGTCTTGAGTTTTGAATTTTGAATTTTGAGTTATAGGCTTCGGCACATCGCTGCGGAATGTGGAATGTGGAGTTGTATGCTTCGGCACACCGCTGAGCACAGCCTCGTAGCGTTTCACGGTCTCGCGACTGGCAAACTGACGCTGCAACTCTACGTACGCCTGCTCGGTGCGGGCGAGCACAAGCAATCCACTCGTGTCCATATCGAGACGATGGGCAGCTTTGAGGAATTTTGAGTTTTGAATTTTGAGTTTTGAATTGTTCGCGAAGTATTCCTCAACGCTGACACTTGCAGAGTCGTCCGCCTTACCCGGCACCGACAGCATACCTGCCGGCTTGTCAACCACAAGGATATACTCGTCTGCGTACAGCACGCGCGGCTCGGCGGTGTGCCGCTTCTGCGCGAGCGGATTGGGGGCTACGTCCAGCCCCTTGAGCATATGCGTGAGTATGGGCAGACACTTCGAGCGACACGCCGGATAGTAGTGCAGATGGTGTCTTATCTCCGACGCAGGCGACTCGCCCCACCAGAACTCCGCCATGCAGACGGGGCGCAGGCGGTGCTGATAGGCGTATTGCAGGAGCTTCGGCGCACAGCAGTCGCCGGCTCCGGCTGGGGGCATGGCGTGTGTGTACTCGCGGAAGATGTCGATGAGGTCGCGCTCCTCGCCCTTGGCGTTGAGCATACGATAAGCCGCGAAGAGCCAACGCTGAAGCTCGTCGCTCATCTGCTTGCGCTTGCGATGAAGCGACTTCAAGAGTGTGGCGTGTGGATTGTGGAATGTTGATTCGGCTTGCTCCATCGCCTTGCGGCGGCGGCGCAGCTCAGCCTTCATAAACTGGCTCTCGCGAACCATCTCCGCTTGCTCCTCCTCGCTCAGCGGCTCGCCACTCTTGCGGCGTGCGTCGCGGCGTGCCTTGGCTGCGTCTACCTCCACCTTGAACGCGTCCACTTCAGCCTGCAATCGTTTCGTCATCTCCTCGTACTGCGCCATGCTTTGCAGATACTCTGCGTCGTGTTCAATGGCTGCAATCTCACGGTTTATGGCGCTTATCTCGCGCTCCGTGCGCTTGAAATGTCCGTCGGGCTGCTGCGCGTCGAACACGGGTGGCACGAAGTATTGCCAGTCGTTCCTGCCTCCAAGCAGACCCGAATAGGCAGCGAGAAATCCGCGCTGCAATGCGCCCGCCTCGTCTTTATACTCCACAACGAGCACACCGAACATCTTTCCGCAACCCTTCTCCGCACTCATCAGACCTGTCGTGGCGATATAGTGCTGAAGTTCCTCAGAGGCAGCCTCAGCAAGCGGGTCTACGTCGTAGCAGAACGGATAGGTAAACTGACGGGGTGAAGGGACGGAAGTGGAAAGAGCGTGGAGCATATTTTGAATGTTGAATGTTGAATGTTGA
>ERZ1034973.1620-NODE-1620-length-12679-cov-43.354959_pt1 | contig 12679 bp, 7 predicted proteins | sample MGYA00520686_ERZ1034973 | MGnify/ENA primary metagenome ERZ1034973 (study PRJEB33766, sample SAMN09781775) | gut metagenome | biome: gut microbiome | host: Homo sapiens | place: Madagascar | study: EMG produced TPA metagenomics assembly of the PRJNA485056 data... | reverse complement strand
CCCTTCACCCTTCACCTCGTCACCACAACACATATCCATCATCGTATTCCCAACATTTGTTTTCCTGGTTTATTCTTCGGAGATATTCTGCTATCTTTCGGAGATATTTTCATATTCTTCGGAGATATTCTGCTATCTTTCGGAGTAATTTTCGGGTTAATGAGTTCAGAAATAGTTATCATTTGACAAATGGAAGAGCCTATTCGTTACCGCCCACACCAAGCCAACCTCGTGACCATCAGAGCGAAAAACAACGGATTAACTTTATTTAACGGCAAAAATCAACTGATTATGAAAAAATTACATTAAATTTGCAGCGTCTAACGGCTCCACTTGTAAGTGTACGCAAGATGATGATAGTCAAACTACCAAAACGATAGTCAACTACCAGAAAAAACAACGAGCTGGTGGACAAGAATATAAGTAAGTGATATTAGAAACTGAAAGTACAATTTAAACTTAAATAGATATGAAAGTATTCAATTCTAAACTTGCTGCCATCGGTTTGGCGGCATTCGTATTCGCATCATGTAGCGACAGTAACAGTGATCCTGCAGGTGGAACTGCACCTGTTATTAACCCTGCAGACCTCACTTCAGTAAAGCTTGTTGCACAGCAAATTGACAACAGCAACATCGCTAACTACAAGAACAGCACAGCTAATGCAAGAAAGTTCTTCTTGACAAGAGCTGGCGAGGCTAATTTTATTACAGGTATGCCTGAAGATATGCCTGTAGAGCCAGGAAATGCTCTGACTGTTAATGGTACACGTGACCTTATTGGTGAAGGCAAAGCATTCGCTATCAGCGGCAAAAAGACTATTGATTTCTCGGGTAAGACCATCAAAAATGCAACCATTTTCATTCATGGTGGTAGCACTATGAAATATAATGCAACAGCAGGTGGTAATACATTTGTTTTGGAAGGTAATGCAAAATTGGAATACACAGGCAGCGGCGTAATGGTTGCTGAAAACGATATTGTTTACGTTAAAAAAGCAATAGGTACATTGGCAGCAACAGGTGACATGATAATCAATGGAACTTTGTATGCCAACCTCAGAAGTACATCATCAGAGACTGGAAAAGATTTGATTAGTGGTCTTGGTGCTATCAAAGAACAGACAAAAGAAGAAAAGGAAAATTCAATCACTCCTAAACAGAACATCACTTTCGGTCAAGGTGCCAAGGCATACATCAACGGTTCTATCCGTGCCATCAACCTCAAGGTAGAAAATGGCGCATATGTATACGCTAAAGAAAACCTCTTCAACAATGACGATAATGGTAACGCCATCATCAAAGGTAACCTTTGGATAGGCGGCTTTATCAAGACACGCACATTGGACGTAAATGGTTATTTGAAGGCAGAAGAAGCACTCAAAGTTACCAATGCATTCAATGTTCACGATGGTGCCAACATAGAAGCAACCTACATTAACGTTACAAACAACACAAAGAACGGAGATAAGGGAATCACAAAGGGAGAAGCTACATTGTCTCTCAATGGTACTGGTAAGATTACTATACACGACAAGAATGTAATTACAGCCAACAATCTGATTACAGACAATAAGTCTAAAGGTCAAATTACATTGGAGGGAAATGATGCCGTAGCAGTAATCAAGGCACATAAGTTTACCAATAATGGCGCAAGCAGGATTGAAGCTTTGGCTACTCCAGGCACAAACTCTACATTCTTGCTCCAGTTCCAGGAGAATTACAGTGGACCAAACCAATATAACACTTTCGAGGATCTGGATATCGCTGCTAATTACGCAGACTATGACAAGGTAGCTGATCCAAATACTCCTAATGTAACACTCATCAATCAGAAGAACAAGCTATATGGTTACCAATGGTCTGGCGACCCTGCAACTATCGCAAGCCAGGCTAAACTCGATTTGATTGCATCTGAGGAATCTCCTGATGGTCAGTCTGCTACATGTATCCAATCTGCAAACAACAAACTCTATGTTTCATATCACACATATGGTGACAAGAAATTTGGTGGCAACATTGAGGTTCTTTCAATGACTGGCAACCAATTGAATGTAGATGCTAAAAAGGCTGCAGAAAACTGCGACTACAACCATCTTATCGTTGATGGCAACAGCCTCTATCTGGCAGGTAGCGGTACAAACTCAGCAGGTGCATTCTTAGGCAAGATAGACCTCAATGGTGGCAACCTTGGCGATGAAGTGAAACTTTACGCTATCGACAACAAGACCAAGATGGATGCTAATTGTGTAGCAGCATTCAACGGCGAGCACGTAGTAGCAACAACTAAAGGTCTTACCTCATTCACCAAGGACTTCAGTTCCTGGAACAAGTTGGGTGAAGAAGGAAAGCATGTAGTCACAGCTTTAGGCAAACTTTACACATTGGATGTAAAGGGCAATGTTAATGTTTACGACAACAACGACTTGGAGAATACAGTAGCAAACTATAATGTCGGTGAAGTTTATCCAAAGGGCAACAAGGCTGTTATGGCTGTTAGCGAGTCAAATGGTGAAATATACGTATGTAAAGGCGAAAATGGTGTTGCTAAGATTTCTTCTACCGGTCAGGTAAACCAAAACTTCTTTACATGCCCTACATTTACAAAGCCTAAGAAGACAGAATTGGCAGGTAAAGTCAAGGGTCGTGCCAATGGTATCGCTATCGGTGCTGAATACATCTATGTAGCATGTGGCGGATATGGTCTCGTTGTACTCGACAAGGAAGGTAATGTTGTCTGCCATCGTAAGGCAAATGCTTACAATGACAAGGACAATTCTGGTTCTGCAAACTATGTTGCCGTTGAAAATGTTAATGGCGAAGAGTATGTCTACGTTGCATACGGTCAGAACCGTGTACAGGTATTCAAGGTTACTAAGACAAAGCAGTAATCAGAAAATACAATCATATAAACACTTGTTCTCCCCCACTCTCATGCTAGAGTGAGGGAGGACAAACCTTATAAAGGCTAAATTAACTAGCTATTAAACTATAAGGTATGCGTAAAATGTGACTAAAGTATTAACGAATAATATATGAATAACATGAAAGCTATAAATATAAAGCTTGCTACTTTTAGTTTCGCAGCTATGCTCCTCGCTTCTTGTAGTGATAGCAATAACATTCTTGAAAATGGTGGTACTACACCTATCAAGACTGTCGTAGGTTCTGCTGTCACATCCACAACTGATGCGCAAGAACTGGCAAGCCGCATTACAAACTATAAGGTAACTACCGAAACATCAAAAGCAAGAACAAGAGCTTATACAGGTTCTGATTGGGATGGAGTAACTATTCCTGAAAATGCTGCAAAAATTGAAAAAGATGAATATAATGCGGTAATTAACGTTACCAATAACAATAATATTATACTTATCCCTGCAGGAGTTACTATCAAAACTCTTTTTAACATGGAGGGGAAAACCGTTTATGTAGCAGGAACTCTTGATTATGAAAATTGCACTTGGTGGGGAAAGGGTGAAATCCGAGTTTTAAAAGGCGGTAAATTCATCGGCTTCAAAAATCAAGGAAACGCTGGAATAGAATTCCTTGGACAGAATAAAATTATAAACTATGGAACTATTGCTGCTCCTCAAAATGCGACTGATTTGACTATAGCTAGCCAAATTGTAGACAACCACGGAAGTTTAGACTTAAGCGGGAAAAATATACATTTGTCCAATAATGCTATTCTAAATGTTACTGGTACTTTGAAAGCAAAGACTTTGTCTATAACAAATAGTGAAGTATATAGTGGTTGCTCTGCTAATATATCTGATTTCGTATACATCTCAAACGACAGCAAACTACACGTGTCATATTTGCACTGCAAGAATTTCAAACAAGATTCAAGTGGCAAAGTCGTAGTGAAAGACCAATCTATGATTGAATGCGACAATATGTTCATGAATTTGAATTCCCAGCAGGATACATACGCATTAAGTGAAACTGATGCTGTCTGCGTAATCAAAGCTGCAAAGCTTGCATTCAATGCTCCTGGTCCAGATGCTAATAATAAGATAAGTTGTGACATGTTCGCAACTAGCGGAGAAAGAGCGGGATTCATCGTTGACGTTCCAGAGGATAAAATCTATGGAGTAAAAGAAGATAAAGAGAATACATTAGGAGCACTTTCTGACGGAGAGCATGGTCAAAAAATGAGACCAAAAGATAGCTCTATAACAGAAGAAGGATACGGAGTAACACTGAACAACCATGGTAACATATTCTTATCCTCTTCTGACGAGGCTTCTAAATATGTCATCAAAAAAACTGAGAGTGAAGATTGCAAGACTCCAGGATACAACGACAACAAGACTCAACCAGATAAGCCAAAGACAGACTTGATTATCTCTGTGGAGTATGACCACACACATGAAATCTCTGCTACAGGCATCATGGATCTTGACGGCTATCTGTACATGTCATACCATACAAATCAGGAACAAACTGACAATAATGCCAACTCACATGGAGGTTGTGTTGAAGTTCTTACTCCTGTAGAAAACAATAAGATACGACTCTTGCAATACCTCTATGATAGCCAAAGAGTAATAGATTTCAACCACCTTCTGGCTGTTGAATTGAATAATGGCGAGAAAAAGATTTTCCTGCCAGGTAATTCTAAAAATAAGGGTGCATTACTGTCATACATGACCATCAATGAAGACCATTTGTTAGCAACGGAGTCTAAAGAGATAACAACTGCAGACGTTGACAAGGATGGAAATCCAATTGTTAAGATCGTAGAACCATTGCAATACGCCCAATTGCATCCAGCAACAGAGGAGTATAAAGGTAAAAAATATGACGAGAATTGTGTTGTTTACAACAAGAAGAAAGATCACCTGATTGTTGCAACCACAGAAGGCTATGTCGTATACGATGCAAACACCATGAACGAGGTCGACAAAATAGAAAGACCAGGAAAGGTTAAGCACGTAGCAATCGGCAATGGAAAAATCGTCGGACTTTATCTTGACGACAAAAATCATTCTAGCGATGACGAGGTTGGAGCAACTATCGAAGTAATAAATAGAGATGACGAAGATTTCGAAAATTCTAAAAAATTCAAAACAACGGTAGGTATAAAACCAAATGATGGCAAGAATGTAGTTTCTGTTACAGACAATTTGATATATGTTTGCCAAAGCGGACTCGGACTCTATGTTTACAATATGAAGGGTGAAGAGCAATGGCACTGGCAGATGCCAAGTGCTTGGAATGACAAAAAGAAAGTATACAAGGCATTATGTAACGGATGCGATGTAGATGACAAATACGTTTATCTAGCATACGGTTCTTATGGACTTGTCGTTTTGGACAAAAACACCCATGAGGTTGTTGCACATAGAGTAGCATCTAAGTCTGCTAACTACGTCAAAGTAAGAGACAACTACATTTATGTAGCATATGGTAGAGACCGCCTGCAGGTATACAACCTTTCAACAGGTGCTCATACAGAAACAAATTATCAAAAGAAGTAACAAAAGCCGAAATGCTTTTCAGATAATAAGAAACACCAGATGAATGCAGCTGCAACAGCTCGCAGCTGCATTCATCGTGTTTAATAACTCATTATGAAGCGAAAAATAATACTATACTCAACTACTGTTCTGCTCCTTCTCATGGCAGCACAAAGCGCTATGGCTCAGACGAAAGGCAAAAAGCCGAAAAGTTTCAGCCCTAAGATGCTCGTATATGAGAACCTGAAGAACAATAATGTACTGAGACACTTTAAACAGCGCTTCGCACAACTCGACACACTCATCAAAAACCCTATATGGGTGAAAGCACCAGTCATAGAACTGGGACTCAATAAACAGCATCACGCTGATATCAACAAGACCGACTCTCTGTTCTGGTCGAAAACTGCACATGAGCACCTAGCGCTCAACAGACACAACGGTCTGGAAGTGACCGGACAGGTTTATGCCCGACCTGACTCGTACTTCGATTCTGATGAAGACGACGCAAAAGAGGTATCAAAATATAAGATGAAGGTTCAAGCCGAACTGGGATGGAACATCATCAACTCGAAGTTCTACCAAGGCAAGGAGAAAAGAACCAAGATTGCTCTTGCCAATGAACTCGACCGCTTGCAAATAAAAAAGCGCCAAACTGCAGACATCTATGAAAAGGCAGCCGATGAGCTGACCGAACAATATAATTTCTATATCGGTACTGTCATAGCACACAGACTGGACAACCTCGACATCATGAACGAAGCGTACCAGTTTATGCTGGAAAAAGACCGAATCAGCAACGACAAGATGCTGAAAGTGATGAACGACAAGCTGGAGGCTGAATACGACATCTCCGTGCTCTGTACAGACAGAGATATCACCAACAAGCCTATCTACCGCATCAAACCAACCAAGATCGTGGTAGACACAACAGCCCTCTGGAACCATCTGAACCAGGAAAGTCTGGATGCACGAATCATGATGGTGAAAGAACAGATTGCTGACAACGACAGCAAGCTGACCAACTATTTAAGCACTACCCGACTCACACCATTCGCAAGATGGTCGAGTTACTGGCAGAGCAACAACAAGATTTCGAACAATGCCGATGTGGGCGTGAGATTCACCATTCCTATCTGGAACGAAACGCCACGCAAACGACAGGCACTGGAGACCCAGAAGGAAATCATACGCAGCAGCCGCGGTACCGATGTGAAGGAAATAAAACAGTCGGTAGGCATCCTGCTCAAGAAGATAGACAACCTGAACAAGGCTATAGCCACCGAGGCTTTCCATATAGACCAGACCGGCAAATATATCGAAATGCGGCGGTTTGCCTACACGAACCAGAAGCAGGGATACAACTATCTGATGCGTATGGACGAATATACGGGACTCCTGGAAAGTATGGAGCGTATGTATAAACTGATGCAGAATCGCGCCCTCGCTATCATCAATATAGAGAAAGCCGTGAGCATCTATGACAACAACAACATCTTCAAAGAAATAGAACTTTGAATGTAAGGAAACTAGAATATGAATGAATTCCAATATAATGGCACGCCACAAGAACAGGCGATGGCAGACTTGCTGAAAACGCAGAGTCACCGCCTAGCCAGACAGCAGATCATCTTTGCCCTGATCTTCCTGCTGGTTATCGTGCTTGCCGCCTACTATATTGTCACTCGTATGATATGGGCTACCTTCGACGGTTATATCACCCTCGATGAAAACCGTATCAGTGCCGTTGACGACATCTATATTCTTAAGGTAAACAAAGAAATGGGTGAAGTGGTGCATAAGGGAGATACGCTCTACTCTTATGTACTGCTAGGTAACATTGTGAACCAATACGACCCGAACATCCTGCCTTCTGCCGTAAAGGAGACGCACGACATGGAGGTACAGGCTAAACTCGCACAGCAGGAGATTCCTGTATTGCGCACCCGACTTGCCGAACTGAGGAAACAGAAAGCCTCTGAAAGTTCGGACATCTACTACGGTCTTACCGACAACACCAAGCGAAACGCTCTGGATGCTGAGATTGCCGAGGTAGAAGAGGAATTGAGAAAGCAGGCTAACAAGGTGGAAATCTATGCACAGGCTAAGAACACCACCTATAACTTTATGAGTCGAAGAGGAGCCGGCATGGCAAATGCTGCCATGCCTTACTCCAACACCAGCATCTACAACCCGGGACTTATACACTACTGCTGTGCACCAGCCGATGCCTACATCACAAAAATCAATGTGAGCGATAAGACACTGGTGTTCAAAAGCGAGGAGGTGATGGTTATCCAGCACACCGACTATGCAGACTGTCATCTGGGCGTAATCGCATACGTACCAAACGACATGGTGAAGTATATGGAAAGCCCTGACGATGCAGACATCATCATCAACAAAGACCTGGAACTGCAGGCTAAGTTGCAGATGGTAGGTCTGAGAGTAGAGGAAATACCAAAGCATCTGCAGAGCAACTTCTCGCATGATGCCAACGCAGTGGTTGCCGTCTTCACCCTGAACCCGAACCAGAGAGTTCCGGCATGGGTAATGAGCAACAGACTGCCGGTAAGAATAAGAGTGAACAAGATTGGTGCCATGCTCGATCCGAAGCCGCTGCCGATGTACACCATCCCAGTAGGCAAGAACGAAAACGTGAAGCGAAGCAACATGATTTCGAGCGACACCAATAATCATCAAGAACAAAAGAAATAAAGAATGATTGGACTTAGAAGAAACAAACGTGGAGACATGGTGCTCACCATCGATAGCTTTATAGATATCGACTCGACACCGGATATCCAGCCCGACTACTTCGATTGTATATACATCAATACGAAGAGTGAGCGCGCGTTCCATGCCATACTGTATGGAGCCAGTCCAATCTTATCGTGGAAATGTAGCTACAAACCGATATTCGTCAATACGGCAGTATCAGGAAAGGAACAGATCATCGACTATATCATCGATGCCTATGTGAGCGACATGAACAATGAAAAGGTATATGAGATTATAGACAGTATCAAGCTGGCAAGACAGAAGTATGGCGTGAAAAACGAAACTTCACGCCCTACACAAACCAACCAGCTCTTTGCCAACATCCTGAAATACCTGCTCTCAAGAGACCAGCGAATCATAGGACACCGACTGCTGGAGAAATCATCTTTGGGATATATCAACCCAATCTTCGAGCACTACCACAGTATGGGTATCTTCCATCTCAACGAGATGTTCATGTTCATCGACTCTATGGTGGAGTTCGGATCACTGCGCATTCACCGCTTCCTGCTCAAGGAGCACCTATGCCCTAAGTGTAACCACTCTCACCTGCTCTATACAGAGTGCTGTCCGAAGTGCGGAAGTTCGAACCTGAAGATTCAGAACATCATCCACCACTTCAGCTGCGCTAACGTATCGCCGGAAAGCAGCTATAATGTGGGCGGTATGCTCATCTGTCCGAAGTGTCACAAGAAACTGCGACACATTGGTGTTGACTATGACAGACCAGCCGTGGTATATACCTGCAACGACTGCGAGAACTCGTTTACCTCGCCTATCACCAAGTCAACCTGCTGCTACTGCCAGAGCACCTATCCGGTAAATGCCCTGGTGCCACGAGACGTAGTGGACTACGAGATAACGGAAGAAGGTATCAGAACGCTGACCAGCGGCAACATCATGTTCAACAACATGGTGAACATCTATGATAACTTCATGGAATATTACCTGCTGGTAAACAGACTGCGCCGCCAGCTGATGGAAACCTACCGCAAGGATGAACTCTCGGTCATGGTAGGCAAGATATGGATTATAGATGAAAACAAGGATACCGTAAAGATAAAGGAAAGCATACAGGGCAAGCTCTGTAGAATCTTCTCCAATCACAAGGTGTCTTACAACAACAATATCTTCTACGTATCCTCTACCCTCTATGAGCAGGGAGAAACGGTGGAAGAAGCCCAGCAGAAACTGAGCAAGGAGATGTCGGTAGCCATCAGAAAGCTTGCCAACTCGATAGAACCGGACGAGATTATCTGCAGCATGCTGGAAACCAAGACGAAGACCATCGCCAACAACTATGACGAGTTCTTCAACAAACTGCAATATGTGGATATGACTCCAGACGACTACTGCCGCTACTCAGAAGAACCTCTGATGCAGGAAGAAGAGAAAGAGGTGAAGCCGCAGGAAGAGCTGCTCGATACGGAGCCGAAGGAAGATGAAAACGACAAGATACAGAAGCGCATCGTGCTCTACAAGAAACTCGTTGCCATCCTTGTCACCATCGCAGGTATACTCATAATCATGGCCCTCTTGGCACTCACCGTGCTGAGATAAGCCATCAAGAAGAAAGGGAAAAGCGTATGTTTAGCATAGCAGAACATCTGAACGATTTCTTCGACTGGATCAGCACGCTATCGTTTAGCAGTATCGTGAATACCTACTGGTTCCTCTTCTTCATCGAGATGCCAAGATATTATATCCTGGAATATCTCGTAATCGGAAACCGACTGATGAAGAGAAACCGGATAGATAAAGAGAAAGAATATGCCAAATACTTCCTGTACCGCGAGAATCCGCTTATCAGCATCCTCGTACCGGGAAAGAACGAAGGCAAACATATATTCAAAATGGTGAACTCGCTGGCTGAGCAAACCTACCGCAACTACGAAATCATCGTGGTAGACGATGGTAGCGACGACGACACCAAACTGATTTGCAACGACCTCTACCGAGCCGGGTATATCACCCACTACCTGAGGTTGGATACAAGAGGCGGTAAAGCTGCCGCCAGCAACTATGGAGCCCAGATGGCAAGAGGCAAATACATCGTATGTCTGGATGCCGACTCTTCGCTCGACCGTGATGCGCTGGAGAAAATCCTACTCCCCTTCTACATCGATGGAATGGTGAAGGGTGTAGGCGGATGCGTGAAGGTACGCAACTACAAGGAGACCATCTGCTCATCGCTGCAGGCTTTCGAATACCTGAAGCGAATACAGGTGGGACGTATCGTAACCAGCGAACTGGGTATCTACCACATCATTTCGGGAGCATTCGGAGCCTTCGAAAGACAGACGCTGAAGGAAGTGGGCTATTGGGACATAGGACCGGGACTGGACGGTGACCTGACACAGAAGCTCCGCAAAGCCGGATATAAAGTGAAATTTGCCGAAGATGCCATCTGTATGACCAATGTTCCTACCAAATGGTACAAGCTGTATCATCAGCGCATCAGATGGTCGCGCTCGCTCGTGAGATTCCGTCTCCGCAAGCATGCCGACATTCTGCTGCCTACCAAGAACTGGAGTATCCTTAACTGGATATCCAACATGGAGAGTGTGGTTTTCGACTGCTTCCTCAATTTCCTGTGGTTGTGGTACATCATCAAGCTCGCCATCACGTTTAACACGCACATCATCGAGGTGCTGGCGCTGGGCTACTTTATCAGAGTATGCTTCTCGCAGCTTGCCTTCATCCTGGTGCTGATGGTTTCAGAAAGAAAGAAAGACGTGTGGTTCCTCTACAGATATCTGCCACTGATGTCGCCTTATACAGGTTATTTCCTGCGTATCGCCCGTCTGTCGGCTCATCTGCAAGAGCTCTTCTTCCGCCGTTCTTACAAGGATGCATGGAACCCTGAGAAGACTTCGCGCTATGCTCAGCTCGAAGGAATCTAAAAGAGCCGAGTTACTTGCTGTAACGCAAACACAGCAGGGAGCTCCCAATAAAAGAAATAACATTATAAAACATAAACAATATAGTATATGATAAACAAGTCTTTTGAGTTTAAGATTGGAGTAATAGGATTGGGGTATGTAGGTACTCCACTAGCATGCTTATTCTCAAAGAAATACGATACATGGGGATATGACATCAAAGCTGAAAAGGTAGCCAAGTTAGCCAAAAGTACAATGACAGACAACAAAATTGTATGCAAGGCATTGGAACAGGGACTGAAACTGACCAGCAGTATTGATGACCTGAAGAAGTGTAACGTGTATATCATCGCTGTACCAACACCGGTGAACAAATCGAACAAACCAGACATCAGCTGCGTGCGCAATGCAACTACTGAGGTTGGCAAGATCCTGAAAGAAGGTGATATCGTGGTATACGAAAGTACCGTTTACCCAGGTCTGACAGAAGAGGTTTGTGCCCCATTACTGGCATCTACATCAGGATTGAAATTGAACCAGAGTTTCTTTGTAGGCTTCTCGCCAGAGCGCATCAACCCAGGCGATACGGTTCATACCATCGAGAACATTGTGAAGGTTACCAGCGGTTCTACACCCGAAGCAGCAGCTATCATCGACAGCCTCTATGCTTCTGTACTTACCCATGGCACCTACAAGGCAAAGAGCATCAGAATAGCAGAGGCATGCAAACTGATGGAGAACTGCCAGAGAGACGTACAGATAGCCTTCTTCAACGAGATGGAAAAGATTTTCGACAAGATGAACATCAACATCGAAGACGTAACGGCGGCAGCAAGCACAAAATGGAACTTCGTGCCAGCTACTCCAGGACTCGTTGGAGGCCACTGCATCGCAGTAGACCCATACTATCTGATCAACAAGGCACAGGAGGTAGACGTAGTACCATCGCTGCTCTCTACTGCCCGCGAGGTTAACGAGCAGATGGCGGTATGGATGGCTGGAAAGATAAAGAATGCATCTGAAAGCAGAAAGTTCAAGGCTCCGGAAACCAACGTGCTGATTCTCGGCTTCTCGTTCAAGCCAGACAGCGATGACCTGAGAAATACAAAAGTAGCCGATCTCTACATCAACCTGGTAGGTGCGGGATACAAGACTACACTCTACGATCCGCTGGTAGATACAGAAGAAGTGAAGAAAGAATATAACATCAAGGTGACAAATGATCCTAAAGTTCTAGAAAAAGAGTATCAGATTGTAGTCATCGGTACCCATCACAAGGTGTTTGACAACATCGATATGAACAAGATTATCACAGATAAAGGATTTATGTGCGACATCTACGGCATTCACAAGCCAAGAAACTAGATCTTGAAGATCAGAAAGAACCTATATAATAAACCAGTGAAAGATGGAAAAGAACAAAGTGCTAATCGTCGATGATATTCCAGAAAACATTGAAACGATTTCTGAAATGATAAAGGACTTTGACATCGACGCGAAAACTGCCAATGGCGGAAAAGAAGCCATTGAACTGATTGACTCATTCAAGCCG
>ERZ1034973.1619-NODE-1619-length-12680-cov-6.922297_pt1 | contig 12680 bp, 10 predicted proteins | sample MGYA00520686_ERZ1034973 | MGnify/ENA primary metagenome ERZ1034973 (study PRJEB33766, sample SAMN09781775) | gut metagenome | biome: gut microbiome | host: Homo sapiens | place: Madagascar | study: EMG produced TPA metagenomics assembly of the PRJNA485056 data... | reverse complement strand
ATGTGTGCAGACTCATGGAGATGGCAGAAGAACAATCCTAACGGATATGATGATTAATTATGATTAATTTTTAATTCAGGCTTATACTTAAATTATTTATGCCTTGGAGCATTCTACGGTAAACGGAATGTTCCAAGGCAATTTTACTTTAATGCAGAAATATTTATCATAGCGTGGATAGACACCGGACGTACCCACAGCACCGAAATGCACCTTGCATAAGCGACTAGCGAAGCTGTTTAGATACTATAGAATTATGCCCATGAAACACAGAAATGACTTGCCATGGAAGGCAAGTCAAGGAGAACCGCGCCATGGACGGCGCGTTTCGACGGTTTCGTCAAGCAAAGTGAGCATAAAAAGCATAATTCGTACAGTATCTTGACAGCGTAGCGTTAGCGCATGCAAGGTGCATTTCGGTGCTGCGGGTGCGTCCGGTGTCAACAACAATAAAAAAACATCGCATAAATGCGATGCTTTCGGGTTGGGCTGTATTTAATTAAATAAATATCAGTGAGCAGTCCGTACGGGAATCGAACCCGTGTTTCCGCCGTGAGAGGGCGGCGTCTTAACCGCTTGACCAACGAACCGTGTATTATACTATCATGGAGTTTCAAAAAAAGCAAGTACTTTTTTAAAAAAACTTGATTTTTTTTTCTGATAGTGCTATTATACCTATGATAACAACGTTGACTAGATTGAGAGAGGGCAAAAGTCCTCTCTCAATTCACGTTTATAAACATCAGGCAGCTATTCAGAACCACTTGGAACAATTATGAATAGTTACAAGTATAAAAAAGAGAGGTGATAAAATGTCAAAGGCAAGTGTATATGAGGCAAAGACGGAGAACTTTATACAACCAATTCTTGACAGCATGAATTTTGAGCTTGTTGATGTCGAGTATGTTAAGGAAGGCGGTATGAACTACCTGAGAGCATATATCGATAAGGAGGGTGGCATAACTGTTGATGACTGTGAAGTGGTTGCAAGGCAGATGAATGAGATTCTCGACAGAGAGGACTATATTCCTGATTCGTACACCTTCGAGGTCAGCTCGCCGGGGCTTGGAAGACCTCTCAAGAAGGAAAAGGACTATGTGCGCAATATGAATAAGGAGATAGAGATTCGCACATACAGGGCTATCAACAAATCAAAGGAATTTTATGGTCTGCTTAAAGCCTATGATAAGGATACAGTGACAATAACCGATGAAGACGGCAATGAGACTACATTCAATAAGAGTGACATTGCGCTTATACGTCAGGCATTGGATTTTTAATTAAAGCGCACGATAACACAAATAGGAGGAAAAAATAATGAGCAATGAGTTATTAGAAGCGTTAAATATATTAGAGCAGGAGAAAAACATCAGTAAAGAAACTTTACTTGAGGCAATTGAGAACTCTCTTGTGACTGCCTGCAAGAACCATTTTGGTAAATCAGACAATGTAAAGGTAGAAATCGATCCTGAGACATGTGCTTTCTCATGCTACCAGGAGAAGACGGTTGTAGATACGGTTGAGGATCCTGTTGAGGAGATTTCCTTAGCAGATGCGCACAAGGTAAACGGTAACTATCAGCTCGGAGATATCGTGAGAGTTGAGGTTAAGTCAAAGGAATTCGGACGTATTGCTACACAGAACGCAAAGAATGTTATCCTTCAGAAAATCCGCGAGGAGGAGAGAAAGGTAATATTTGACGAGTACAACAGCAAGGAAAAGGATGTTGTGACAGGTGTTGTTCAAAGATACATCGGAAAGAATGTCAGCATCAATTTAGGCAAGGCAGATGCACTTCTGACTGAGAGTGAGCAGATAAAGGGTGAGGTATTCAAGCCTACAGAGCGTATCAAGGTATATATCCTTGAGGTTAAGTCCACATCAAAGGGACCAAAGATTCTTGTTTCAAGAACACATCCTGAGCTTGTGAAGAGACTTTTCGAGTCAGAGGTTACAGAGGTTAAAGAGGGCATAGTTGAGATAAAGGCTATTTCACGTGAGGCCGGAAGCAGAACAAAGATTGCAGTATGGTCAAATGATCCAAACGTAGACCCTGTAGGAGCATGTGTAGGTATGAATGGTGCCAGAGTAAATGCTATCGTAAATGAGCTTCGCGGTGAGAAAATCGATATCATCACATGGGATGAGAATCCGGCAATACTTATCCAGAACGCACTTAGCCCTGCAAAGGTTATCTCTGTTATCGCAGATGCAGATGAGAAATCAGCAAAGGTTGTTGTTCCGGATTATCAGCTTTCACTTGCAATCGGTAAGGAAGGACAGAATGCAAGACTTGCAGCAAGACTTACAGGCTTCAAGATTGATATCAAGAGCGAGACACAGGCCAGAGAGTCAGGGGACTTCATGGATTATGAGAATGACTATGAAGAGGATGATTATGATGACGATTATGATTATTCGGATGAGGAGCTTGCTGAGAACGAGAGATTAGCTGATACAGAACAGGCAGATGTACAGGCAGAGGCTTTTGATACAGAGGCTGACGAGAACGAAGCAGCAGGTACAGAAAATGATGCGGCAGATAGTGGTGATGAGCAGTAATGGCAAATAAAAAGATTCCAATGCGCAAATGCGTAGGCTGTCAGGAGATGAAGGAAAAGAAGTCACTTATTCGCGTGGTAAAGACTGCGGAGGGCGACATAATTCTCGATGACACCGGCAAGAAAAACGGCAGGGGAGCTTATATATGTAAGAGCCTTGAATGCTTTAAAAAGGCTAAAAAGACAAAGGCACTTGAGCGTTCCCTTAGTGTTAGTGTATCAGAACAGGTATATGAGGAGCTTGAAAAGGAGATGAACCAAATTGACAGATAGAGTACTTTCTATGCTGGGATTAGCAGCAAAGTCAGGCAATGTGGTTAGCGGAGAGTTTTCTACCGAGAAAGCTGTAAAGACAGGAAAGGCATTTTTAGTGATAGTTGCAGATGATTCATCAGACAACACAAAGAAGCATTTTTCGGATATGACTGCTTTCTATGAGGTTCCGATTTATTTTTATAGTGACAAGGTGGGGTTAGGGAATGCAATAGGCAAAGAGTTTCGCGCTTCCCTTGCAGTAACGGATGAAAACCTTGCAAATGCAGTGATAAAAAAGCTGCAGTCGAATAAAACTGAATAATGGAGGAAAATAGATATATGGCAAAAATGAGAGTTCATGAACTTGCAAAAGAATTAAATATAAAGTCGCAGGACGTCATAGACACATTAAACGGCACACAGTTTGCTGTCAAAAATGTGCAGAGCGGTCTTGAGGATGAGGCACAGCAAATTGTACGAAAGAAGTACGCAAAAACAGAAGTAAAAAAAGATGCACCTAAGAAGGAAGAACCTAAAAAGGAAGAACCTAAAAAGGATGAGGCTAAGGCAGCTGACAGACCAAAGAAAAAGGCAAGCATCACAGCAGTTTTCAATGCCCAGTACAGTAAGCAGGGTAGGAAAACAAATGGTGGAAATAATGGAAATAACAGTTCGCAGCGCAGGAATGGCAATGGCAGACGCGATAACCAGTCATCACGTCCTGAGCAGCATAGCATTATTAAGCCAAGACCTGTCGGAGAGAGAGCTATGCGCCCTATAAGTGAGCGTACAGCAGATCCGTATGCAGATATGAAGGCAGCCAATTCGCGTCCGGCACGTCAGGCTGACGCTGATAGAAGAAGCGACAGACGTCAGGACAATGGCGACAGAATCAACAACAGAAACACTGATAGAAATGCCGACAGAAGCAGAAATACGGACAGAAACAGCGATAGAAGAACAAACAATCGCGACAACAATAACCGAGATAACAGCAGAGACAATAATAGAGACAATAACAAAGGCTTCAGAAATGACTCCAGACGTCCTGCAGAGGGTGGCAGAAGCTTTGACAGAAATAATGACAGAAGCAGAAGCAACGACAGAAGCAGGAGCAATGACAGAAATAACGATAGAACAGGCAGCAGAGGTGATGACAGAAATCGTTTCAGAAAAGAAACAGTTGCAGTTGCAGCTCCTGATGATGTAAGAGGAAAGGAGAGCCGCGACAGAGGAAACGATAGAAAGAATAAGCACAATCACAATCAGAGCCAGAAGCAGGATAAGCTCGGAAAGAAGCAGGAGAATTACATCAATCTCGAGAAGCACGGCGGTAAGAAAAAGCCACAGCAGCCGAAGGCACAGCCAAAAGAGGATGAGAACGAGATTAAGACAATTTCTCTTCCGGAGAAGATTACAATAAGGGACTTAGCTGATAAGATGAAGGTTCAGCCTTCAGCCATCGTAAAGAAGCTTTTCATGAAGGGCGAGATGGTAACAGTTAACTCTGAGGTTGATTTTGCAGCTGCTGAGGAGATTGCTTTAGAGTTCAATTTCATATGTGAGGAAGAGGAGAAGGTCGATGTGATTGCAGAGCTTCTCAAGGAGGATGAAGAGGATGAGAGCAAGATGGTTCCTCGTCCACCTGTAGTCTGCGTAATGGGTCACGTAGATCATGGTAAGACATCACTGCTTGATGCCATCAGACAGACACGTGTTACAGACCGTGAGGCAGGTGGTATCACACAGCACATCGGTGCATCTGTTGTATCAATCAATGACCAGAACATCACATTCCTTGATACACCGGGACATGAGGCATTTACAGCAATGCGTATGCGTGGTGCAAACTCTACTGATATCGCAATCCTTGTTGTTGCTGCAGATGATGGTGTAATGCCACAGACTGTTGAGGCAATAAACCATGCAAAGGCAGCCGGTGTAGAGATTATCGTTGCTGTTAACAAGATAGATAAGCCAAGTGCCAATATCGACAAGGTTAAGCAGGAGCTCTCAGAGTATGAGCTTATCCCGGAGGATTGGGGCGGAAGCACAATATTCTGTCCTGTATCTGCACATACTAAGGAGGGTATCGACAATCTCCTTGAGATGATTCTTCTCACAGCAGAGGTGCTCGAGCTCAAGGCTAATCCTAATAGAAACGCAAGAGGTCTCGTAATTGAAGCACAGCTTGATAAAGGCCGTGGTGCGGTTGCCACAGTGCTTGTACAAAAAGGAACACTCCATGTCGGAGATCCTATCGCATGCGGAAGCAGCTATGGTAAGGTAAGAGCCATGATTGATGACAAGGGCCGCAGAGTAAAGGAGGCTAAGCCTTCTACACCTGTAGAGATACTTGGACTTAACAGTGTGCCTTCAGCAGGAGAGACATTTGTGGCATGTGATTCAGAGAAGGAGGCAAAGGCATTCTCTGACACATATATTTCAGAGGAAAAGAATAAGCTCATCGAGGATACAAAGGCAAAGATGTCACTTGATGATCTGTTCTCACAGATTCAGTCCGGCAATATGAAGGAGCTTGATATCATCGTAAAGGCAGATGTACAGGGTTCAGTTGAAGCTGTTAAGCAGAGTCTTGTCAAGCTTTCAAATGAGGAGGTTGTGGTCAAGGTCATCCATGGCGGCGTTGGTGCCATCAACGAGTCAGATGTTATCCTTGCATCAGCATCAAATGCAATCATCATTGGCTTTAACGTCAGACCGGATCCTGTTGCCAAGGCTACAGCAGACCGTGAGGGCGTAGATATCAGACTTTACAAGGTCATCTACAATGCAATCGAGGATGTATCTGCTGCCATGAAGGGTATGCTTGATCCTGTATTTGAGGAGAAGGTTATCGGACATGCGGAAATCAGACAGATTTTCAAGGCTTCAGGCGTTGGAAACATTGCAGGTTCATATGTGCTTGACGGATTTATGGAGAGAGGCTGCCGTGTCAGAATTAGCAGAGAGGGTGAGCAGATATTCGAGGGAGACCTTGCTTCACTCAAGAGATTCAAGGATGACGTCAAGGAGGTCAAGACAGGCTATGAGTGTGGTCTTGTATTTGACGGATTTAATGATATTCAGGAATTCGATATAGTTGAAGCTTACAAGATGGTAGAGGTTCCGAGATAATCATATATTGGTTATCTTGAATTAATGCAGCTATTCGGATAGTTACGGTTTAATATAAAAAGAAAGCGGGATTATATGAGAAAGAACAGCATAAAAAATATTCGTATCAACGAAGAGGTAATGCGTGAACTGTCAAATATCATACGCGGTGAGATAAAGGATCCGCGTATCAATCCCATGACAAGTGTTGTTGCTGTCGAGGTGGCACCTGATTTAAAGACAGCAAAGGCTTATATCAGTGTGCTTGGTGACAAGAAATCACAGGCTGATACACTTGCAGGACTTAAGTCAGCGGAGGGATATATACGCAGAACTCTCGCAAAGAACATCAATTTAAGAAATACACCTGCCATTACATTTATCATAGACCAGTCTATAGAGTATGGTGTTGAGATGTCTAAAAAGATTGATGAAGTAACAAAAAATCTCAAAGAGGATTAACAAAGAGGATTGATTATGACAGAGATTGATTCTATTTTAAAGGATGCACAATCAGTTGCTGTTTCCGGTCATGTGAGACCGGACGGCGACTGTGTCGGCTCAACACTTGCTGTATACAACTACATAAAGGATTATTATCCTGATATAAAGGCAAGGCTTTATTTAGAGCCAAGCCCAAACATCTTTAAGTTTATGCAAAGAGCAGATGAGATTGACAGCAGCTATGCGGATGATACAGTATACGATCTGTTCATAGCATGTGACTGCAGTGACACAGGCAGACTGGGAAGTGCAGCTAAGTATTTTGAGTCTGCAAAAAGGACACTTTGCATAGATCATCATGTTACAAACGGGGCCTTTGCAGACGCAAATTACATCTTTCCGGATGCGAGCTCAACCTGTGAGCTGGTGTTTGAACTTCTGCCGAAGGAGCGCATCACAATACAGATAGCAGAGTGTATTTACACAGGCATGGTGCATGATACAGGTGTATTCCAGTATTCATGCACTTCAAAAAAGACTATGGATATAGCAGGCTCTTTGATGGAGATGGGCATTGATTATTCAAGGATAATCGATGATACATTTTATACAAAGACATTTGCTCAGAACAAGATTATGGGGCAGGCACTTTTGAATGCTGCTTTGTATCTGAATGGTGATGTTATATTGTCTGCAGTATCGCGCGCTGAGATGGAGAAGTACGATGTGCTTCCAAAGCATCTCGACGGCATTGTAAATCAGCTGCGCGTGACAAAGGATATAAAGGTTGCTGTATTTCTCTACGAAAATGAGGATGGTACCTACAAGGGCAGCCTGCGCGTAAACGGTGATTACGATGTTGCAAAGGTTGCGTCGGTATTTGGCGGTGGTGGACATGTAAAGGCCGCCGGATTTACGATTGACGGACCGCTTGAGGTGGCAACAGACCGCATCCTTACGGCAATTAAGGATAATATTTAGGGAGAGATTCTTGGGCAGATGGTTAATGGAATAATCAATGTATACAAGGAAAAGGGCTATACAAGCTTTGACGTTGTGGCAAAGCTTCGAGGCATATTCCACCAGAAGAAGATAGGTCATACAGGTACACTTGATCCTGATGCAGAGGGCGTCCTTCCTGTCTGCCTTGGAAAGGCAACCAGAGTGTGTGACCTTTTGACAGATAAGGACAAGGTCTATAAAGCTGTGCTGCTTTTAGGACAGGAGACAGATACACAGGATATTTCAGGGCAGATCTTAAATCAGGCTAAGGTCAATGTGACCAAGCAGGCGGTGTATGATGCAATATCACAGTTTATTGGCAGACAAAAGCAGGTGCCGCCAATGTATTCGGCTCTGAAGGTCAATGGGAAAAAGCTCTATGAGCTTGCCAGGGAGGGCAAGGTTATAGAGAGAAAAGCCAGGGATATCGAGGTGTTTGATATCAAGGTTGAAAGCATTGATTTGCCTGAGGTTACGATGACGGTGCACTGTTCAAAGGGCACATATATCAGGACGCTGTGCAATGACATCGGAGAGAGGCTGGGCTGTCATGGCTGCATGAAGTCACTGCTTAGAGTAAGGGTGGCAGGCTTTGACTTAGAGCATGCACTTACACTTTCACAGATTCAGTCAAAGGTGGATGAAGGCTGCTTTGATATGGTTATGCCTGTTGACGGAGTATTCGAAAATCTGCCGGCAGTGCATACTGCATCAGATGCTGATAAGCTTGTCAGAAATGGAAATAAAATTCCGGCAGTGCTTACGGATTATTTAAAACACAGTGCTGACTCTGATATAAGATACAGAGTATATAATCATGAGGGCATATTTGTCGGTGTGTATTCGTATCTTGATGAGACCGGTGAGTTTAAGCCGGTTAAGATTTTTATGGAATAGAATAGTATACAGATATTATGGAATATATAAGCAAAACTCTGGATTTTCATGTCAAGGAGCCGTCCGTCATCTCGTTTGGAAAGTTTGACGGGCTTCACAGAGGACATGAATTTCTAATGGAAAAGCAAATTGAACAGAGCAATCTGCATGGCTACAAGCGCATCATATTTACGTTTGACATTCCTCCCAAATCGGAGGTACTTGGCGTTGAGTCAAAGGTTATAATCACAAACGATGAAAAAGAGTATGTGTTTGAAAAATCAGGTATTGACTATCTGATAGAGTGTCCGTTTGTGCCACAGGTGATGACGATGGAGGCGGATGCGTTTGTCAGATGGATAGTTAAAAGTCTTAATGTCAAGTGTATCATTGTCGGAGATGATTTCCGTTTCGGGCACAACAGGGCAGGAGACCACAGACTGCTTTCTGCGATGGCAGGAGAGCTTGGATATAAGCTTATTGTGGTGGACAAGATAAAGGATGGAGACAGGGATATAAGCAGTACCTATATCCGCGAGGAGATTGCGGCAGGACATATTAAAAAGGCGAATGAACTGCTGGGATATCCCTTTTTCATAAAAGGAAGAGTAGTGCATGGCAGAGCGCTGGGCAGGACTATTGGTATTCCGACAGTCAACCTTTCAGTGCCGCACGATAAGCTGCTTCCACCAAAGGGAGTGTATATGTCAAGAGTTCTTGTCAGGGACAACTGGTACCTTGGTGTAACCAATATAGGATGCAAACCTACTATAGAGGGCAAAAATCCAATCGGTGCAGAGACATATATCATAGATTTTGGGCAGGATGTTTATGGGCAGGATATCATGGTAGAGCTTCATAAGTTCGTAAGACCTGAGATGAAGTTTGATTCAATAGAAGCGTTAAAGAGCCAGATGAGTGCAGATATCAATTATACAATCAATTATGCAGGCAGTCACACATTCTAGTGTGGCTGTTTTTTTGCAAAATAACCCAAAATAACGAAAAAATGACAAATATTACAAAAATATTACGGAATATATTGACATTTTAACAATTCGTGATATACTCGTAACCATGGGATTATGGATAGCATGAATTGGAGGCTATATGAAAAATAAATTAAAATTAGGACAGGCAGCAGGCGTTGTAGCGTTTGCTATTATTATAGGTGCTGTATCTATGAGTTCAAGCAGTACAGTAGATGCCAGAACATCATTAAAGGAAAACAGAACAGTCAATGCGGGGGTGGCTCTTGGTCTGACAGAGGCGGCAGATGCTACGGAGCTTCTTACAGCAGGAGCGACATCTGCTCTCACATACTACGGAGCTGAGCTTACTGTTGCGCAAAATGACAGCAATGTTGTAACAGCATCTGCACAGGGCGCACCGCAGACAGACGATGCTTCACAGGAGTCTGAGCAGGCAAATGAAGCAGCTCAGACACCGACAGCCGCACAGACCTGTGGTTATACAAATCTTGGTATGTCGGTTATAAGCAGCGGAAACTTAAATATAAGACAGGAGGCTTCGACAGACAGTGAAGTGGTAGGTATCCTTACCAATCACAATGCCTGTGAGCTTTTAGAGGATGCCGGAGACTGGTACAAGGTCACATCAGGCAAGGTGACAGGATATGTAAGCAAGCAGTATCTTGTAACAGGAGATGAGGCAGAGTCTATTGCAGAACAGGAGATTAAGACGGTTGCCACAGTAAATACGGAAACACTGAATGTGCGTGCAGAGAAGTCAACAGATGCTGCGGTGCTTTCGCAGGTTGGAAATTCAGAGGCATTCACAGTTAATTCTGTCGCTGACGGCTGGGTTGAGATAAGTGTGGATGATTCGGTAGGATATATATCACAGGATTATGTGACACTGGCACAGGCACTTCCTACAGCAAAGACAATAGAGCAGGTGAAGTATGGTGACGGCGTATCAGATGTAAGGGCATCTGTTGTATCGTATGCGTTACAGTTTGTCGGAAACAGATATGTGTGGGGTGGTACAAGCCTTGAGAAGGGAGTTGACTGCTCAGGCTTCACAATGAGAATTCTTGGAAAGTATGGAATCTCATTACCGCATTCATCAAGAGCACAGCCTTCATACGGCAAAAAAATCAGTGCATCTGAAGCAAAGCCGGGAGATTTATTCTTCTACGGAAGTGGAAGGAGTATCTCACATGTTGCAATTTATATCGGAAACGGACAGATTGTACATGCCAGCAACAAGCGTGATGGAATCAAGGTTTCAAATGCATATTACAGAAATCCGATTTGTGTCGCAAGATATTTGCCGGATTAATAAAAAAACAGTTTACAACAAATGCTTACTATGCTATACTGCATAAGTGTGGTTTTGCCCATGTTCGGTAGTTGGACACTCCGACCTATTGCTGAGCATCATACAGTTATCAGGGCGCATTATAATATAAGGAGGATCAACAATGATCGCAAAGGAAAAGAAACAGGCTATTATCGCAGAGTACGGTAGAACACCAAATGACACAGGTTCACCAGAGGTTCAGATTGCAATTCTTTCAGCAAGAATCGCAGAGTTAACTGAGCATTTCAAACAGAACCCAAAGGATCATCACTCAAGAAGAGGAATGTTAAAGATGATCGGTCAGAGACGTGGATTACTTGCATACCTTAAGGAGATTGATATCGAGAGATATCGTTCACTTATCGAGCGTTTAGGACTCAGAAAATAGTATTTTCTTTAGAGCGGAGTAATTATTATTCCGCTCTATTATTGTTTTTATTATTGTTTTTTGAAAAGCAGAAGTAAGCCGAGACCACTAAAGAGTGCATGAGCGTACATGTATTGTTTAGTAGTTTCGGAAGAGGAATACACTTCTGCAAAAGAATTTTAAGGAGAATTAATATGTACAAAAGTTATTCAATGGAACTTGCCGGCAGGACTCTTACTGTAGATATCGGAAGAGTAGCAGCTCAGGCAAACGGAGCTGTTTTTATCAAGTATGGTGATACAACAGTCCTTTCAACAGCTACAGCATCTGACAAGCCACGTGATGGTGTGGATTTCTTCCCGCTCAGCGTTGAGTTCGAGGAGAAGATGTACTCTGTAGGAAAAATTCCGGGTGGTTTTAACAAGCGTGAGGGAAAGGCATCTGAGAACGCCATCCTTACAGATCGTGTAATTGACCGTCCTATGAGACCTCTTTTCCCAAAGGATTACAGAAATGATGTTACATTAAACAACCTTGTCATGTCAGTGGATCCTGAGTGCCGTCCTGAGATAGTTGCAATGATCGGTACAGCTCTTGCTGTTCATATATCAGATATTCCGTTTGACGGACCATGTGCCATGACACAGATGGGACTTGTTGATGGAGAGTTTATCGTAAACCCTTCACAGAAGCAGTGGGATGAGGGCGATTTACAGCTCACAGTTGCTTCTACAAAGGAAAAGGTCATCATGATTGAAGCAGGAGCCAATGAGATTCCTGAGGATCAGATGATTGAGGCAATCTACAAGTGCCACGATATCAACCAGACAGTTATCGCATTCATGGATCAGATCCGTGATGAGATTGGCAAGCCAAAGCATGAGTATGAGAGCTGTGCTATTCCTGAGCAGATGTTCGAGGATATCAAAAAAATTGTTACTCCTGAGCAGATGGAGGAGGCAGTATTCACAGATGAGAAGCAGAAGCGTGAGGAAAATATAAGAGCTATCACAGAGCAGTTAGAGGAAGCCTTTGCTGACAATGAGGAGTACCTTGCAGTACTTGGTGAGGCTATTTACCAGTATCAGAAGAAGACTGTCAGAAAGATGATTTTAAAGGATCATAAGCGTCCGGACGGCCGTGCAATCAACCAGATCAGACCACTCGCAGCAGAGGTTGATTTGATTCCTAGAGTTCACGGCTCTGCAATGTTTACCCGTGGACAGACACAGATTTGTGATGTTGTAACACTTGCTCCTTTATCAGAGATTCAGAAAATCGACGGACTTGATGCAAATATCACAACAAAGAGATATATGCATCACTATAACTTCCCTGCATACTCTGTAGGAGAGACAAAGGTATCACGTGGACCGGGACGTCGTGAGATTGGACACGGAGCACTTGCTGAGAAGGCACTTGTTCCTGTACTTCCAAGCATTGAGGAGTTCCCATATACTATCCGTGCCGTATCTGAGACATTTGAGTCAAACGGCTCTACATCAATGGCTTCAACATGTGCATCATGTATGTCACTTATGGCTGCAGGTGTTCCGATTAAGGCTATGGTTGCCGGAATCTCATGCGGACTTGTAACAGGCGATACAGATGATGATTTCCTTGTACTTACAGATATCCAGGGTCTTGAGGATTTCTTCGGAGATATGGATTTCAAGGTAACAGGTACACATAAGGGTATTACAGCTATCCAGATGGATATCAAGATTCACGGA
>ERZ1034973.1617-NODE-1617-length-12687-cov-7.066577_pt1 | contig 12687 bp, 10 predicted proteins | sample MGYA00520686_ERZ1034973 | MGnify/ENA primary metagenome ERZ1034973 (study PRJEB33766, sample SAMN09781775) | gut metagenome | biome: gut microbiome | host: Homo sapiens | place: Madagascar | study: EMG produced TPA metagenomics assembly of the PRJNA485056 data... | reverse complement strand
CATGGGTACTCCACATTTGAATTCCATGCTGGACGAACCATTCCAGCACAAAGGGGGTTTCGCTTTCGATTCGTCCAAGACGGTCAAACATATGTTCAGACCATACGCATTGTTGAGGTCAGAAAGCAGCTGGCAACCACCGCTAACCTTGTGAACTTTAAGGCGCTGATCAGCAGAACCTGCTGCCGTATACAGCGTAGCCTTCTGGTGAGATGCGATGCTGCCATTGCCATAGCGGTTCAGCCAAAAACTGCTGTTGCCGCGATACGGACGAAAATAGTAAGATTGCTCAAAAGTGTAAGCCATTATTTTTTCACTCCTTCATTGAATTTTGTCCTTGCACCTCGTCAGGTGCTTTTGTGAACGTTCACTAAGTAAAGAGATTACTGCACCAATTTTGTAAACCCTAAAATCAAAAAATCAGAAACCATTTATCGTGTTTGCTTTATCTACCAGTTCCTGCAGCTTTCCGGAAAGATAAGGACCAGGGCATGCCGTCGCAGCGTACATACTGTGCCAAGTCAGATTTTTACCCTTAACCAATTTTCCAAGGCCATTACGGCGGGCGATATCCGCCACCAGTGTAACCAGCGTTTGGAACGTCGTATCCGAAACAGGCCACTCCGGCGCGCCACCACTATTAGATGTCTCAATTGTTACTGCGCGGCAGTTTGCCTCCCAGTTGCCGTTCGTCCATGCCACATCACTTTCATGGACATACTGTCCGATATTCGTTTCCGAAACGCCGTAGTGGGAAGATCCTTTTCGACCTTCGCGCTGCCAAAGTGCGCCCAGAGCGTCAATGGTCAAAATGCTTGCGCAATGGTGAATCGTGATTTCAGAAATAGTTCCACCTTGTGCCTTGCGGTCTTTCGTGTAATTTCCTTCGTAAGCCGGAATAAATTTGGTTACCAGCTTCGAATCAGGAACATTAGAGACTTCTCCGCTATCACTGCCATCGCTGCCAGTGCCAGGTTCCAAAATGGTGAACATCTGTTCTTCTTCGCCCGTATAGGCACTCCATTTTAGGGCAGTGCCAACAGCCGTCAGGTAAATGCTGCGATCCCGCAGCATAAGGTAATAAGTATTGGGGCGATTTTCTACCTCAACGGTAGTAATAACCGTATCAGTATCATCTGCGGTATTCAGGTGCCAAACGATACAATTGGTGTTTCGCGTATTATAGTTCAACGCGTACCATCCTTCACCCCGCTGCAAAACAATTCGAACATTGCCATTGCCGCCGAAATTTTCCAGCGCCCAGCGCTGATCAGGATTGTTTGTACGGCTAAAAAGGTTAACTGTTTCACCGTTTTTTACGGTACCATCCTCGTGATTGCCCAGAACATTCACATACTTACCTGTTGCCACATTCTGCAGCTCATAGTAGTGGTTAAATTCGTATGCCATTTGTGATTCTCCTTTTTTACTTTTTGAGTGGCCGCTCAAAAAGTAAAGAGAGCAAATTCTGCAAAATGTAAATTGAGTTTACATTTTGCAGAATTTGCTCTCTTTTGATAATAAATCTTATAAAAGGAGAATCCGAAAGATATGCAAACAGATTCTGTTGAAAAGGCCGCCGGCATCGGCGCAATCGGCCTATGGGCCGCATTGCATGGATGGCTTGGTTGGCTTGTTGTTCTCTATGCCGTCTGTATGATGCTGGATTGGGTAACCGGCACTGTTCTTGCTATAAAAAATGGTGTTTGGAGTTCCCATAAAGCAAGGCAGGGATTGTGGCATAAATGCGGAAGTATTATAATGATTTTTGTCAGTGTCTTGACAGATATCCTGCTTGGATTGACATTAAATCACATTTCCGGGCTCACGCTTCCGTTTAATTATGATATGCTGCTTACACCAATTGTTTTGTTTTGGTATATTGTGTCCGAATTGGGCAGTATCCTCGAAAATGCCGAAAAGATGGGTGCTCCTATTCCGCCACTACTTAAAAATGTTCTTGAAAAGATGCGTGACCGTAACGATGACAAGAATACTCCCTCGCTATAGACGTTCATTTTTTCTCATAAAACGCACAAATGCCCATCGGCTTTTGAACCGATGGGCATTTGTGCGTTTTATGGCTTTCTATGCTTTGCCATATAGTTAACGGCCTCGGTAAAATTCCAATTTTGCCTTGCTGAAATATTTCCTTGATCCTTTCAATGTCATTCCTGTATCCAGAAGGACCTTGTAATTAGACATTTGTAGAATATGATCGCCGTTTATAAGGTAACTTTTATGGATTCGTAAGAATGCAGATGAAGCAAATTCTTGTTCCACTTCGTCCAATGTAGCATAGAACGACGGAGAGCCTTCCGGCGTTTGGCGTATGCCATCCAAATGGACAAGGACACAATGGTTTTTGCTTTCCAAATAGATGATGTCACGTTCTTCCTTTTCGTAGTCCGCCAGTATCCCTCTGATGGCTCTCTTTACTTTTTCCTCCTTGCCAGGAATTGCCTTCAAGTACTGCGTCCAAAGGGAACGTGCCGTTTCCCAATAGAGAATATCCCGTACAATGAGAGTGTACCTCGGATCATGTTCAACAAGCGGGAACCGATTATATCCGCAGGATAAACTGCACACTACACTATTGTGGGAATTGCAGTAATTGGGAAAAACAATGCAGTCGAAAGAACTATCTCTGCTGGCATCCAGCAACTGTTCCATATTCCAAAACTCATAAATACGACTGATACGGTCTGAAAGTCCTTTATCATGGTACAATATCGTCTTTATCGCTTCGATAGCAATCCCTTTCGGGTCACAAACTGCGATTATCATAAAAATCCACCTTATCTTACAAATATTATCCGTAAGATAAGGTGGATTGGTTTCATAAATTTGTGGAGTTTTTTTGCTGCCTGCTGAGCATCAGCTTTCCGGCCGCAGCATTGGCGAGCGTTGCGGCAATGAGAAGCCCCAGCGTGTTCCATTTGGCGAGGACATCCTTGGCACAGGGGTTCAGGGAAAAGCCGGTTTCTATGGCTTTGCCCACTGCGGGCAGCAAGCCGCCCCAGTAGGAAAAGTCGCTCCACCGGGCGGGGGTGATCCAGGGCGGGAGCAACCGTAGCAGGGCGGGCAGGACGAGCGCAAGCAGAAAAGCGCCGCCCAAAACAAACCAGCACGTTTCCTTTGGGCACCCCCTGCGCACCCGGCCGCCCAGGGTGCGGGCGGCGGCCAGCAGCACCAGCCCCGCCGGGCAGAGGGCATAGGCCGTCAGGGCGGCCATCCAGGGGAAAGGGAAATAGAGGGTCACCTGCTGTGCGATCCCCGCCGCACGCAAAAGCTGCTGCACCGTCTCCACCGGCGGCGCAGCGTAGCCGCCCCAAAACTCGATGTTGGAAAAGCCATGGTCAAGGCTTTCCCCGCACAGGACCAGGCTGGCGCTGCTGCGAAAGAGCCCGCACACGCGGTAGATGTCTCCTTCTATCTCCAATTCCTGCCCCAGCACGTCCTCGCTGCCCCAGAGCTGCCACGCGGCAGCGGTTGAGACCGCGCATTTGCCATTCTCCTGCGCAGCGGGGAACCGCCCCTCCAGAAGCACGGCAGGATACACCGCGTCATACTCGCCGCAATATAGAATGGCAGTGATCCCGCAGGTTTCCCAGCGGCTTTCCGCCGATCCCTCTGCCTGGCTCCAAAAAGCGGGAACAAGCGCGCTCGCCCCATCCTCCTGCCGCAAAGCAGACCGCAGCGCTTCCAGCTGCCGCCCCGTGACCGGCACGTCGGAGCGCACCGAAACCAGCGGATAGGCTGCCCACAGCCTCCCCGCAAACCAAACAGCGATCCCCCAGGAAACCGCGCATGCCAAAAGCAGCACCGCCTTTCGAATCTTCATCCCGCTGTACGCACACGTGCGCCCTCCTGCAAGCTCTTCGTTGTGGCGGCCACCACCGGCGCACCGGTCGTATAATTCCGCAGGGCCGCCAGCTCGTTGTTGCGCTCCACGACCTCCACATAAACCTTGCACACGATGTTTTGCAGCCCCAAAATAGTGTTGCGCTCCTCCACCGAATAGACGAAATCCCCGCCGTTATCACTGTGAAGGGCGCTGACCGGCAGGCAGCAGTCATATTCCGTCTCGGAAAGCCGGATTGTGAGTTCCGCTTTTCCCACCTGCCAATCCGACCCGGTCAGCGCAGCGGAAAGCACCACGCCTCCATCCTGCTGAGAAACGGACGAATTGATTTTCACGCTTTCGGACTTTGCTCCCTGCATGACCGTCACCGTAACGCCGGCGGTATCCTGCACCGCGTCCTCGGCCTCCAGCGCAAATCGGATCTGATACCCTCTTTCGGGGTCGGAAATGCTCCCGCCCACCTGGCCGCTGGTCTGCCCCTGCATAAGCTGCAGAGATTCCACGGTACCCGTCTGCGGCGCACAGAAGACGCCCTCCTGCTCGTCCAATTTTTTCAGCGTCTCCACGCTACTTTCCATTTCCCGGATCTGTTCCGCCAGAACCGTGGCACTGGCCGCATTGGCGGCGGCTGTTTCACTGGCGGCTTCCACGCTTTTCTCGTAGGCGTGCCGGGCGTCGTTTCGGGCCTGCTCCGCCTGTTCGGCGGCCTGCGCAGCCGTGCGAGCCGCTTCTTCCCGTTGGCTTTGGACGCTTTCCAGCGCTGCGTCCGCCTCGTTGAGCCGGGCTTCCGCTTCGGCCAGTGCCTCCCGGTTTTGCGTTTCCTCTGCCGTAAGCTGCGTCAGCTCCGCTTCGATCCGGCTGATGATTTCCTCGTCCGGCGATTCTTCCTGCTGCAGCAACTCCCGCTGTGCCTGCTTCTCTGCGATCTCGCGGGCATATTGGGCGGCCTTTTCCTGCCGTTCGTTCAGTTCGCGCTGCAGGGCATCCCGCTCGCTGCCGGCGTTCGCTTCTTTCTCCGCCCAGGCTGCCGCGCTGTTCTCCGCTGCCTGGTAGGCGGCCTGCAGGGCCTGCTGGGCTTTTTCCAGATCATAGCTGTCCGCCGCCACCGGTTTGGTAAGCCGGGCATATTCCGTCTGTTTCTGCGCAAGTTCTGCCTGAAGGCTCCGCAGCTTCTGTTCCACATCCTCCCGGCGGAGGGCCGCTATTTTGTCTCCTTCCTGTACAGCCTCCCCCTCCGAGACAAAAACCGCCTCCACCAGCAGCCCTTCGGGCAGATAGAACAGGCTGCCCGCCGCCCACTGAATGGTTCCTGTCGCCGTTAGGCTCTGGGTGATGGTATTGGGCGCCGGCGTGGAGAGCTGCACCTCTGGCAGCAGCGCGCCGGATGTTCCGCGGGCAAGCAGCGTAAAAGCCAGCATCCACAAAAAGAAAAGCGCGATCTGCCGGGGGCGAATCGAAAACCTGTTTTCCTCCGGCGATACGGCCTGCGGCTGCGCCGGTTCCTGACGAACGGCAGAATCCCTGACGATTTTCACAGAAAATGTCTCCTTCCTTATGCCTTGATGCCTCCGGCCTGGATGCCCAGTTCCAGATAGGTTTGCCCATATAGGAACACCAGCATCGCCGGAATCAGCGAGAGCAGGCTGGCCGCCATGGCGATCCCCAGGTTGTCTGTCACAATATCGTTCATATACATGGAAAGCGGCCAGTTGGATTGGGATTTCAGAAAGAGCAGCGGCTGCTCCACCGCGTTCCACCCTTCGATAAAATTCAGCACCAAGGCGGCAAAGATTCCGGCATATCCCAGCGGAACGCCGATCTTCCAAAAGATCTGCCAGGCCGTTGCGCCGTCCAGCTTGGCCGCCTCGAGGAGTTCATTGGGAACATCCTGAAAGCTGCGGGTCATGATAAAAACCGGGAACGCCGAAAACACCCCTGGCAGGATGACGGACAGCGGCGTATCGTAGATTCCAAGGCGTGTGGCGATCAGGTAGTTGGGTACCATCAGTACCTGAAAGGGCAGCACCATCAGCGCAATGTACCCGAGCAGCAGGAAACGCCTGCCCGCAAAGCGCAGCTTGGCAAACGCCCACGATGCGGGGGCGGCGACCACCAGCTGACCGGCGATCTGTGCAAAGGCCAGCAGGCAGGTGTTCCAGAAGACCGAAAAAAACTGCGGGGTGTCCAGCAGCAGCTCCGCCAGCGGTTGGAGCGTCGGCCAGGAAGGCAGGATCGTCCACACCGCATACCCGCCGTCTGCTGTGTCCAACAGGGCCGGCCCCAGGGCGGCTGTCAATTCGTCCGACGCCATCAGCGCACCGCCGACGGTAAACCACAGCGGCCAAAGGACGGTGAAGGCCAGCAGGCCAAGGATCAGCACCGGCAAAAGAGGCTCCTTTTTTCTCATTCCTGCCCACCACCCCAAAAGTGATACAGTAGATACACGACGCAGCCAAGCCCCAGCGCCAGCAGCACGGCGGCGGCAGACAGCTTGCCGATGTCCAGCGACAGGAACCAGTTGTTGAAGAGGTGCTGCAGCAGATATATGCTTTCCTGCGGGTAGTTGCCTGCCACCAAGTAGGCCTCCCGAAAGACCTTAAAGGAGTTGACCAGGCTCAGTATGGTGGTCAGCACCACCGTTGGCAGCAGATTGGGCAGCGTGATAAAGACAAAGGTCTGAAAAGGGGTGGCTCCATCCACCGCTGCCGCTTCATACAAGGGCCGGGGGATGGTCTCCAGACCCGCCAGCCACAGCAGCATATCGTACCCGTTGTTTCGCCAAAGGTAGGTGAAAATCAGCACCCAAAAGGCCGCGCTGCTGCCCATAAAGTCCACGGGCCGGCACCCCAGCCCCACCAGCAAGCCGTTGACCAGCCCCTTGCCGGAGAAAAGCGCCCTCCATAACACAACGATGCTGGCAACAGGGATCGCATAGGGGAGCAGGAGGACGCTTTTGAAAAAGACCGCCCGCCGTTTTGCCGCGCCAAGCAGCACCGCACAGAGCAGGCTGACGACCAGCAGCGCCGGGATGCAGATGCAGAGAAAGCGGCAGGTGTTGCGGACAGCCAGACGGAACGCAGTATTTTGAAAGAGCGCCCGGTAGTTTCCCCACCCGACGGCCCGGCTGCGCAGCGGGTCCATAAAGCTGGCCCGAACCGTTTCGGCCAGTGGGAACAGATAGAACAGGCACAGCCCCAACAGGCTGGGCAGCAGAAAAGGCAGTGCCTGCCAGCTCTCCCTCCGGCGCAGGCCAGTGACCTTTGGCCGTTTCATCGCCTTCACCTCCCTGCCTACACTGTAGCACAGGGAACCTGAAAAAAACCTGAATACCTTTCTGCCAAAACAGCTTTTAGGTCTCATCCAATTGCGCCAAATGGTCGATTGGTTCGATCTGCGCTTTGATTAATTCTGAATAATACTTCCCAGCTTTCTGCAGTTCCTGATGGGAACCGGATTCGACTAATTCGCCATCTTTTAATACCAGAATGAAATCCGCCAATCGAAGGCTGGAGTATCGATGTGTTATAAAAATGGTAATAGTAGTAGTTGTTTCTCTTGGTGGAAAACAGTACTCCTTCACGCAGAGCAGACTGCGTAGTTTTCATATCATAAAGTCGCTGCAATACCGGTCGAAGAGAAAGAGGAACCATTTCTAATTCTACTATCTGCATATTGGCGATTCACATCCTATTCCGTAAATTGCCCTTGTTATAGCACGGATTTCATATCAAAGTGCTCATTCGAGCGAAAACGCGCGTTTCTTTCATCGAAAATCGACGATGCCGACGAGTGATTTCTTGTTCGGTATGTACACAAAAAGTGCTGTGAGAAAACCAAAAGGCTCTCACAGCACTTTTTACAATGATGCGACAAACGGTTGTGGATTCTGCCAATATCACGCCTGTGGGATCGTGACCTGCAGCGTAGCGCCGCCGCCCGGCGTATCCCGGATCGTGATGCTGCCGTGATGCAGCGCCACAAGCTTCTGCGCGATGCTCAGGCCCAGACCCAGGCTGGCATCGCCGGTTTGCGGGTCTGCGCGATAAAACTTTTGGAAAGCCCGTTCCTTATCCGCAATGCCCGGCCCCGTATCGGCCACCGACAGGCAGACCGTTCGCCCCGCCGCCACGGCGGAAAGTTCGATCTGCGTACCGCTGGGGGTGTGCTGAACGGCGTTGGACAACAGAATGGCCATCACCTGCTTCAGCGCGTCCTCGTCTGCCCGAATGGGCGGCAGCGCGCCGTCCGGCAGGCGGAGGGTCAGCCGGTCACCGGCCTTTGCCGCCACCGGCTGCCATGTCTCGTAAACTTCCCAGAGAAAGGCCTCGGTGTCCAGCTTTGCCGGCATGATCTGACGGGCAGCGGTCTCCAGACGGGAAAGGGATAGAAGCTCCTGCACCAGCTGCGCCATCCGGTGCGCTTCTGACAGAATGTTGGCGCGGTATTTTGCCTCCTCGCCGCCGGAAGGCAGCAGTTCGGCGCTGGTGATGATCACTGCCAGCGGGCTTTTCAACTCGTGGCTGGCCGCCGCCAAAAACTCCCGCTCCATCCGCTCGGCCCGCCGGGCGGGCTGCATGGCCCAGCCGGTCAGCGCAAAGGCCAGCGCCCCCAAAGCCAGCACGCCGCCCGCCGCCACCGCTACGTACAACAGTTGCATCCTGCCCCATTCCTGCCGGAAGGTCGCGGCATCCTGAAACAGGTACATCTCGATCCAATTCCCACTGGCCGTGGGGATTGCACAGTATTCCGCAAACCAGAGGGCACTCCCGTCCCGCAGGGTGTATGCCTGCCGGACAACCGTTTTGGCCCACAGGCCGTTCTGCCCATCCACGCTTTGCCGCGCCTCTTCCAGCATTGGTTCGCTGAGAGTGAGCAGCGGTGCGGCATCATCGCCCTGCAGGTAGGGATTCTCGATGGGGGCTCCCTTCTCGAATAAGGCGGGCACCAGGCGGTTTTCCACCGCGCTGCTGTAGATCGCCTTATGGTCGATGGTCTGTGTCTCCAGGATCGGCTGTTCCAGGGCGGAACAGAGGGAGGCGAAGGCCAGCCTATGCTTCTCCTCCAGGGCGTTCTTTCCCTGCCGGGCGGTCACGAAACAGAGGGTAGCCACCACCATGGCGGCAAACAGGATGTTCACCGCTACGATCTTCCACCGCAGAACGTCCAACGGCGCGGCCGGTTCAGCGGCCTTCTTTTTCTTCCACAAGGGCATACCCAACACCTCGAACGGTCCGCAGGCTCATCTTGGAGTGGATCTGGGCCAGCCGCCGGCGGAAAAAGCCGATGTAATTGTCCAGAATGGCCTCCTCCACGTCGGCGTCCGCGCCCCATACGCGGGCAAACAGGGTGGCTCGTGCCAGCGCCTGACCCTTGCTTTTCATAAACAGTTCAATCATAAGGCCCAGCTTTTTGGAGACCGCGATCTTCTCCCGGCCACAGGCCAGCAGCAGCGCCTTGGTGTCGTACACCAGATCCCCGTACCGCAGCACCACCAGCTCCTCGATGGGGGCCTGCCGCCGCAGGTTGGCCCGGACACGGGCCAACAGCTCCCGGCTGTCAAAGGGTTTACCCAGATAGTCGTCGGCGCCGGCATCCAGGCAGGTCACCTTGTTTTCCACGGCGGTCAGCGCCGTCAGCATCACCACCGGCGTCATGATCCCCTTGCGGCGGCTTTCCCGCAGGATGTCCGGCCCGCTTTCGCCGGGGAGCATCCAGTCCACCAGCGCCAGGTCGTAGGCGTTCTGCTGCAGATAGTAAGCGCCTTCCTCCCCGTCGGTGCAGGCTTTCACCGTGTAGCCCTCTTTTTCAAGGATTTCGCACAGCATCCGGTTCAGTTTCCGGTCATCTTCGATCACTAGCAAGTTCATGTATTCTACCTCCCGGGGCATATCTCGCAGGCCGTATCAAAAGCGGCAGATTATTTAATTTATAGCACAAATTCTCCCGGAGCGCAACCAAGGCCGGAAAGAGCCGCAGGCGCATTCAGGATTTTTTCAGGTTTTGTGTGGTACAGTGGTATTACCAAAATTGCCAGGGCAGCGGCCGCCTGCGCCGCCGCCCCGTCAGGAGGAATTTGTATGAACCGAATTCGATCACGGCTTGCGCCGCTGGCCGCCCTCATGGCTTTGCTGCTGGCGCTGGCAGGGTGTTCCGCCGCTCCTTCAACCGAGGAGCCGGGAACGGCCTCCCAAACGAAGTACGCCACGGGAAAATACACCCAGACGGAGGTCACCCCCGCGGTGGACAGCGGCTTCGCTCCCGCCAAGCTACAGATGCTGGACGGCGTTCCCACGTTATCGCTGTATAATGACGCCCAAAACACCGCAGCGGCGTTTTCCTGGACGGGGGATGGCTGGGAAACCATCGATCCCTCCACCGTACAAGCCTTTCTGGACGGGCTGGACAAAACGCAGGTGGAAACGCTGACCGCCTGTTACGGCGGCAGCGGCCGGTGGTGGGTGGCCGCCGCCGAGACCGGCGGCGCGTTGACGCTCTACCGCGTCGATTCGCAGGGAAGCGTCCGCACAGTGTTGACGGATACGCCGCCTGCCGGCGGCACCGCGCCCTACATCACCGACTTTGCCGCCGCCCCGGGGTATGCGGTCGTCTGCCTGGCGGACGGCGCAGGAAGCTGTGTTCTGCAGATTGTGGACGGGCAGAGCGGGGATATTTCCGCCACGATCCGTCCCAGCGTTGTGGATTATACCTTTGCGGTATCGGGCAACCGGCTGTATCTGCGCAACCGGAATGCCGGAACGATGGATGTCTATGCGCTTCCTTCCGGTGAAAAGGCCGATTCCTTTGCGATTGTTCCTGAGGCGCAGGAGGTGGCCGCCTATGCGGTGGACGGCGAGAACCAGCAGATCGTTTTCCTCACCATGGACGGAGTTTTTCAGGCGGGCTTTGGTTCCTCGGTCAAGCAGGCCATGGTGCAGGAAAAAGGCTTTGTCTACGCCGCACCGCAGACCACCGACTATGAGATTCTCCCGCTGGGGGATGCCGCCTTCCTGGTGTCCTGCCTGCAGAACGGCGCGCCGCTGACTGTCCTGATTCGGTTGGACGCCACCCTGCCCACACAGGCAGCGCAAAGCCTGTATATTTGGGCGCTGGAGGACAGCGATGTCATCCGCAGCGCCGCCGCGGTCTTTGCCAACCAGTACCCGGATTGTGACGTTCAGTTGGAATTTGGCCGCGATGCCACCAGCCAGGCCCTTTCCGACGAGGATATCATCAAGAATCTAAACACCCGTCTGCTGGCCGGTGAAGCGCCCGACGTGCTTTTTCTGGACGGCCTGCCCATCCGTTCGCTGATGGAGAAAGGTGTGCTGGCGTCGCTGGATGGTGTTGTTTCGATGGACGGATACTATGAAAACATCCTGACCGCCTACTCGCTGGACGGCAGACCCTACGCCTATCCGTCGGTGTTCCGCGTGCCGGTTTTTGTAAGCGGCAGCAGCGAGATCAACGTGGATGACTACGCCTCGCTGGCGTCGCTGGCCGCGCTCTATCAGGAGCAAAGCCTGATTTTTAACACCTCCTACGAGGATATTTTTGATTCCTTCTATATTGCCTCCAGCGCCGGGCTCTTCCCGGAGGAGAAGCGCATTGACGAGGACGCGCTGCGCGCATTCCTGCAATCCACCAGAGAGATGATCGATGGCCAGCAGATCACCGCCCAAACCAACGAGTATGTGATGGCCAGCGGCAACGGACAGAGCGTGGCCCAGTCGGAGTTTGCCATGAGCCTGATCAAGGTGGCCGAGGGGAGTTACCCCTGCGGTACCGGCGTTGTAAGCAGCCGTTCCGACGCGCTGAAGCTGTTTTGGAGCTACCCCGCCGTTGCCATCCGGCCGCTGCCCGGCAGCGGCTTTGAGGCCAAAGAGATCGTTTCCATCCCGGCTAACGCCGCCAACCCCACACTGGCAAAAGCTTTTGTCCAAATCATGCTGACAGACCCCGTTGTGCAGTTGAATTCCCTCTACAAGGGCTTCTCGGTACAGCGGGATGTGGAAAACGCCTATCTGGCGCAGACCATCGCGGACGGGGAGCAGACCTACGCCGCCGACCCGCTGACCTGCGATTGGGATTCCCTGATCGAAGAGCTGGGCGCGCCATCCGTCAGCTCTGCCACGATTTATGATGTAACGCATGAGGCTGCGTTTGACTACTACGGCAACGAGATCGACCTAGACACCGCCGTCCAGCGCATCGAGGAAAACCTGGGACTCTATTTTTCCGAGCAGCAATAAGCAAAGCAGTAGCAGCATCGCCGAATCATTCTACTTGGCATTATAGGGTTCGTGTTCTCCGTAGCTTGTCAGCCCTGCCGGGAACGAGCAGTGGGCTGTTTTGATAGCATAGTAGCCGTGGTCAATGCCGATAATGATGCTCATGGTGAATCTTCCTCTCTATTTTGATATTTCTGGTTATATATAAAAGAGGCCGATTTATTGTTAACTTCCAATAAATCGGCCTTAGCTGCATTTTCTATATTTTGACAAATCCCCCTCCCTCTTGCTATAATACTTTTTCGGTTGTCGCTTCCGCAGGGAGGTGAATATTTGACTTTCGAAGAAATCGTTTTGTTACTTACACTTATTGGTAGTTGTATTTATGCCACCATCTCTCTGACTCTTAAATTTGTAGAATTTCTTTTGAAAAACAAAAAAGACCGCTGACTATCAGCCATGTCAGCGGCCATAATAATTGTCCCCCAAATATTGCGACAACTATTAAAAACAGCCACACAAAATAAATTGTGTGGCTGTTTTTGGTGCACCATCGGGGACTCGAACCCAGGACCCACTGATTAAGAGTCAGTT
>ERZ1034973.1616-NODE-1616-length-12702-cov-31.047363_pt1 | contig 12702 bp, 8 predicted proteins | sample MGYA00520686_ERZ1034973 | MGnify/ENA primary metagenome ERZ1034973 (study PRJEB33766, sample SAMN09781775) | gut metagenome | biome: gut microbiome | host: Homo sapiens | place: Madagascar | study: EMG produced TPA metagenomics assembly of the PRJNA485056 data... | reverse complement strand
GATAGTTTGTTGGCTGCGTGGGTATGGCAGGGATGCCATACCCTCCTAATCTGTGTTAATCTGTGCAATCTGTGGGAGGATATTCCCCACCTGTCGTTTCTGTGTTCCGTGAATTCCGTGGGAAGATAGTTTTGTGGCTGCGTGGGTATGGCAGGGATGCCATACCCTCCTAATCTGTGAAAATCTGTGCAATCTGTGGGAGAATATCTTGCGCCAGAAGTTTTTTGCAATCTGTGGGAGGGTTGTAATGTTGGTGCACGTTTGCTTTGTTGGTGCAGCAGGGACTGCTGCACCCCCTAAAGACTTCTGCGAAAATCTGTGGGAGAATATTGTTTGCTCGGTTGGTGCAGTTCTTGCTATGGCAAGCGGCAAAGCCGAGTGGGGATAGCTGCCCCCCCCCCTGATGGACAATCTTTGGGTGGAAAATAAAAAAATGGAATTAAATGGAATTGTTGTTTCGATTTTTTTTGTATCTTTGCCACGAGAATATCCTAATATAACTAACTAAAACAAATTAACAAAAAAGCATGAAGAAAAAAGTACTTCTGTCTACACTTGCTATGGCTGCGTTCATGTCAGCTATGCCGAGTGTAAACGCTGTTGCTGCTGATGACAGCAAAGCAAGCGCAGTTTACGACTTCAGCGGTTTCAACGACGTGATTCTCATCAACCTTTTCTACAAGGTTTACCAAGATGGTCGTAAGTATCCTACTGAAGCAGAGTTCGCAGCAGCTGGTATTCAGCAGAGTGACATCGCCTTTATCCGTTCGCACGTGCGCAATAAGGGCATCATCAACCGCTCAGGTCGTCTTATCAAGGACACCTACGAGAAGCGTAACCTTTGGATGAATATTCCGATGGATGTAGGTAAGGATGGTGAGGTTGGTCATCCAAATGGTCGTTTCGCGAGCGATGTTTACTCGATGTGGAACTACACGAACATCTTCGGTTCTTGGAACCACGGATTCTTCTCTGCACCTGCAGCATGGACTGACGCAGCTCACAAGAATGGTTCTGATATCTACTCTGGTATCAAGTTCTTCGACACAACTGGCGGTCGTCCTGACGGAGCTGGCAGCTGGATTCAGTATTGTACAGAAAAGGACGCTAACGGCAACTTCAAGTATGTAGACGCAATCATCAACTGCTTGATGTACTTCGGCTTCGACGGTATCAACTACAACTGGGAGGATGCTGGCTACAACAAGACAGATATCGTGAACTTCCACCGCGCTCTCTGGAAGAAGGCTGCTGAGAACGGCTTCGACAACTATCACAGCGGTATCTACACCAGCCAGAGCTCTATCGCAAGTGCTATGCAGGCAAAGTGGCTGCTCGGCGACAAGGAAGGTCGTACACACGACTTGATGCTCAACTATTCGAGCGGTGACTTCTCTTATCAGCTCAGCAGTTCTGCTAAGGTGGCTATCGACGCTACCGGTTCTACAGACGGTATCTATGCAGGTATGTGGTTTGTAAATATGAACCGAGGTTGGAATCGTCTTAGTGCTGACGACTATTCAAAGCAGATGAACATCTGTCTTTGGGGTGAGCACGCACAGAGCCGTATCTGGTCGTACAACGTAGGTGCTGATGCTTATGAGCAGCAGGCTAACTACCAGTATCTGATGGAGCGTTTGATGTCTGGTGGTAACCGCAATCCACTCCAGCGTCCAGCAGTAAGCAATACGGGTAACGAATGGGAAGTGAAAGAAGGTAAGGACAAACCGTTGCAGAACTACGCAGGTTTGGCAACATGGATTCCGGAGCGCTCTTCTATCTTCGGTAATCTGCCGTTCGCTACCAACTTTAACCTTGGTAATGGCGACCGCTATGCTTACAAGGGAAAGAAGACAGCAGGTTCATGGTACAATATGGCTACACAGGACGTAGTTCCGACATATCGTTGGCTCGTTGTTAAGCCAGGCACACAGACTGTAAGCACAGATATCGACGCTACATTCACACACGCTGACCAGTATATCGGTGGTTCAAGTCTCTTGCTCACTGGTAAGGCTACAGCAGCAGGCACAGACGTAGTGCTCTACAAGACCGACCTCAACGTATCGACAGGCAACCCATTCGCTAAGATTGCAGTTAAGAGTGGTAAGGAGGGCACAAACGCTTCTTCGCTCTACGTAATCGTTCAGAAGGCTGACGGCTCATGGGTAGAGGCACCGGTAGGCAACGTAACAGGTGCTAACTGGCAGGAAGTGAAGGTGGCTCTCAACGGCGTTTCAAAGAGCGACGTCATCAAGCACATCGGTCTGCGCGTTAAGGGTAGCGACAACGCTTACAAGATGTATGTAGGCAAGCTCGAAATCAACGACGACGTTAAGGCTACACCGGCTGCAATCAAGAACCTCACTGTAGAGGTGAAGGAAGAGACAAAGACATCGCTCACAGCAAAGGTATTCTGGGGCGTAGACGCAAAGGCTCAGAAGCGTGCTGCATGGGATCTCGTTTACAACGACGAGGCAAACATCGATCACTTCGAGGTGCTCTATAAGAACGGCGAGAATGGTAAGGTTTCTGAGGTTGGTCGCACAACAACTTGGGCTACACTCGTTAATGATATTCAGCTCGAAGCTACAGATGAGCCGTACATCGGAGTACGTTCAGTGTCTACCGACTTGAAGACTTACTCATCAGTAGAGTGGGTGAAGGTGACACGTGGCGATATTGCTTCGTTGCCAGAATATTCTAAGGACTTGTATGATACCAGTCAGCTTGATAAATATGCTGACGGTGTTGAGACTGCTCAGAAGACACGTTTCGTGACTGACGTTACAACAGCAGGTGCAACAGGCAACCTTAATTATCATGACGGTAAAGCTATTGCTGACGGCACTAACTATAGTCACCCAGCTGGCCATGTGCTCAAGGTTAAGCAGGGCGAGAAGGTAGACCTCACCATCAAGTGTAATGTAAGTGACGATGGTTTGCGTTACTGCTTCGTAGGTGGATGGCTTGACTTTAACTGCGACAACCGCTTCGGTCCGAATGATATTAATGTAGACAAGGAGCAGGGCGAGCGTCTGTTCAGATTTGGCGAGGCACGTCACAGGGGTGGTTATCCAGAAATTGAAACAGGTAAGACCTACTCGTTCACAGTGCCTACAAATGCTAAGCCAGGCAAGAGCCGTCTGCGTGTTGTGTTCTCTGACCTTTGGTTTGAGAACGCATTTCTCCCTGCAGGTTACACAAGCAAGGGCTTCACAATTGACTTCGACGTAGAGATTTATGGCGACAACCCGAGCCGTGGATTCCTTCCTGACATCCACGATCAGGGCGTAGCTGACGAGCCTGAAAACCTCACTGGTGGTGTTGTTGACGCTATCAACTCTGCAAGCCAGGGCGTTTCTAAGGTAGAGGCAGCTGATGGCAAGTTTAACTTCCAGAACGTAGAGAAGGCTTGGGTTTACGATGCAAGCGGTGTACTCGTTAAGTACCTCGTTAACCCGACATCGTTCGACGCTCAGCAGCTCGCTTCTGGCGTTTACCTCGTGAAGATGCAGAACGGCAACATCATCCGTTCGCAGAAGCTCGTGAAGTAAAAGTAAAAAAGTAAAAAGCCCCTCCCAACCCTCAAGCCCCTCCCAACCCTCCCCGTCGGGGAGGGCTAAGGATAGCTTAAAGAGGCTTGGTTCGGCTTAGCTTAGCTTCCTCGGCTTAGAAAGGCTTAAGAAGGCTTAGTTCGGCTTAGGCAAAACAACAATAAAAGGCGCAACCGTACGGGTTGCGCCTTTTTTCATAGCAAAACTGCGCATTTGTTTGTTTTTCTCATCGCAAAAGTGTAGTTTTGCAGAATAAAACCCTAAGGAGCATGACAGAGAAAAACGAAAGAAGGTTGCCAGTTGGCTTGCAGTCTTTTACAGAAATCCGAAGAAAGAAGTATTTGTATGTTGACAAGACCGATATTATTTGGAATCTTGCCAACAAAAACAAAAAGTACAATTACTTGAGTCGCCCACGTCGATTTGGAAAGTCGGTGTTGGTAGACACGCTTCAAGCCTATTTCGAAGGTAGGAGAGAACTGTTTGAGGGTTTAAAGATAATGCAGTTGGAGAAAGACTGGGTGAATCGTCCGGTCGTACGTTTAGATATGAGTCTTGGAGGAGCTGATGAGCAGGCTCTGCGTTCGTATCTGGATATGGCATTTCGTGATTACGAAAAGGCGTGGAATGTGGAAACGGTTTCGGGGTATTCTCTTGCAAACAGATTCCATAATATCATTGTCAGTGCATATAAAAAAACGGGAGAGCAGGTGGCTATCCTTATTGATGAGTACGACTCTCCGTTGCAACACTCATGGCATACGCCCGAGCATGAAGCCTGTACCTCTGTTTATCGCGAAGTGTTTGCCGTACTAAAAGCCGATGATGAGTATGAGCGCTTTGTGTTTCTCACAGGCATAACCAAGTTTACGCAAATATCGCTCTTCTCGGTTCTAAACAACATAAGCAATATCAGTTTTGAGGCTCCATACGCAGCTGTTTGTGGTATAACAAAGTCGGAGATAAAAGAATATTTCCGACCAGAGATAGCAAGTATGGCAGAGCAAAATGGTTGGACGGAGGATGATACCGTGCAGCACTTGAAGGACTACTATGACGGCTATCATTTTAGTCATAATAATATGGTAGATGTTTTCAATCCGTTCAGTCTGATAAATGCTTTGGCTGATGGCGAGCTGCGCAACTATTGGGCAGCATCGGGTGCTACATCGTTACTGCCGAAATTCGTTGACGACATGGAAATAAGGTTGAATGACTTCGATCACAGTGCACTGCCAAGTACAATAATAGAGACTTCGGATGTAACGGGTGGTGGTGCAGAGTTGTTCCTTTATCAGTCGGGTTATCTTACAATAAAAGGATATGACGAGGGTGTTTATTTCCTTGGTATTCCTAATCAAGAAGTTCGTCAGTCGCTCAATAGTATAGTGCTTCCGGCATTGGCGATGCGCCGTAATGGTGACATCCAGTCTGCACAAGCCATGCTTACGGTGCATCTTCGCAATGGTAATTTGCCAGAGGCGAAGAAATTGCTGAAGGCTTTAATAGCAGACGTTCCATACAGTAACAAGAAACTTGCGAGTATGGATATGGAGGAACGCTATCGCTTGATTATGAGTACTATCTTCAATGCTATAGGCTTCCGTGTGGAAGTGGAGCATATGCTCTCAACGGGCAGGATAGACATCGTTGTGGAAACACCGCGTATCATTTATGTCATGGAGTTGAAGCTATCGAACAATGGTGGCATTTCTGCTGCCGAACAACAGATATGTGAAAATCGCTATACAGAGCCTTTCAAGGCAGACGGACGTAAGGTTATAGCCCTTGCTGTTGAACTCGATGCTATGGGCAAGGGACTTGTAGATTGGAAAGTTTGCCAAAGCAATTGAGAGAGTTTTTGTTCTATTGGCGTGAATAAATAAAAACAAAGAAAAAATGAATAAAACAGTAATTCTAACGCTTACAGCAGCAGCCCTGCTGTCGACAACCGACGCTATGGCACAGTTGAAATATCCGGCAACGGCGAAGGACAACACCGTTGACGAGTACTTCGGAGAGAAGGTGGCAGACCCGTATCGCTGGTTGGAGAACGACACGAGCGCAGCCACGGCAGAGTGGGTGAGAGAGGAGAACCTCGTGAGCCGGAAATATCTCGACAACATACCCATGCGCAAGGCGATACTGAAGCGCCTGAAGGAGACCGCTAACTACGAGAAGCGCGGCATGACATTCGAGCGCGGCGGCAAGTGGTACGCCTACCGCAACGACGGACTGCAGAACCAGGCGGTGCTCTACCAGATGGACCGCTACGACGCGCCCGTCAGCGAGTGGCGCGTGTGGCTCGACCCGAACACGCTGAGCACCGACGGCACGGTAGCGCTGAAGAGCACCACGTTCTCGCACGACGGCAAGTATATGGCGTATGTCATCTCGCGCAACGGATCGGACTGGGAGGAGATATACGTGAAGGACGTGGCGACGGGCAAGACGCTCGACGACCATATCGTGTGGGCGAAGTTCACGAAAGCCACATGGGTGGGCGACGGCTTCTACTACAGTGCCTACGACGCGCCCGAGAAAGGCAAGGAGACATCAGCCAAGAACGCCGTGCAGAAGATATACTACCACCGCATAGGCACACCGCAGAGCGACGACCGCCTGTTCTATCAGAACCCGTCGCAGCCGCTGCGCTTCTACGAGGTGAGCGTGAACAAGGAGGAGACCGTGATGTACCTCACCGAGGCAGGCATGGACAACGGCAACAACCTCTATGTGCGCGACATGACGCAGCCCGATGCGCAGTTCATACAGATGTGCTCCGACCCACAATATGTATATACGCCTGTGGAGACCGTTGGCAACCGTATGTATATACTCACAAACGCCGGTGCACCGAAGTACCGACTCATGGTGGCAGACGTGAACAACCCGGGCTACGCCGACTGGAAAGAGCTGGTGGGCGAGGGTGAGAGCGTGCTCGAGGACGTTACGTTCACCGCTGACAACCGCATGATACTGCAGTACGCCAAGGACAACTGCAACCAGCTTTATGTGTACGACACCGACGGCAACCGACTCAGTGAGATTGAGCTGCCCACGTTCGGCACAACATCCGTGAGCGGTGCACGCGGACAGAAAGAATTGTTCTACTCGTTCACATCGTACACCACACCAGGTGCCATCTACAGCTACGATATGGCTACGGCGAAGAGCACGCTGCTGTCTACGCCGAAGCTTGCATTCCGCACACAGGACTACGTTACGGAGATGCTTTTCTACACCTCGAAGGACGGCACACGCGCTCCGCTCTTCATCACGCACAAGAAGGGGCTGAAGCTGAACGGCAAGAACCCGCTGCTGCTCTACGGCTACGGCGGCTTCAACGTGACGTACAAACCACACTTCCTGTCGAACATGATTCCGTTCATGGAGCGCGGCGGCGTATATGTTCACGCCGTGCTGCGCGGTGGCGGTGAGTATGGCGAGCAGTGGCACGTGGCTGGCACGAAGCTGCAGAAGCAGAACGTGTTCGACGACTTCATCTCGGCTGCCGAATTCCTTATTGATAAGGGCTACACCTCGAAGAACTATCTCGCCATACAGGGCGGAAGCAACGGCGGACTGCTCGTCGGAGCCTGCATGACGCAGCGCCCCGACCTCTTCCGTGTCTGCCTGCCCGCAGTGGGCGTTATGGATATGTTGCGCTATCATAAGTTCACCATCGGCTGGAACTGGGCACCCGACTACGGCACATCGGAGGATTCGAAGGAGATGTTCGAGTATCTCAGAGCATACTCGCCGCTTCACACGCTGAAGCCCGGCGTGCATTATCCGGCTACGCTCGTCACCACAGCCGACCACGACGACCGCGTGGTGCCAGCCCATTCGTTCAAGTTCGCGGCACGCCTGCAGGAGTGTCAGGGCTGCACGGCTCCGGTGCTCATCAGTATCGGCGTGAACGCCGGACACGGCGGAGGAAAGCCGTTGGCAAAACGACTCGAAGAGACAGCCGACGCCATCAGCTTCACGCTCTGGAACATGGGTGTGAAGAAATAATCATGGAATAAGGCAAGAGGGAACACGCCCCACGGGGCATAAAGAACAAACAGAGAGAAACAAGATGGTACCACAGGAATATCAGAAGTTCTACTTGAAAGACGTGACGTTCGTCAATCTGATGATGCGTCGCATATACAACGTGCTCATCGTGGCTAACCCCTACGACGCGTTCATGCTCGAGGACGACGGACGCGTTGAGGAGAAGATATACAACGAGTATGTGGAGCTCGGTCTGCGCTATCCGCCTACGTTCACACAGGTGAGCACCACGGAGGAGGCGCGACAGGTGCTACGTACAATGCACATCGACCTCGTAATCTGTATGCCGGGCAACGCCGACAACGACGCGTTCAGCGTGGCGCGTGACATAAAGGCGGAGTTCCCACATATGCACTGCATAGTGCTCACGCCCTTCTCGCATGGCATCACGAAGCGCATGGAGAACGAAGACCTCTCCATCTTCGACTACGTGTTCTGCTGGCTCGGCAACACCAACCTCATTCTCTCCATCATCAAGCTGATAGAGGACAAGATGAACCTTGAGCACGACATCGACGAGGGTGGCGTGCAGATGATATTGTTGGTGGAGGACAGCATACGCTTCTACAGCTCCATACTGCCCAACCTCTACAACTACATACTCGCGCAGAGCAAGCGCTTCTCTACCGAGGCACTCAACCGCCACGCTGCTTCGCTGCGTATGCGTGGCAGACCGAAAGTGGTGTTGGCACGCAACTATGAGGAGGCGATGGCACTCTACGAACGCTACTCGGACAACGTGCTCGGCGTGATTAGCGATGTGCGCTTCCCCATACACGGCGTGAAGGACAGCGAGGCGGGTCTGAAGTTGATGCGCGAGATAAGAAAGACCGACCCCTACCTGCCGCTGATACTCGAAAGTTCGGAGTCGGAGAACCGCGCAAAGGCAGAGGCGGAAGGCTTCCGCTTCGTAGATAAAAACTCGAAGAAGATGTCGCTCGACCTGCATAAGATGCTCGAGGAACACCTCGGCTTCGGCGACTTCATCTTCCGCGACCCGAAGACAAAGGCGGAGATAATGCGTATCCACTCGCTGAAGGAGCTGCAGGACAATATCTTCAAGATTCCCGACGACTCGATGCTCTACCACATCTCGCGCAACCACATGAGCCGCTGGCTGTCGGCGCGTGCCATCTTCCCCGTGTCGATGTTTCTGAAGACCGTGACGTGGGAGCGACTGAAGGATATCACAGCCCACCGCGAGATTATCTTCGACGCCATTGTGCAGTACCGCCACATGAAGAATATTGGCGTGGTGGCGGTGTTCGACCGCATGAAGTTCGATGCTTACTCCCACTTCGCACGCATCGGCGACGGCTCGCTCGGCGGAAAGGGTAGAGGCTTGGCGTTCCTCGACAACATCATCAAGACACACCCCGAATTCAACTCGCTGGAGGGAGCCACTGTGCAGATACCGCGCACCGTGGTGCTCTGCACCGACGTGTTCGACCAGTTCATGGAGCAGAACAACCTCTACCAAATAGCACTCAGCGACGCCTCGGACGACGACATACTGCGCCACTTCCTGCGTGCGCAGCTGCCCGACTCGCTCATAGCCGACTTCTTCACGTTCTTCGAGGCAGTGAAGAGTCCGATAGCCATACGCTCGTCGTCGCTGCTCGAAGATGCCCACTATCAGCCCTTCGCCGGCATCTACTCTACGTACATGATTCCGTACCTCGATGACAAGTATTCCATGCTTGAGATGTTGGCGTGCGCCATAAAAGGTGTCTATGCCTCGGTCTACTATCGCGACTCGAAGGCTTACATGACAGCCACGAGCAATGTCATCGATCAGGAGAAGATGGCGGTGATACTGCAGGAAGTGGTGGGCAAGCAGTTCGACGGACGCTACTACCCGAACATATCGGGCGTGCTACGCTCGCTCAACTACTACCCAATAGGCGACGAGCGTGCTGAGGACGGAATCGCCTCGCTCGCATTAGGATTAGGAAAGTATATCGTGGATGGTGGACAGACGCTGCGCGTGTCGCCATACCATCCGCACCAGGTGTTGCAGACATCCGAACTGGAGACGGCACTGCGCGAGACGCAGACACGCTTCTACGCTCTCGACACGCGGCACGTGAGCAACGACTTCAAGGTGGACGATGGTTTTAATATCCTAAATCTGAAGGTGAAGGAGGCAGAGCGCGACAACTCGCTCAACTTTATCGCCTCGACCTACGACCCCTACGACCAGGTGATACGCGACGGACTGTACGAAGGTGGCAGAAAGGTGATATCGTTCGCCGGAGTGCTGCAGCAGGGCGTGTTCCCGCTGCCCGAGCTACTGCAGATGTCGATGCGTTTCGGTGCAGAGGCTATGCGCCGACCGGTGGAGATAGAGTTCGCATGTAACCTCAACGCCGACCGCACAGGGTCGCTCTACCTGCTGCAGATACGCCCCATTGTCGACCAGAAGCAGATGCTCGACGAAGACCTCGCGGCGATACCCGACGACCGCTGTCTGCTGCGCTCGCACAACTCGCTCGGGCATGGTGTGACGGAAGACGTGACCGACGTGGTGTACGTGAAGACCGACGACCGCTTCTCGGCTGCCAACAACCCGACGATAGCACGCGAAATAGAAAAACTGAACAAGGAATATCTCGACCGCGGCACAAACTACGTGCTTGTAGGTCCGGGCAGATGGGGTTCGAGCGATTCGTGGTTGGGCATACCCGTGAAGTGGCCGCATATATCGGCAGCGCGTGTCATCGTGGAGGTGGCGCTGAAGAACTACCGCGTAGACCCAAGTCAGGGCACTCACTTCTTCCAAAATCTCACATCGTTCGGTGTGGGCTACTTCACCATCGACGAAAACCGCAACGATGGCTGCTTCCACAAGGCTGCGCTCGACGCAATGCCGGCTGTAGAAGAAACAGAACACGTGCGCGTGGTGCGCTTCGAGAAAGGACTAAGAATAATGATGGATGGAAAGAAAGGTGAAGGAGTGATTGCCGCTATATGATAAAGCGATGCCCATAGGGGGTGCAGCAGTCTCTGCTGCACCAACCAAGCAGTTGGTACACTTCTTGGTTGGTGTGTTTCTTGGTTGGTGTGTTTCTTGGTTGGTGTGTTTCTTGGTTGGTGTGTTTCTTGGTTGGTGCAGTTCTTGGTTGGTTGGTGCACTTGAGACAAGTGCACCCCCTGTGGTGTGGTCGGCTTACTTAACAGCGATGCACTCTACTTCGACCAAAGCGTTCTTCGGCAGAGTCTTCACTGCGACTGCAGAGCGAGCCGGGAACGGCTGTGAGAAGAATTCGGCGTAAACCTCGTTCATGGCAGCAAAGTCAGCCATGTCGCTGAGGAATACAGTAGTCTTGACAACATGCTGCAGGTCGGTACCTGCTTCCTCGAGGATGTGCTTAGCGTTGGTGAGCGACTGGCGTGTCTGCTCCTTTACGCCGCCCTCTGCGAATGCACCTGTTGTAGGGTCGATAGGCAGCTGACCCGATGCGAATACCATGCCGTTAGCCTCTACAGCCTGTGAGTACGGACCGATGGCTGCTGGGGCTTTCTCTGTGTTAATCTGTTTGTTCATAGTTCTTTTGGGTTTAAAATGTTATTGTTAGTCTTTTTTACTTTAGTAGGAGACATTAGGGGGTGCACTTGTCTCAAGTGCACCAACAAAGTTAATGACACATTCTATTCAGTTGGTCTGTTCGGTTGGTGCACATCTTGGTCGGTTGGTGCACTTGAGACAAGTGCACCCCCTAACAACACCTCTTTATGCTTTACTATTGCAAAAGTACACTAAAAACTGGAGAAAACGAAACTTTTGTGCTTGTTAAATAATTCTAAATATTCGTTGCTGCTTATTGCATATCACTTCTATATAATAAAAAATGTGTAATTTTGCAGACCGATTATTTGGGGATACACTTAGAGTCCCCTGCATGAGGGTGTTAATAGCGTTTGTCGAAAAGGCCAGACGGCGTGGTTAGTGAATCGCTCGTGCAAGAAAAATAAATGTTTTTTAGTAGTAATATTTTAATTAAAAAAATGAACACTTTAAGTTACAAGACTATTTCCGTTAACAAGGAAACAGCTAAGAAGGAGTGGGTGGTTGTCGATGCCACAGACCAGGTTGTAGGTCGTCTCTGCTCTAAGGTAGCAAAGCTCATCCGCGGAAAGTACAAGCCAACTTTCACTCCGCACGTAGACTGCGGTGACAACGTTATTATCATCAACGCTGCTAAGGCAGTTTTCACAGGTAAGAAGGAAACTGACAAGGTCTACACACGTTATACTGGCTATCCTGGTGGACAGCGCTTCAACACTCCGGCAGAGCTCCGCAAGCGTCCGGACGGTATGGACAAGATTATCCGTCACGCTGTGAAGGGTATGCTCCCGAAGGGTCCGCTCGGTCGTCGTCTTCTCGACAACCTCTATATCTATGACGGTACAGAGCACAAGCACGAGGCACAGCAGCCGAAGGCTATCGATATTAACCAGTATAAATAAAGCATAAGACATGGAAATGATTAATGCAATTGGTCGCCGTAAGAGTGCCGTAGCTCGTGTATATCTCACAGAGGGCACCGGTAAGATCACTATCAATAAGGAAGAACTCACAAAGTATTTCCCATCAGCAATCCTGCAGTACGTTGTTAAGCAGCCGCTGCTCCTGCTCGGTGTGGAAGAGAAATATGACATCAAGGTAAACCTCGACGGTGGCGGCTTCACAGGTCAGAGCCAGGCTCTCCGCCTCGCTATCGCTCGCGCACTCGTTAAGGTTAACGCTGAGGACAAGAAGACTCTCAAGGTACAGGGCTTCCTCACACGCGACGCTCGTGAGGTTGAACGTAAGAAGCCGGGTCAGCCGAAGGCACGCCGTCGCTTCCAGTTCAGCAAGCGTTAATATCAAACAGTCTTGGTGTCTTTCTATGCTGCTGCTTGATGCGGCGGCTTAGAATGCTCCGGACAACGTTTAGCATCCAAACTCGCGAGACCGAACATTCGTTACTCGTGGGCTGGTTCAATTCAACTCAAAGGAAAGTAAACAATTTTAACAAACAAAGAAAATGTCAAGAACTAATTTTGACCAGTTGTTAGAGGCAGGCTGTCACTTTGGCCA
>ERZ1034973.1615-NODE-1615-length-12704-cov-12.865286_pt1 | contig 12704 bp, 8 predicted proteins | sample MGYA00520686_ERZ1034973 | MGnify/ENA primary metagenome ERZ1034973 (study PRJEB33766, sample SAMN09781775) | gut metagenome | biome: gut microbiome | host: Homo sapiens | place: Madagascar | study: EMG produced TPA metagenomics assembly of the PRJNA485056 data... | reverse complement strand
CAGCATTCACTCCAAGTGCAGCCTCAAAGAGCAGGGCCGTTTTTTCCGTTACTGGACGACGAGCATTCAGAATTTCATTCAGAGCAGAATAGGCAATCCCCATTTCCTCCGCCAACTGTCGCTGAGAAATTCCACGATATTCTATCTCATTCTTCAGAACATCTCCAGGATGCGTAGGAAAAGCCGGAGTCATATCATTTGCCCGCATTTCCTTTATTGTTTTTTTATCGTTGCTCATAACTATTTCATTTATAATGGTTTGATAATTCTGTTATATTACATGTAGCCTAGCCCCTTTTCATAAAAACATGTCACAACATCTATCTTGCAAGTCTTTGTTTATAGTATTTGCACCCAGCCTCTTCCACCATAAGCCCTCCGTTTCATTGCGACCATGGTCACGGCATCAAGGAAGGCGAAAATCAAAGACCAACATGAGAATGATATCTTTTACGATACCACCTACATCGGTAAAGATAAATATTGTTTAAATACTCATATACGCTTACATTTTTATAAGTTAGTAAAAAGTTTTCTATTTCACTCTCACCTCAGGCATCCTTGCCTTAAACTCAGAGTCTATCAAGTGGCATTGTTCCTTGATAATTCCACGACGATAAATGGCAGGCTGCAAGCAATAAAGATCAAAAGCATCTTTATCTACATCTTCTACCTTTTGCCAATGAGGGAAGAGCAACTTCATATAAGCTGTAGCAATGCGCTTAATGGCCTTAGAATCACGAACATCTGACTTTGCCTCAAATTCCACCAATTCATCAAACAACAAGCCATACGAGTTTTGAATGCGCATCGTGTGCATTATCTCAGAGAAATACTCCACATTGATAGTCCAACCATTAAAAATCATACTATCGTTGACACGAGGTAACTTCCATCCTTCTATGAAGGTATGGAAACGATCGAGCAATGCTGACTCCTTAAAATTGCTAGGCAATGAATCAAAATAATTTGGCGAAATAGGCAGACGATTGGCCGACAAAGGAATATTGCCCATCAGCATTAATCCGCACTCCGATGTAAATTCATTGTTATCAATCGTTGTCTTACCACTCTCCAAATATGCCTTCAATGCAGCCTGAATTTCCGCTGGTTCTTGGAAAATAATAGTCTGAATCTCATCAAAAACAGTAAAGTCATGGTTTTTAATAATACCATTCTGTTGTTTCTGTTTGTCATAGAACAACTTGGCACGAGTAACCTTACCCCCACTTACCAACCAGCCATATTTAGATAAGTTGCCGAACACATACGACTTACCAGTTCCTTTAGGAGCCAACTCTATCACATTCAACCTCGGCTCAATGAATATCAAGAGACGAGTCAAAAACTCCATCTTCTGAGTCATCGAGGTAAAGCCATCAGGATCATATTCCATCGCAGACAACAGAACATCAAACCATTCTTCATTAGTGAAATGCTGGCGAGCTTCACGTAAATACTCTATATCCACTGAGCTATATGGTTTGAAGGGTTTAAAGTCAACCATGCGTACATGGTTTTTCTTGTCGTTGTCATCATCAGGCAACAAACAGAGTTTTACGATACCCCACTTCTCGCCATCCACCAACTCTCCTGGATGTTTGGCATAAACATAGTCCGGGATAATTCCCTCCCTTTGCTTGATTCCATAATCAGGGATGGCAAACTGCTTTTCTCCTTTTACTAAATCAATGTAAATAGAGAAACGAGCCAACAATGTCACTTCCTTGCCTGCCAAAATATCATCCTTAACAGTTCCTCCATTGGCAGGAATCACCTTGTCTAAAAAAGCATTAAGCCCTAAGGTATCAATCTCACCAGTGCTAACGTTCAAATAGCGTTTCAAGAGATAATCCTTGACAAACGAAGGCAAATTACGACCAGCAAAAATACTGTTCGTTGCCATTGGGTCTTTGTATATTGACATGGCTGAGAAATATCGTCTCACCTTTTGCTGCAATTCTTCTTTCATAAAACGTCAATGATTAAAAGTCAAATAAATCCTCTTCCGTTGCGCCAACTTGCCAGTGGACAGAACAGTTTCCAATTTTCTTTCCACCAACACATACGTTGAATTCCGTTTCTTTTTCATCAGCTTCAAGAGAAGTTGAAACGAATTCATCCTCGCCTACCTTGTTCAATGTGTACGACTTGTCCCTATATATAATATAAGGTATATCTGAAACCTCCAGTCCCTTAATCTTCAATCTTACTTTAGGGTCTGTAGCAGAAACATCCGGAGTTAGGATAATTACACTCCAATGGCTATTGCTTGGATTGTTAGAGATGACAAAGATTGGAACAAGAACCTCTTCCGGAGTACAACCTCCATGTATTCCTTGGTCACGAGGCACCTTATTACTAAGTGACTTATGATTCAAGGCACAGACAGTCTTACCATCATTCAGTATGATATAATTTTTGTCTGTTGTCGCCTTCCCTGTTTTGCATACCGCCAACCTACCATGATGGTCAGACTCAAAACCAGCCAAATTCAATCCAGCCTGCAACTGAGACAAATAGGTAAGACCATGATCACTTACGATGGCTACTTTCTTGCCTGCATAAGTACTCATAATTTTCTCAATCGATGCCTTTACAATTCTCATCTCAGAGATAATGGTATCTGGATAACGATTGGTTGACTGATGAGCCAAAGAATCCAAATCACCCACTTTCATAGTTTGAATATCTATCTCCGAAAGGCGTTGAAGCTCCTTCTTATTCGCTTCTGTTGTTGTCGGCAACAATGCCCTCGCTATCAACGTTTCATTTAAATAGATATTATCCTGCTGATGTTGATTGATTATTGCTTGAATATATGGAATCCATTCCACTCCCAATCCATCAATCCAATAATATACATCAATGTCCTTACGCCCAGATAATAACGTTGCCGTCGTCTTTAAGGACTGATACCAAGTGTCAAAGGCTATACTATCTGCATTGTAAGTAGCTATTACTTCCTTAACCTCCTGGGTATAGACATTACCCAACTTGGCCTTCTTATAGTTGTCAATATAAGAAGAAGTCCATGGGCATTGAGGTGTAAGCAATGGCTGAGCTTGCATATAATCACACAAATCTGGGAAGAAAGCTTTTATCTCATTCAAGTTAATAAGTCCCCTGCCCAGCCAAGCGATAGCCAACTCTTTCTCCTTGCTTGTTATTCCAGAGAAATACTTGATGGCTTCATGATATCCACTTTGCTTGGCTATATTTTCCAAACGATTTCCGATTACAACTTCAACGTTTTCTGAAAGTTTCACATTTTTGAGAGAAGCCTCATTGAGACAATAGCGTCGCTCATCCATCTCCGTTTTCACAGAGGTCATATACATAGCTACCTCGGTGAACAAATCAGCATTGGAATAACTATTCAGTTTTGTCAAGCAAGCTGTCAAGAAACCATCTCCTTTATTCAACATGATATAGCAAGAACATAGCAACCATCTATCAAAGTTACTGCTATGAGAAAACCATATTTTCAAGAAAGACTTGTAAGACAAAATCTCGCTCACATCAAAATATCGAGCTACAAAAGAACATAACTCGAAGTCTTCGGATAGGTCGATTTGTTCAGCCAATAATCGCCAATTATCTTCATCCTCCTCAAAATAAGGAATATCACCTAAATCCAATTGCAATCCAAGCTTCAGAAACTCGTAAGCATTTTCTGGACTAACATAAGTAAATGCATTGTCAGGTTGGGCGAACTTGGCATTGGCAAATATAGACTTAGATGTACAAACGATGGTTCCCTTCTGATGCACCTCAGGCTTCTTCCATATATCCAACCACTCTCCTACCGTATGAACGACATTAGCTTTGTTCTTTATATTCTTCACTCCATAACAAGAATCATCATCGACAAGAATCATCGTATAGTTCTCACCTATGGAATCTTCATCATGAAGATGCCAGACATTGATTTGAGTATCGTTTTCAAACGCCGCCATTTTACCTTCCAACCCTATAATCGGAATATAGATTCTTTGAGAGTTTTCTACTCCCTCCATCGATGCTTCAATAGATTTTAAGGTCTTCACCAAAGCATCAAATGTATGATGTCGTTGGTTATCATAGAATCGAGCCAACTCTGAGAATGGAGTGATAACACTATCCTTGCCACCAAGCGAAGAAATATAACCAGAAATATCGTCACTCAATTCTTGATAAGTTATCATCAAGTCTGGATAATCATGGTCTATCCACTTATCCACACTCTGAACCGCCACTCCACATTCTTCAAGCATATACATCACAAACTCAAAGCTATCATGGAAGTTATCAAACAGCACAAAACGGATTGGGTAGCGGTTTGCCGTAGCCGCTCCCAATCCATTTATATACTTGTCTTCCTCAACAAGAGCCTTTAGTTCTTCAAAGGAAGCTATCGTTTTAAATCTATTCTCATCAAACATGCTTCATTATGATATTAAGGGTTTGCTCATCAGCATTTTCACATAAATCTTGCAGCAAGTCACGTAGCATTTGATTAGAAGCCAAAGGCATCACCTTACGAGCGATTTCATTTCGCTTCTCCTTCATTTCTTGACTTTCAAATTGTGGAGAAGCAGCCATCGTTGCTGTTTCGCCTACAACTTGCGAACCATTGTTCATCCATGTAGAGACTCCTTTGTCGTTTCCTCCCTGAGTTGTAGCTTCACTCTTATATCTCTCTTGCTCTTCTTCAAAACGTTTTTGATTTTCTTGTCTCAGACGTTCTTGCTGTTGATCCAAGCGCCAATTTTTAAGAGTATCTTCCACTCCACGTTCCGTCCAAAGTCCAATAGTTCCTTCAAGATGACCACCGAGAAAAGCCTTAGCCTCAACAAACTCAGGTTCCGTCATGTTGATGTATTCCAATCCCATGACATAATTCTTGAAGCCCTTCTCAAAGTTGTTGGCTGACTCCAGCAAGAGATTACCCAAGTCTATGTTGTTCTTCAATCCTTCAGCAACTCTACTCATAAGCTGAGGATTCTTAACACTTTCCGAATCGGTAATTACCTTGATGATTCCATCAATCAGTTCTCTGTTATCGTCAGAACACTCTGGCACATATTTCAATGACCAAAGAGGATAACCTACACTAGCAGAATACTCATGAGTCATAGCCCAACGTGCATCTGTCAAACTACTGACATCAGAATATTTAGGAAGTTTATTCAACTTAAAAGTCTTAATCAGATTCTTAGTAATAGCACCAGCCTCCTTGCTCTCAAACATAAAGTTGAGCTTTGCAGAGGTCTTACCACTTTCCCAGGTCTTGAACATTTCAACAATATCATCCACCAAATGATTTGCTGTTCTTGGCTTGCCATTCAAATCAAATATTTTACCAGCATATTTGCGCATCGCAAAGGCAACCATAGCCATAGGTGCATACGATTGGAACAAGCCAAATGGTGGCAAGGTCAAACCTATAAGCTTATCTCCCAAATTAAACGACTGATTCTTATTAGTATGATTAAAGACATTCTGAATATAGTCACATACCTTTTTTAAAGGATGCTCAGAACATATATCTGATTTCCAATCCAGATTTTCATCCACACTATCTTGCAACAGATATTCAACATGCTTAGCAGGACCGCCACACTTAGCAATAATTTCTTCCTTTGTATGGAAGGAAAGAACGGTATCTACTGTTGCTTTTACAGAAGCTTTCTTCCAGAATGTGTTGGATGAACGTGTTCTAATAATCTCTAAAGCTTCTGGACCAGACGTAAAGATGGCTGGAGCTATTGAGTTATTAATGGTTGAAGCAAATCTCGTACCAGATATCGTCAATTCATCATCACGCAAACAGAAAGTTACATTTCCTCCACGGATTTCTCCCAACCATCCAGAAATCATTTCACTAGCATTATTAGTATAGGTTTTCTGCTGATTAGCAAGACCATGCTTCTGGGCACAAGTAGCATTTGCCTGGTATTCAATGAATCGTTCATATTCCTTTTCACCCATAGGACTCTCCAACAAAACAAAACAGATATTTTTGAATCGCTCATCCTGTTTGTTCTTATTGATTATGTCTTTTAACTCAAAGATATCCTGCCGAGTCTTTCCCACCATAAAGGCTAAAAGCACAGAATAAGAAGTTGCATTTTTTGCAAAATTCTCGATTTTGTTGAGCAATGTATATTCATTACTTGTCAAAGAGAAAAACTGAAATTCCAATGGACGAGCCACCTGAGACAAGTTCTTGTTCATGAAATTCTTGGCTGTATCACCAAAGTTAATAACTTGCTCAGCAAACAAGAATGTTGTTAATTTTAATTCTTCCTTAATTTTCTGGATTTCATCTGTTGGCAATGCAGTAAACAGTATGGAAAAATTACCATTTGGCTGACGCTGAATAATACTTTTCTCGTTAAAATAATCAAGAATCTCTCCCACATTATGATATAAAGGAGTACCTTCAAAGAGATTATAGATATTTTCCTCACTTGGTGTTACGCTGTCATTGTTAGCAATATTATTCAGTGCATTCAAAAGTAGAATTCCTTTAAATACAGCAAGGTAATCATCACCTTGAGCCTCAACAGCCAAATGATGAGAATTATACCGTTCTGTCACAGCACCAAAACGGGCAGTATCACTTTCAAAATATTCTTGCACATAATCCCAAAGATAATTAGGCGTAACAGTATCTTTGTCTGCATATGCATCTTCATTATCAAAAAATGCTTTCACCTCATCACAAGCCAAGAACTCAAATACACTTCGGCTTGAAGAACCTGCCTCACGAGCAAAGTAGGTTGCAAGGTTTGCCGTCGATGGATGCACAGGGAAAAGATTAGCCAAATCTTTCTTTGTCTGTTGTGGGTCTGTAGATGAAGAAGCAAATGCTGTCAAGAGTTCATCATGCAAGCTACAGAAAAATTCTTGGCGTTGATTATATAAGTTCTTGTCAACAACAACAAACTTCTTAGACATAATACGGAAGGCAGACACCGGCTCCATGTTATAGATAACATAGTGGTAACGCCCTCTGGTCTGTTCACGTTCTGCCTCCTTCAATGAATTCAAAGCTGAAGGATGAGACAAGAACAAGAAATATGAATCATTCTCAGGATTCATCATATCTTCGGCAATCTCCTGCAAGATTTTCAAAAGAGGAACACCTAAGTCAGAGCGCATAACATCAGTAAACTCATCCCAAATAATGAGCAAACCGTCATAAACACCCTGGCTACGAAGTTCATTCTGCACCTCGAATATCCAAGTTTTCAAATTAGAGTTTTTGATTGGCACATTGATACCCATATTTCTCAGAGCCATCGTAACACGATTCAATACCTCGGTATCTCCATTAGCCAACCTTGTTTTCAGTTTATTCAAATCTGGCGCAACACTCTTCAATATTTCATTGTTGTCAATGAGCATTGTCCACAAGTCTGGTTCATTCTCGATATGTTGTATATAGTTGTCGAAATCTGTTTGTACTGTAAGTTTGATACCTGCTATTTTTAAAGCACGTATCACCTCCTTTTGAACTTGCAAAGACAAGTCTGCTTCATGAGCGATAGACTGCTGACCATAAAGATTGACAGGGAACAATCTCTTTTGCTCACGAAGTTGTAGAATAGAATTTCGAAGAAGCGCATACTTATCCTCTCCATATTCCTCAATCACATAATCTTTGATGTCCGCAATTTTATCACAAAGGAGATGCTTCAAAACAGCACCAGCATGACTCTTTCCTGAGCCATAAGTACCTGCTACCCAAATTGCCTTATGCGAATCGGCATCATTATTACGTACTGCACTAATGGTCTTCCTCAGCAAATCGTTGAATTGATCATTAGCGATAAAGGTCTTCCAATCATCTGGTCCTTCATTCTTGATGTTATATGCAGGACGCATAGACCTCAAAGTTACTATTTCATTATATTTTGTTGCCATGGGCGGTTATTGTTATTTCAAAAATGTTTCGACTATTTGTTGCTTTATCTCTTTTCTGTATTCTCCCCTTTTTAGTAATTCCCAAAAAGAATCATCAAGATATGCATATTCTGACTTTTCCTTAAGGAATTTTCCTGATGGAGTTTTTGCAAAAGACTCCACCTTAGTTCCTTTGTTCCATTTTATATGATAGAACAATGAAGAGCTTAGATGAAAATATGGTTTTACAAAAGGAGTGACTACATCTTTGTAAGCAAGACATTGAATTTCATAAAACTTCTTTGTTTCATCATCAAACTTAATTCTATTATCAACCAAAAGCCCCTTATCTATTCTCTCAAGGATTGAAAGTAAATAATAAGTTTTGGCATTTGAGACACGCCCATTATAATTTCCTCTTTTAAGCTGCAATACAGCCGTCTTATAATAGTCATTCTGTAAACTCATATTATTTTATCATCAAGTTCAACGCCTCAATTGCATTTATATCATCACGCAAAGTAATATTGTCCAAGCCCATATTTAACTCAGCAATAACCAAACGATTGGCATCACTGTTAAGTGAACGAAGAACAGAAAGTAACTCTATTTTAGATATGCCAAATTCTTTATAAAGTCCTAAATTGTTGTCACTTGCATACAAGTCACTAACACGAAGAGAATGTATGCCTTTTCTTTCACAATATTTATAAAGCGAATAAACGACCGTCTCACGTTCCAATGATTCATAAGATGTTCGTATAAACATTGTCTTATCCTTTGAAACAAGTTGTCCGTCATCTCCGATCGGACTCTCTTTAAATGTGCGGAACAAAGCATAAACCACATTGTGTACAGTAGTCTTACTATTATCTGAATAATCAGCAAGCACTCTTTCTTCTATCTCTTTTTGAGAAATAATTTCTTCCCAATTTACGTTTTCTTTATACCATGCAGCAATTGGAGAGTTATAAGAAAGATTAATCCATATAATCTGCCAAACCATATCTGGCATATCTGGATAGTTAGAGGCCAACAATTGCCCTAACTCTGTTATTTCTTTAGACTTTGAATCCTTCAATATCTCTGCCTGTACTAACCACTTCACAAAATTAGGAAGTTGCTCTTTTATATTTAGACCATGAGAATTCTCTGTAAAATAATCACTATAATTATAGAAAAAAAATTCCATCCAGTCTCCATTCAACCCGAAATTATTATAACTGATTAACTTCATATTGTTTGTATTATTTGTACTTCTACCAGTAATTGCCAATGATGCTGCAGCTATACAACCAAAGTCATGGAACGTTAAGCACTTATGGCAACTTACGCATTTGCTGGAATCCAATTTTACAGTTGGAAGTATCCTTAATGCTCCTGTAGGACACTCAACTTCACAAGTTTCACAATCCACACAAAAAGTAGATTTATAAAATGCTCTTTTCAAATACCCTTGTAGTTTAGGGAACAACTGAGTGTTAATGAAACTTACCTTATGTATTCCATCTTTTTCTTTAATCGTAAACCTGAAAATCTTTCCTTCAAAACTTAACTCCCCATTAATTGTTCCATCAACATCAGAAGTTACATGAAACTTACCTACAGCATTCAACCAAGTAAGAAGTTTTTTTTGTGGATGTTTAATTTCTAATACTAAATTCGGCTTTATACTCTTTACGATTATTGCAGACGGGAATTCCATATCCCTACCTCCAGCACGTAATTTCCATTTTCCTTCCTTTATATAATCTTCAACATCACTAATACATGCTTTATGGGCTTTATCCTCTATCCTACCCAAAAAAGGCATAAGGCTTTCCTTATAGCATTTATTGGAAATCATATCATTCCATTCAGAAGAAAAAGGACAAATCAAACAACCTACACGTGTCATACCTCTTCTATAAGCTGGATTCACATAAAGATTCTGCTCAAAAATATATAAGAAGATTTCTATTGCACTCCATCTTAATATTGGGCTTGCATTAATAACGTTATTATGTTTAACCCCTTTTCCTATTCTATTATAAGTAGAACGCCTAACACTTTCCTCCGCTCTCACTCCATCAAAAGTAAGAATTTTTGCTTGTTTGCCTTCACCCGTTTTCAACATTCGATAAAGAGGAGCGGTTTTCATTACAGAACAGCACCAACGATGAGTATCACTTGGCGTACCGATTTTATCCCAATAGTTCAGCACACTATCATGGTTCTTAGCCAAAGAGAACTTCAAATCAGGAAACTTCTCCTTATATTGCTTTTGAATCTTATCGTATAGTTCCAAAGAAGGTGGCAACTCATAGCCTGTATCACTATAAATCACCTCAAAATCAGTACTTGGAATTGCACGGGTACACAAGTCAAGTACAACTTGCGAATCCTTGCCTCCAGAAAAAGAAGCAATAAACTTGTCTATTTTTGTAGTTTGATAAACTCGTTTTCCTGCATTGTTAGCTTCCTCCAATGGCATTATATCAAATGAGTCACAATCCTCTTTAACAATCGCCATTTTTTTCTTGGTTTTTTTTTCCGCTTTTTGGGCTAAAGCCTCAAAGTCTAATGTGTTAGCAGATGCAGCCTGTATGGTTTTACGAGCACGTGCATACTGTTCGTATGTCTCGTGAATGAACTCAATCGCCTCACTTTCTAAAAGAAACATCATGTCCTTGTTACGCTCCAACATGGCCTCAACGTCTACTGGCTGTAACTCCAAGTTCTGACCAGCTGGCTGCAAAACAATTGTAGCCGCATCATAGATGTTGGCACCTTTAGCCTCAAAGACGAGTTCGCCTTTATAATAATATTGCTTATTGATTGCCCACAGAAGTGGTTCTTGGCAATGAGGATATTGCCAACCAAGCTTATCCAATCCTAAGAGATCAAGTTCTTCATAGAACACAGGTCTTGGAGATGTACCCAATACACCGTCTACTATACGTGAGTGCAATCGCACTCCATTCACCTCCTTGTCCCATGTAACTTTATACACTTGAACTTTCCTTTCTCTTTATACCGTAGAATTCCCAAGTGCGGATGATGTTTCTGATAGTTGTAAAATTAGACTCTACGAAAAAGCGTGGGAATTCTCCTATTGCCCATCCCACCTTCGAGGCCTTCGCATTGCCAACTGTCGAGACGGACAACTGCAGAAAGCCCACGCATGACATATATCATCCCATGCGTGGGCAGCCGCAAAATACAAATAATGTATATACGACAACTCACGGCAGGGTACAATATACCTACCGTGAGCATCTACCGTTGTCTTGTCTTTTGACAGTTTTCGGAAGTTGCGAAGTTTCGAAGGTCAAAGACAAGCGTTAGTAAACGCTCTATTCCATAAAAGTCACACCCACCCGCTCAGCCCTTCGGGCTTTCTGCGGAAGAATGTATCTGCAAAAATAATAAATATTTCAGAAATACGTGCGCTTATCTTATTTTTTTTGTGTATTTTTGCAAAAAAGAAGTTGAACATCTAAAAAAGTAATTGCCATGACTGGTTATCTTAGATTTTTTGATTATGATAAAGCTTTAAATTACTATTGTGAACTCATTGCAAAGATGAATCAATGTACTAACAGGAACAACCATGAGCGTATCATTGCAAAACCAATATAAGCGAACGATATTATCAGTGTTAAAAATCATAAGAATCACCTTGATTCCCAGTATTTTTATTATCTTTGCAGAAGATAAGCTGCACTCGGCAATTTGAAAGCAAGCTTTCATTGCACTTGTTTGCATTATCTTTGCAACAAATAAGAATTAAAACGAAGAATATGAGCTCATCAACATTACGCGTGCCTACGTCATCCAGGCTACCATCAGAGCTTCTCGAGGAGCTAAAGGAACGTGCTAAGGCTACTAATTGCAGCCTTAACAATTACGTGGAATCTATTCTTACGGATGTCATTAGAAAGGACAAGACTGTGGAAGAAAATGTCATTACTCCCGACTTGCAGGATAAGATTGACAAGGTGAGAGAGGAAATTCATTGTGGTCAATATACAACATTGATATCGCATGATGATATAGACAATTACTTTGCTGGTTTATGATTTACACAGTCATTACATCCAAGAGTGCAGAAGATGTCATCAAGAAATGGAAGAAATCCAATCCAAAGCTATTCAAAAAATATTAAAAGATATATCATGAACTCATGGATCACCCAAGAACAGGTATCGGTCATCCTGAGGCTTTGGTAGGAGGAAACTCTATTTTGTATTCGAGACATATCACTGCCCATGACAGAATCATCTATGAGATTCATGATGAAGTCATAACAGTCCTTGTATTAGATGTAGAAGGACATTACAATGACAAATAACTGAGCCCATATTCTCCATAAAGCATCTGCAAAATCATCTTACTTTCCTATAAAGAACAAGAAATTTTCCTTTGTTGTAAAAGTGGTCAAGGCAAGGCAATAAATTGCCGTAAGCAGGCATTGTATTTATCATTAAAAGTTTGTGATAAAAAGAACAGAAAACAAAATTAACAATTACGATTATGAATATAGGAGATAAAATACCTGAGATTCTTGGCATAGACCAGGACGGACGTGAGATCAAGGCAAGCGACTTTCGGGGTCGCAAGATAGTACTCTACAGTTATCCGAAAGCCAACACCAGCGGTTGTACTGCTGAGGCTTGTTCTTTGCAGGCTCACAAAGAGGAGTTGGCAGCTGCAGGTTACGAGATTATCGGCGTGAGCAAGGACAAACAGGCTTTGCAGAAGAAGTTTGCCGAAACCAAGGGCCTACAGTTTCCTCTTATTGCTGATACCGAGACTACCCTATTGCAGGA
>ERZ1034973.1614-NODE-1614-length-12717-cov-154.421418_pt1 | contig 12717 bp, 7 predicted proteins | sample MGYA00520686_ERZ1034973 | MGnify/ENA primary metagenome ERZ1034973 (study PRJEB33766, sample SAMN09781775) | gut metagenome | biome: gut microbiome | host: Homo sapiens | place: Madagascar | study: EMG produced TPA metagenomics assembly of the PRJNA485056 data... | reverse complement strand
ATTCACACTTACAGCCATGAAAGCTGCTACAATCAAAGTAAATAACTTTTTCATAAGCTTTTAATTTTAAGTTTATTGATAATAATTGTTCATTCGTGGAACGAGAAATGTTTCTCATTTCCACTTGCAAAAGTAACAGAAAAGGCTGAAAAAGACTTTGCGGGGTGTAACAAATACTTTGTGAGAAGTACCAAATAGGTTTGATAGCCAACATCATAACGAAAATGATACACCATCAAACCTATTTGAAGAGGAAATCAGGAAAAGTCAAATAAACAAATATTCCAGATTCCCCAAATGTTTTTGCCCAAATCATACCACTTCTGATTGTCCCAACTGATATAGAACTTCAATTTATTGGTTTTGAAATTGGCCACTGCCCGAAGATAAATCTTATCGTTGTGCGAAGCGGTAGATGTGCTAAACTTCCTATAATGTTCCTTATCATCTACTACACCCTGCCAATCAGCCTTTGGTTCCCACCAAGGAGCACGATAGTAAACCACTCTTTTCTTGCCGTCGATCATCTTTACTGCAACATAAGCATGGGGGTGTTGAAACCATCATTGGTTGGCAAGTATGTTTTTGGATATTCCTTACCTACATTAGGCTTCTTGTACGACTTGCCACCCTTGCTCACATCAATGCCATTGTTACCGAGAATAGGCCATCCATCTTTCCATACCACAGGTTCGAGATACGGAATACGCCCGATAGTACCTGCATCCTTGAAGAGAATCGTCCACCATTCGCCTGTCTGCGTCTGTACCAATCCCCCTTGATGGATGTCCTGCTTTTCGAAAAGCAATCCAGTCACCACTATCGGCAAACTTTTCATGGTTGAAGGCGATGAAGTGAAGGTAAAACTTACCTTGGTAGTATTTCAGACTAGGAGCCCATTGCCCTTTGGAATACTGATTATATCCATTCTGGAGATTAAAAGGCTCCGACTCCGCTATTTTTTGGAGAGGATTGGCACAATATTCCCAGTTCACCAAGTCGTGCGACTTCAAGATTGTCGCACCAGGGAAATAGAACATTGTGGTAGATACATAATAATAGGTATCCCCCACACGGATAATGTCAGGGTCAGGAAAGTCTGAGTTGATGATTGGATTGGTATAAGTACCATCACCATTGTCAGCACACCACTGCTTGGCATAATTTTGCGCATTCGCCTGCAAAGACACCAATAAACCTGCTAAAATTATCAGTTTCTTCATCATTCAATTTTTTGAGTTTAGTTTTTAAAAGATATGCCTTTTACACTCAACGCCTTTGCGTGGTGTAAAAAAGAGAATTCAAAAAGGTCAGTCGAGCCTCATGGCTCAACTGACCTATCACGACTAACATATATTTCGGTTAATCTATTAATATGCTAAAACCTAAACAAATGTCCTATTGCTGCTTATTTGCAAGACCATCAGCAAAACCACCGTAAGCAGGCTTGCGCTGATAGTTGAGGTTCCAAAGGCCCACAGGCTGTCCACCGCGCCAGCTGCTGCTTGCAGGTGCATCGGTGAGACACCACTGGCAGATGCCATACTGCTGGGCGGTAGGTACGATAGCGAAATACTGCTCAATAATCCACTTGTAGTATTCAGCCATAGCCTTTTCCTTAGCCACACGCTCATCAATAGGAAGTTTCTCCAACTGAGCAGTAGTAACATCATTGCCATTAGCATCTACATAACCCATATCAAGCTCTGAGATACGAACGAGCTTGCCGGTCTCTGCCATAATCTTGAGCATGTTCTGGATGGCCTTCTTCTTGCTTGCCAGAGTCTGTGGATTCTCGTAGTAGCTGATGTGCATCTGTGAACCGATACCATCAATCTTGGTGTTATAGCCGAGTTCCTTACCCTTCTTTTCCCAAACACCAATCCAGTAAACAAGAGACTTCACCTTCTGGTTGTTATCCCAGTCAGACTCCAGGTTATAATCGTTGATGAAGAGCTTGAGATCTTCAGGGTTTGTTCCCTCTACCGCAGCATAGGCATCACGTGCCGCCTTCTCTACAATAGGACCATACATCTCTGGTGTGAAGTAATCCTGCCAGAAGAAATCATTCTCAGAATTTTCACCTGCAGTCTGAAGAGCATAGAATCCGTTTACGTTGCCACCACCAGAGACAGCCTCGTTGATGAGATCCCAAGCCTTCACCTTGCCTCCAGTGGCCTGCATCATGCCGCTTACCCATTTGTTCATTGCCCAGGTAAGGGTATCAGACTTCTCCTGAGGAGTGAGAGGAATAGAATTTGCAGACTTCGTGTAGTAAACTTCAAAGTCATCAATATAGAGGGTACCCGCATATTTACCGATACTCAACAGCAGGCGCAAGGCATTGTCACCATTACACATGGTAGCAACATCCACTTCCTTCCAATCAGTTGTAACCTTGATGGTAGGGAAGTTACCACATCCCATGTATCCGTCAGGATTCTGGAATGCTGCGCCAAATTCGCCGGCTACAGAACCCTTGATTTTCATCTTCAAGTGATAGGTTGTACCATTCTCGAAAGTGAAACCTGGCTCATAGTTAACCTGAGCATAATAGTCTTTTTCCTTGGCTGCGTTGTTACCAACCTCACAAACACCATTTACAATCTTTGGCGCATTATCCATACCCCATCCGCCGAGGTTCTGACCATCATCAAAGGTAAGATGCCCAACACTTACAGGGATTTCAACCACTTGACTTTCGACCACCTCTTGAATTGTGGAGGTTACAGCATGCCAAGAATATGGCTTATTACAAGGAACTTCGTCTCCTTTTATGTCACCATTTACGATCAAATTATTGGTAGAACCTTCTTCACAAAGACTCAAAGACTTGATGTCCAGTTCACCGCCCAGTTTACCTGTAGCAAAAACAAAGTTCTCATAATTGGCTGCCGGAGTAAATTCAACGGAATATTCATTCCATTGAGTACCTACTGAAATCGAGCCCAAACCTGCATCACCTGGAGCACCCCATAGAATTAAGTCAAAAGGAGCTGTAGCTTTTGCATTCATTGTGAAGACATACTTTTTCCCTTGAGATAAATGAGCAGGGAAATATAATTGAGCATCCCAATGACCACCAGCTTTTTCATTCTTAATGACCAAGCAACGTGTGACATTAGATGAAGGAGGTAACTCCTTATCTACAAGCAGCCCGGTCAGCCATTTCTTAGGCTGCTGAGCATGCCAGGCAAGCGTATGACCATAGATAGAAACACCAGCATCCTCTGCTGCGGAAACAAAAGAAGATACCTTACTGAAATCCATCACACCCTGGTCGTTGACACAGGAAGCCATCTTCATGGCATTGCCTGCAACAATCTCATCAAAGTTATGGGCTGCAAGACGGAAGAGAGGCCCCTGCTGGTTGAACTCGTCCACGCCAAGTGCAGCACTCACCTTAAAGCCAGGATGAGCACCACGGTCCAGATTCTCCTTCAGGGGAGCATAGTCGTTGAGGTACTCATACTGAGCGATGGTCTGAGGCTTCTCTACGTCATATTTCCAGTCATCCCAGTCTGCACAGCTGCCCAAAACAAATGGGCAGACCAGTGCAGATATAATATATTTATTTACTTTCATACTACTAAATTCATTTTCATTAGTTTGTTACGAAATTACTTCCATGACTCAAGCTTGTTGCCACGACTCATCATAGACATCACATAGTCGGCAGAGATGGTCCATGTTTTCTCGTGCTCTACATCACCAGCATTGGTCACTACAGTAGCATCAAACTTAATCTTCAGACAATCAGCCATGCGGTTCTTGTCGCTGAAATCCTGAATGCCACGAGGAGCAAAAGTACCATTACCGATCACCTTGCCATCCTGAAAAACCTGACAGTTTTCACCATTGAATGCCAGCGTCAAGGTCAACTTCTTGGTTGCATCAATCTGGCTCCAGCTATCCGTTGCATCATCATGCTTCCACTCCTTTACCGGATAAGAGTAAGTGATGGAAGATGTGTTGAAATCTACAGTTGAAACCACATCCAGGGCATCCTCATTCTTGTGAGTGATGGTTTTAAAATCCTGGATATTGGTAGTTCCTGTCTTGCAATACATACCTGAGTACTGATTCTTGTACTTCACACAGAGCAACTGGTAGTTCTGCTTTTCAAGGATAGCATCACCAGTGAGGGAAGAAACGAGTCTTACTGGCAATACATAGTGAGTAGTAGCAGCCTTTGGATCGTTGAAGAAGGCATCAGTAAGATGCACTGTTGTACCACCAATAATCTTTCCCTTAGGGATAGTCAGGGTATTAGGATCCTCCAGGGTATAGTAGGATGAAGGGAGCACCTCCATACCACTGCCTTCTGGCAGAAGAGATGGATCTATCTGATAGCTGATCTTACAGTCCTTGGTATTCTTGTAGCCACCACCCCAAGTTGCCTGCAGCTTGAACTGATGAGCATTGTCATCGGTGTTTACTGCATCATCGTCATTACCGAGGGTGATAACGCGGATAGGTGCCTGCATAGAGAAATATACAGATATCTTACCGTTGTTGCCACCATTGGCTGTTCCTCCCTGAAGACTATCTTCCCAATCTCCGTTTGAACAAGAGGTAGAAAGACCAGCTACCAAGGCAAGTCCCATGATTGCAGTTCCTATTTTTCTGAATGTTTTATTCATATTCTTCATTTTTTCTTGTTATTACCAAATGTTGTTCTTTTTACCATCCAGCGTTCTGAACGAGTGATGGGAAATTAAGAATCTGGTCGTATGGTATAGGACCATAGAAGGCATTCTCCTTGAAGTTACGTGTTTCCACTGAGATTGGAGTATATTTCTTGCCAGCCTCTTCGTTGGTGATACTCATACCCTTTGCCTCCTCTGTGAGGTTAGCCTTCCAGCGACGCAGATCCCAGAAGCGGAAGCCTTCGAAGCAAAGCTCGATGCGGCGCTCGTTTCTAATCAAGTCACGCATCTTTTCCTTGCTCTGTGCACACTCTTCCAGGTATGGATCCTCGCCAAACTCTCCCAAGCCTGCACGCTCACGGATTGCCTTGATGACATCGTAGGCTGAGTAACCTGTACCACCCTTAGGACCATAAGCCTCATTGGCTGCCTCGGCATAATCCAGATAAAGCTCTGTGTAACGGATGCGGGCTGTATAATGATAAGCCTTGCCGTTTACCGTAGGATCCAGGTTGATGTCCTGACGGAGGAGTTTCTTCATATAGTAACCTGTGCGGGTTGACTTGGAAACGTCCTTGTTGAGACCATCGAGATTAGTAGCATTGTCTGCCTGTGTATTGATGACGGCATTTCCTGAACCGGCTGTCTGTCCGTTATAGATAATGTACTTAGCCAGACGTGGGTCACGGTTTGCGTATGGATTAGCTGGGTCATATTCGCTCTTGGCATCTGTAATAGGATAACCGTTGGCAGCAGGGAATGCATCTACAAGATTCTGGGTTGGATTGATACGACCCTGACCATAGATTGATGGTGGGTAGTACTTGGTCTCCAAATCATTGTTCTCGCTCTTCTCTGTACGCCAGAGTACTTCCTTAGGACATTCTGCCGCTGTAAGATCCTTCATGTTTGGGTCTGCATACCACTCCAAACCATTTGTATCTATGCCTGAAATGCCGCCATTGAGGTCGAGCACTGCCTTAGCATATTGGGCTGCCTGCTCGTAGGTTACGCCGCTGCCACTGGCAAAGGCTGGAGATGCAGCCATCAATGTAGCCTGTGCAAGAACGGCACGGGCGATACGACCACTAAAGCGTCCGGCGAAGTTGGTACCAAGTACACGATTGTAAGTAGCCTTTGTAACTGTATAGGATTTGCCAAGGCAACTAACGGTCATTGTCTCGTTATCCGTATCCTTATAATCAACAGGAAGTACACGTACAGCCTCTTCTGCATCCGCAATGAGCTGCTTCATGCAGTCGGCATAAGAAGCACGCACCTCCAGGGAATTGAAATCTGAGCTTACATCCGTTGGCTCAAGAATATTAGGCACACCGAGGAGTTTTCCATTGGCATCCAAACCACCATGGGCACGGAGCAGATAGTACATGAAGAGTGCTCTCAAACCCTTGGCCTCGCCGATATAACGCTGCTCATACATGGCACGCACTACCTCATCGCTGTTCCAGTTTACCTTATCCACATTAGCAAGGAAGAGGTTAATATACTGGATGGCTGCACGACAGTTGCGCCAGGTTTCCACCGGATTGTTGCTTGAAGTCCAGCTATCTACGCCAGTCATCTTACGATAAGAGTCGGTAGCATCGTTGCTTACGGCATCGTCTGTTGCAACATCATTGAATGAGTAAGAGCCGTTTGGCAAACGGGTATAGGCGTTGCCAAGCAAACCATCTGCATAGTCTGGATGGTCGTACATATACTCGAAACCCAGATGGTTTTCGATGGCAGGCTTAAACATGTCGTCACAGCTTGTCAGTCCTATCGAAAGAGCCAGTCCGAGCACCACTCCACCAATTTTATATTTTGATAGTAAGTTGTTCATCACTTTTGTCATTTTCGTTATCTTAATTTTCTATATTAGAACTCAACCTTTGCACCGATGGTGAAACTGCGGGTTTGAGGAGCAGAACCTACATTGCGTTCCATCTGCTTGCGCTCACCGGCTATCGTCAGGAGGCTGCTGCCATTAACATATACCTGCAAGCCCTTAACCAAGCTATTGTCTCCGAAGAGAGACTTGTTGAAGTCGTAGGTAAGCTGCACGCGGCTCAAGTCGATACGGTCTGTAGAATACATCCAGTAGTCGGAAGCACAGAAGTTGTTGTCACCACTCTGTGTTGTCAGACGAGGATAGGTGATAGACTCACCGTTCTTGTACTTATCTTCTGTCCAGGCACCGAGTACCACATCACTGTACTTACGCTCACCGTAAACCCAGTTGTAGGTATCGTTCTTGAGAGCATTGCCACCAAACTGACCTGTCAACATGGCGAAGAGAGTGAAGTTCTTGTACTTCAAGGTAAGATTCATACCACCGGTGAACTTGGCGCTCCAGCGACCGATAACCACGCGGTCCTTGCTGTCGATGATATTATCTCCATTCTGGTCCTTGTATCTCAGATCACCTGGCTTTACTGTACCGAAAGAGCTCTTGACCTTATCATTGTCAATTTCATCCTGACTGTTGTAGTAGCCTAAGCACTCATATCCCCAAAGGGCATCAATGAGCTTGCCTTCTGTACGCATGTAGTCATACTCTACATTCTCTGCAACCTTCAGGTTCTTTGAACTGTTGGTCTGTCCGAATGCCTGGATACCATATTCGAAGTCTCCCACCTTGTCTTTGTAACCGAGAGAGAAGTCAACACCTGTGCGGCGATTCTTACCATAGTTGATGTATGGCACGAATGTAGATACAGGCCAGTAGGTATGCATATAGCTTGGATAGATGTAATCTGGCTGAGCGAGCAAGCCATCAGTCACCGTGTTGTAGTAGTTTACGGCAAAGCTGAGTCGGTTACTGAACAAGGCACCATTCAAACCTACGTTGAACTCCTTGCGCTTGATGAAGCCCAGCTTGTCGTTACCACCACGCTGCGAGTCGGAAGTCTGGATACTGTTGTTGGCGTCAGACCATCCCCACCATGTACCGGTAGCCGTGAAGATATTCTCATACATGAAGTACTCTTTGATATCAAGATCCTGGTTCAAGACGGTATAACCTGCAGTAAGACGGAGGTCATTGAGCCAGTTTACATCCTTCAGGAAATTCTCTTCAGAGAGTCTCCAGCCAAGAGTTGCCGATGGAGAGATGGCATTGCGGTTGCCCTCAGGAAGCTTTGCCGAATGTACCACATTGGCTGCCAAGTCGGCATAGTACTTATGTGCATAGTTGTATGACACGAGAAGTCCCAGGTTGGCATTGCTTACCTTGTGATACTCACCGCTGATGGTCTGCTGATAACCATTGGCGAGCAAGGTGGCATTGACATTGTGATTGCCGAAGGAGTTAACGTAGTCAAACTGACCGGTCCAGGCAAGAGTCTGGCGCTCTGCTGAGTTGCTGGAGTTCAGCGTTCCCGTATGCTTATCCTCACCATACTGAGTGACGGAACCGATAATCTGCTTGCCGTCAAACTGTGTCCAGTTGACACCGAAGGTTGCATAACTGTCGTTCAAGGATGTTGTGTATGACGTAGAATAGTCAACCGCAAACATGGTCTTGAAGCTCAATCCCTTCAGCAAAGAAGAGAGATCAAATTTGACACCAGTATCAAACTGCATCTGGCGGGAAGTCCAGGTGTTGTAGCCTGCTGCATACATATCTGCGAAGGCATTGGTCTGGTCTTCCTGTGTAGCACCCAGGAAATACTGTCCGGCTGGCAATCCCGCAGGATTGGTGATGATATTTCTTGAGTTATTGATGAGAGCCAGAGAATTGGCATCCATCGGGTCAAGATAAGACAGCGGGATGAATGGAGCCACACGGTTAGGGCGCAATGTAGAAGCTGCCTTCCAGAATTCGCTGTTTGAACCATGCTGGTTATAATAGGTAGCGTTGGCATTCACCCAACCAGAAGCCCAGTCAGCGAGCTGCAGGTCGATGTTACCACGTACGTTCAGACGGTCGGTATAGTTGTTCTTTCCTTCACCGAAATTGAGGAAATCACCCTCGCGGTAGTAGCTCACGTTGGTATAGAACTGTGCAAACTTACCACCACCCTCGAACTCAGCCGTCACATCGTAGCGAGACTTGGTCTTCTTGAGATAATCAGAATTATAGAACTGCTGGTTTGGATAACGGTAAGGATTGGTACCTGCAGCCGTGTTATAGATGTCTTCATCTGAATATTTAGCAGAAAGACCATCATTGGCAAGAGCCTGATTGTAAAGCGTCATATACTGCGCACCATCGAGGTAGGTAGGATAAGACTTCGCTACACTCATCTGATAGTTGGCACGGGCTGTAATCTTCAGCGGTTCAATCTTACCACGCTTTGTTGTGATGAGGATAACACCCTTTGCAGCACGGCTACCATAGAGAACAACGGCAGAAGCACCCTTGAGGAAGGTAATGTCTTCTATCTCCGTTGGCAAAACATTGTTTGCATCACGTGGCACACCGTCAATCAGCACGAGTGCATCACCCTGATTCCACAGCGACCCGTTATAACCTGCAGCCAAAGCCTGCATATTGTCGAGGCTATAGGTATTGTAGTTCTTCTCCAGCAGATTCTTCACCTTGACCGTGCTGACAGGAGTGATTACATCACGGGCATCCGCCTTGCGGAATGCCACGTTGATGGTGTCTGCTTCTGTGGCATCCTGTGCCATCACTCCTTGTGCAGAGAGAGCGAAGAGGGAAACCGGAAGAATCGCTTTATATCTTGAAATTATGTTGCTCATAATTTTTCCTTCTTTATTCTTTTAATTGTTTTCTTGATTCACACTCTATTACCAACCTGGATTCTGGAACATCTCAGGATAGATACTGGTGTCTTTCTTCTTCAGAGGCATCCACCAGTGCTTGCTTGTGAAGTGGCGGGTAAGAATGGTCTTCTCCTCGAAACCGGAAACCTCGGTGTTCTGTGGATTCTTTGGATCAAACTTTCCTGCACGTACAAACTCCTGCGATGTCTTGATGTTGTATGGTGCCTTGTCGAGAAGCAACCAGCGGCGCAGGTCGTTGAAACGATGACCTTCGAAAGCAAGCTCTACGGCACGCTCGCGGCGAACCTCATCCATGAACTTGTCCTTGTTGCCGGTAAACTTGGCAGCTACATCGGCTACACCGGCACGTTCGCGAATCTTGTTCACTGCATCGAGAGCAGTGAGTGAGCACTTGGCTGAAGCGGTGGCTCCACCTACGGCTGCACAAGCCTCGGCATACATCAGGTAACAGTCGGCAAGACGCAGGTAAGGCACATCAATGTACAACTTGTTAAAAGTAGCACCCATATCATAGTTGTTGGCGATCATAGGAATGAACTTATAGAGCAGGTAACCAGTGCGGCTCTCGTTGATATCGTCACGGTAAGTACCACCTGTATAGAGGTTGGCATATCGGTTGGCATCCGGTTTGATGTCTCCCTCTACCACCTTTACTCCATCGTATACGATGTCGTGATAGAAACGTGGGTCACGGTTCTTCCAAGGATGGGTGGGGTCGAAACCAGACTCTGGGTCATCGAGAGGAAGGCCATTCTTCATACCATAATAGTTTACGTAGTTGGCTGTAGGCTGTGAGGCAGCCTTACCACCTGTAAGAATCGAACCGCCAAACTCGGTGAACACTCCGAAGTGAGAGTTCTGCCATGCATCGGCTGGAATATCACGGAGAATATTCTCGGTAGAACCTGGAGGAAGCATGTTCTTGTTCCAGGTATAGAACAGATCTGAGTAATCAGCAAAATCCACGAGCTTGTACTGGGTCTGTCCTGTCTCAACAAGAGTAAGGAGTTCGCCAAATGCCTCGGCAGCCTGCTGTGCATAGTTGGTATCGTAATCGTAGGTGCTGGCATTGCCGTTTACGTTCATCTTGTCATCGCAGTTCTTCACCAGTGGAGAAGCTGCCCACAAGAGTGATTTGCCTTCATAGGCAAGTGCGGTAATCTTGTTGATGCGGAAGCCATTCTTGCCTAATGTATTGCGACCAACAGAAGACTTATCCCAATCGATAGGCAGAAGCTCTGCAGCCTCACGGAAGTCTTTAGCAGCCTTCTCGGCACATGCCTGGCAGGTTTCACGAGGAAGAGTCATTGGCTGGTCGGCAGCTATGGTATGATCAATATATGGCAGACCACCGAAATACTGCATCAGCTGGAAATGAAGCCATCCACGGAAGAAGAGCAACTGACCCTTGATGGTATTCTTCTCCTCCTGGGTGGCAGCCGTCATCAGGTCCATATTCTCCAGACCCAGATTCGCCTTACGGATACCATACCATGCAGCCTTCCAGAGACCACGGCTAAAACGGTCGTTAGGATTAAACGTATCACTCTGATCCATGAAGCATGCGCCCCATCCGTCAAACTCTCTCTGCCAGCCCCAGAAGTCACCCTGGTCAACCTTGTAGCCCATGAGGTAGTCGAAACCCACAGCCTGGATATCATCCTCACCCCAGTTCCAGCACGTTGTCCAGTAACTCTTGGAGAAGTCAGGAATACAGAGATAAAGCTCCTCTGTAAAGCCCTGGAAATTCTTGAAATTCTTGAAAGCAGCCTCTGGAGATACATCCGATTCTGGTGACTTGTCAAGATAGTCTGTACAGCTGGTAGTCAGGGCGAGAGAACATCCCAATGCCAACGCCAGGCAGGCAGACTTATATTTAGAAATTATTCTTGTCATAATAAATAATGTGTTATATTAACGCTGTTTACAACTCTAACTTGATACCGAAGTTGATACGCTTCATTGTAGGGTATGCACCCTGAGAAGCAAGACCTGTACCTGCGAAGTTCGACTCACGGTCGTCAGGCATGTCAGTCCAGAGGAAGAGGTTGTTACCATTTACATAAACCTTCAACATAGAGAGACCGAGACTCTTGATCCATCCGTCATTCCAGGTATAAGCCACCTCCAGGTTCTTCAAGCGACAGAACGAACCGTCGTAGAGGAAGCGGGTACCCTCATAGTAACTTGGAGTAGAGTTCATGCGGAGTGAAGGAATACCGTCTGGCGTTGATGGTGACCAGTAAGCACCCTCCTTGAACACCGTGTGAAGGTATGGCTTAGGCAGTGAGTTGAATGCTACATAGCGGCTCACGTTGTTTACGCCATAGAACTGTGCATAGATGCTGAATCCCTTGTAGTCAATACCGATAGTGGCATTGTAGGTGTTCTGAGGAGTACCTGTAAAGCCATAAGGCGCACTATCATTAGTATCAATCACACCGTCACCATTGAAGTCGGTGATGATATACTGACCTGGCAACTTCTGGTTGTCGTTGGTATTATGAGGAGTCATGGCGATGACATCATCCCAAGACTGTGCTGTACCATTGTCGAGATAGCTCTTGCCCTGTCCGATGGAGAATCCCATGTTCTTCTGGTATGCAGGAAGCAACTCTGGGTCGTCATGCTCGGTAACAACATTTTTTGCATGCGTCATGTTCATATTGGCATAGGCATGGATACCGTTGGCAAAATCATACTTCAGACGAACTTCCAGCTCATAACCTGTGGTCTTGGTTCTACCCTTGTTCATGAAAGGAGCAGAAGCACCGAAATAGGAAGGCACCGAACGGCTGCCGCCGGCAATCATGATGTCGGAACGCTTCTCGCTGAAGAACTCAAGCGAACCGGCTACGAGACCACCGAGGAAAGCATAGTCGATACCGAAGTTCTTCTTGATGGCCTTCTCCCAATGGATATCTGGGTTACCTACCTTTGCTTCCTTATACCAAGTATAAATGGATTCGTTGTTTGGGTTGGTTGAATCAAGATGGGTCTTGCCACCGTAAGCCCAAGTGGTCTGGTAGAGCCAGCGTTCCCATACATTATCCTCACCAATCTCTCCATAAGAGTAGCGAAGCTTGAGGATATCAATCAGATTTCTACCGAATACCTTTGTTTCAGCCACAGGCTTGAACCATTTCTCGTTGGCTACGTTCCAACCGATAGCACCAGAATTGAAAAAGGCAAAACGATTGTCCTTGGAGAACTTCTCCGAACCGTTGTAGGCACCGTTATACTCGAACATGTAGCGATCGTCATAATTATAGGTGGTACGGAATGCCCAGTCCTCACGGTAGTTGGTAAACTGAGA
>ERZ1034973.1612-NODE-1612-length-12723-cov-8.260736_pt1 | contig 12723 bp, 26 predicted proteins | sample MGYA00520686_ERZ1034973 | MGnify/ENA primary metagenome ERZ1034973 (study PRJEB33766, sample SAMN09781775) | gut metagenome | biome: gut microbiome | host: Homo sapiens | place: Madagascar | study: EMG produced TPA metagenomics assembly of the PRJNA485056 data... | reverse complement strand
AGACTAAAGTAGTCGATAATATTACGCTGCACCGCATCGAATGTGTAACCGCGTTCGGCGATGTTGAATGCGGCGAAAAAGGCGGCTGGATTGAAAGTGAAAAGAACTTATCACAATGTGGGAACGCATGGGTCAGAGATAACGCCATTGTCAGCGGGAACACATGGGTCAGAGATAACGCCACGGTCAGCGGGAACGCCGTGGTCAGCGATAACGCCATGGTCAGAGGGAACGCATGGGTCAGAGGGAACGCATGGGTCAGAGGGAACGCCATTGTCAGCGGGTACGCAAGGGTCAGCGGTAAAGCCGTGGTCGGCGATAACGCCGTGGTCAGCGATAACGCCATGGTCAGAGAGAACGCAGATTATATTGTGTTCAAAAATTGGTGGTCTTCAGGGCGGTACTTTACGTGGACGCGCTCTAATAACAAATGGAAAGTTGGTTGCTTTTATGGCAGCGGCGAAGAACTCATTGCCAAAGCTTATAAAGACAGCGAGAAGAGCGGGCGCGAATATGAGCGCGTGGTGAATTATGTAAACGACATACTTAAAGAAGAAAATAACGACAATGGAAACAGAAATAAGCGTGAGGGTTGACCCCTACAAGGTGCTTGAAAACATGAGTGAGAGGGAGCAAGTGGAATTTGTGACGGATGTGCTGTCGAATATGTCCCCCCACCTCTTTTCGGGAGTAATAGAAGCACAGGACGAGGAGGCGGTAATCACCTGCTTCACGGCGGAGCAAATCTGCGACTATGCGGACGAGCAGGAACTTGTTTACGAACTGACCCGCAGAGGGTGGAAACTTGCAGAGGACGATGAATGACATGATAATCCTTGACCTCGTGCTGAAAGGCAAGTGGTACGACATGATAGAGCGCGGGGCGAAACTGGAGGAGTACCGCGAGATTAAGCCCTACTGGGACAGGCGGCTGTTCTCGCGCCCCTACACCCACGTCCGCTTCCGCAGGGGATACACGAAGAAGTCAATGACTTACACAATCCCCGGCGAGATACGCAAGGGCTTCGGCTTCGCAGCCTGTTGGGGTGCGCCCTTAAACAAGCAGGTGTACATAATTCCAATCGGCACAAGAGTGCAATAACAACAGAATATGAGTATGAGCGAAGAACTGCTTACCTGCCGCACGTGCGAACACCGCGAGCGTTGGGAATGCGGCAGCAAAATAATAAGCTATTGCAACGCGCGGCACAGCAACCGCACGGACAACGGATTGAAGAAAGTGAAATGCAACGATACAGCGTGCGACTATTACATTAACTACATCAGAAGATGAACGGCAAGAGAATATACATCAGCGGCGCGATAGCGCACCACGACATCGCCGAGCGCATGAGGGCGTTCCTGCGTGCGGCGGAATACATCAAGGCACAGGGCGGAACGCCTGTCAACCCCTTTGATAACGGCGTGCCTGTGAACGCGGACTGGCGCGAACACATGAAAGCGGACATCCACGCCCTTACGGAGTGCGACGGCATACTGATGCTCCGTGGCTGGGAGCAGTCCAAGGGGGCGAAACTTGAGTTTGACGTGGCGACAAGCTGCGGCTTGGAGGTATGGCTTATGCACCGCTACCCCGCGAGCCTAAGTGCGAAAGCTATGCAGTTGTAAACCAAACAGGGCTGCACCGTTCGGTGGGAAATTGGACGTTGACCAAGCGGTATGCGGTGCAGCCTTTAATTAAACTGAAAAGACAATGAAAGAGATAAAGGCATACAAGTGCGGCTATTGCGGCAAGCTGTACCAGCGCAAGCCGAACTGCATAAGGCATGAGGACAACCACTGCCTCAAGAACCCGAAGATACGCCCCATTTGCTTTGACTGCAAGTTCATGCAGTGCAGTGAAGAGACAGAGGACGTGGATTGGTGGGTTACTACGATGGACGACAGGGAGGTGCGTGTCAGCAAAAAGTTCAAGCGCACCTTATGCCGCGAGACAGGGAAGAAGATGTACGTCAACATACACCTGTCCGAAGATGTAACGGAAACCTTGGACGACAAGGGGTGGCAAGCGATGCCCACCCACGCCGAGGGCTGCGAATACGCGAAACTATACAGGGACGACTATGGCAAGAATGAGTAAAAAAGAGAAGCTGAAGGACAGGGCGAGGAAGATTAATGTCCTCACGGACGCGGCAATGGAATGGCTGAAAAAGCACAGGAATCCGTGGCAGGTTGTGGGCGAGACACCCGCCGAGACACTGCACCTTGCAAGGCTTATGGCGGACTTCGCGGCTGACACGCTTTTGCGCCACGACGACAACATCGAGGACACGGAGGTGGAGCATAACGAGGCACAGAATGTCGCTAAGGAGTTGTTCAATGCCTGTACGGTGAGCCTGAGACGCGAGAGCAAGCTGGGATATGACACGATTTTCGCAAACCTCAGAAATATTGAAGTTGACGAGATAGCGCATATCATGGTTATTTACGCCCGCCTTAACAGGCTCGACCGCGAAACGATAAGGGCTGGCAAAAAGGCGGTGATATGAGCCTCAAGATAGAGCCATACCCTTACCAGAAGGAGGGAATCGCCTACGGTATCCGCCACAAGCGGCTGATAATCGGGGACGAGCCGGGGCTGGGCAAGACGCTCCAGTCTGTCGGCATCGTCGATGCGGCGGGGGCTTACCCCTGTCTTGTCATCTGCCCCTCCTCCTTGAAGATTAACTGGCAGCGCGAGTTCGGGAGGTTCACAGGCAAGCACGCCCTTGTGCTTGACAACTCCGTACTCACCACATGGCCGTACCTCCTCAAAATGGGTATGCAGCAGGTGGCGGTGGTCAACTATGAGAGCCTCCGCAAGTACTTCGTGTGGGACATCAAGGGCGGCTCGCGTGGCGGCTTCCGCCTCAAGGACGTGGTGTTCACGCCCGACATAGGGCTGTTCAAGTCCGTCATAATCGACGAGAGCCACCGCGTCAAAGACCCCTCCGCGCAGCAGACAATATTCACAAAGGGCATCGCCTCCGGCAAGGAGTGGGTCATAATGCTGTCCGGCACGCCCGTCGTGAACAGACCCGAAGACCTCGTGGCGCAACTGTCAATCATGGGCAGACTAAACGCCTTCGGGGGGCGCAAGGCGTTCCTCGACCGCTACTGCGGCAAAGTCGCGTCCGTCCGCATGGGAAAGGAAAAGCGCGAGGGCGCGGACAACCTTGGCGAACTGTCCGAAAGGCTGTATTCGGAGTGCCTCATAAGGCGCGAGAAGGCGGCGGTGCTTCCGCAGCTTCCGGCAAAGACACGCACAGACCTGTACGTGGAGATAAGCAACACAGAGGAGTACGATGCCGCCGCCACCGACCTCGCCAACTACCTCAAAGAGTATGAGAGGTGTCCGGTATGGGAGGTGCAGCGCAAAATGCGCATGGAGGCTCTGGTGAAGTTCATGAAGCTGCGCTCGCTCGCCACCCACGGAAAGCTGCAACAGGGCGTTGACTTTATCCGCACCTTCCTCGCGAGCGGGAAGAAGCTCATCGTGTTCTGCTCGCTCCACGACATCGTGGACGCGCTGCTTGAACGGTTTCCCAATGCGGTTACGGTTACAGGGCGCGACAGCGCGGCTGACAGACAGGCGGCGGTCGATGCGTTCCAGAACTGCCCGGACGTGAGGCTCATAATATGCTCAATCAAGGCGGCGGGAGTCGGGCTTACGCTCACCGCCGCGTCCGATGTGGCTTTTATCGAGTTACCTTACACATACGCAGATTGCTGCCAGTGCGAGGACAGGGCGCACCGAATAGGGCAGAAGGACAGCGTTACGTGCTACTACCTGCTCGGGAGGGGGACGATAGACCATACAATATACTCGCTGATTAACGACAAGAAGAACATCGCGGCGCAAATCATGAACACCGACAATGACATACCGACCGACAAGGTTTATTTTGAACAACTCGTAAAATCATTTCAAAAACAACAGCAATCATGAACAGGATAACAGAATGGCTGCGCCGTCAGGTTGAAAGCGTGAGGCGCACAAAGGAGATTAGGAGGGTTGAGGAGATAAACGCCCGCTTCTCCGTCCGCGAGAGGGACGGCAAGATATACTTGCTGTGCAACGGCACGGCGGTGGCGATAATGACACCGGCAAGTACGATGCAGGACGCTATAAAACAGATAAAGGCAATGAGGGCGGCTGCGTTAACTTACGAAAAGACGAAAGACTATGCCATACGCGACAATTTGGATTGAGGGGGAGAAAGCCCTTGACGCATTCTGCATGAAGCGTTTCGGCGCAAAGCCGCACTTCGTTGAAACAATAGGCAGATGCGGGGCGGCGACAATATACATGGTGTATAAGCAATGCCCCGATGGCATTTATCGCGATTTTTACCTGATGTTTATGGAACATCCGAATGGGGGTGTAAACGACATTATGAGCGTTCACGGCGAGAGCTACGAGGATATTATGAAAAAAAAGAACACAATAAAAAAGGATGACAAATGAATAAAGAAGTATTCATCGAATACCTGAACCGCTGCGAGGGGGACGAGGTGTTTGTGAAGATAGACAATGTACTGTATGAACCAGTAGTGGAAGAGGTCGAAGAGCAGTTTGACGGCTTCTGCACAGTTTATCCCGCGTGCGTGTCGGTAACAGCAAGACAGGAAAATGAAGAATAATAACCAAACCCGCAGGTGGCTGCTCCAAACTTCGCAAAGAAAAAGATATAATCGTACACCTGCGGGCTTTTGAAAGCCCACAAAAAAAACATTTATAATGAAAACAGCATCATGGAGGGACGGCAAAGAGGATATACTTGACAAAGTTCCCACATACACGAGAAAGAAAACTGTACGCGAAACGGACATGGAGTTTTTAGCGGATGTCAAGAAGCGCATCGCCGCCTCGGGAAAGGAGAGGAAAACAATCCTTGCGGACGGAATGCTGATAGAAACCACGGACGCGGAAAAATGGGAAAGGAGAGGATATGGCAAGGTACGTGATAGGCATTGACCCGGGAAAGAACGGCGGCATAGCTGTGATGAGGGGCGGAAGGCTGATTGTATGCTGCAAGATGCCGCAGACCCCCTCCGACATCTGCGGCTTCCTCGCCTCCTATTCCGGATATGAGGCAAAGGTATGGCTTGAGAGGGTTGGCGGCAGGAGCGGGCAGAGCGCATCCGCCTCCTTCCGCTTCGGACAGAACTACGGACACATCGAAATGGCTGTTACGGCGGCGGGAATACCGTTCGAGACGGTTACGCCGCAGAAATGGCAAAAGACGTACCAACTCGGTACGGCATCGCAGTGCGCCTCCAAGACGGAATGGAAAAACAAGCTGAAGGCGTGCGCACAGGGACTTTTCCCCGGAGTGCATATAACCCTTGCCACGGCGGATGCGGTACTTATCGCCAATTACGGAACGACAAAAGAGAAGATATGAGCCGGCTCACTCACGCCTCGCTTTTCAGCGGCATCGGCGGCGCGTAAATCGCCGCCGACTGGGCGGGGTGGCAGAACCTGTTCCACTGCGAGATTAACCCTTTCTGCCGCCGCGTACTCGAATACCATTACCCAAATTCCAAAAGTTATGAAGACATTACACAAACAGACTTTACCCCTTGGAGGGGAAAGGTTACAGTCCTTACAGGGGGCTTCCCCTGCCAGCCGTTCTCGCTCGCCGGAAGAAGAAAGGGAGCGGACGATGACCGCTACCTCTGGCCGCAGATGCTTCGGGCAATTCGGGAGATACAGCCCGCTTGGGTCGTTGGCGAGAACGTTAATGGAATCCGAAGCATGGTACAGTCCCGCGAGGAGGCTGAAATGGCAAGCGGAGGAATGCTATTCCGAGAGAATCACCTTATACGAGCAAGAGAGCGGTTTACCTTTGGAGAAATCTGCGGAAGTCTTGAGCGTGAGGGATATTCCGTCCAGGCGTTTGTTATTCCGGCTTGTGCCGTCGGTGCGCCCCACAGGCGCGACAGGGTGTGGTTTGTTGCCAACGCCGGTGTCAATAGATGCCGGCAGCGGACGGACAAACCGTTTCCTGTCCCCGAACGCGACACCGCGTCCGACATTGGCGAAAGCGGCGAGGGAGAACCTGCTTCCGACACCTACCGTCATGGAGGACAGACGGAAGCCCAACGGCTCGGCGAGAGACCGCAAGCTGATGACGAACCTCAACCCTTTCTCTGTGGCGGAGCTTCTTCTGACCCCTCAAGCCTCGGACGGCTTGAGGTCGGGAATGAGAATGGAGACGCTTGTGAAAGCCAAGGAGAACGGAGACCTTGCCCAACAGATAGCCCACAGGATTGGTGGCGGGAGTTCCCGACTCAACCCCCTGTTTGTGGAGGAGATGATGGGATTCCCGGAAGGCTGGACGGCATCACCTTTCCTCGGTGGAGAATGGAAAGTATAAAGGCTTACGGCAACACATGGGTGCCGCAGGTCGCGTATGAGATATTCCGTGCAATCAATACACTTATTAACAGAGAACAAAGATGATAGGTTCACACAATTCAATGACTTACTTGCCTCCTAAGAATATCCTTATGAGGTTGTTTACACCGTTTTGGCGGTGTCAGAACAAGACGATAAAGGAACAGATAGACGCAGGCGTGGAGTTCTTCGACCTCCGCGTGGTATGGGACAAAAAGCTGGACTGCTGGCAGTTCGCGCACGGGCTTGTGCAGTTCGCGTGGAAAAAGGGCGACCCACTGTCCGTCGGGCTTGAGCCAACCCTTACACTGTTGGAGACGCACGGATGCCTGTACCGCATTGTGATGGAAAGAGGGTCTGAATATGACGAGGAGCGGTTCAAGAGCTGGTTCGGCTTCGGCGCGGATATATGGTGGAAGTCCCACCCTCACTGCATAAGCGCGATAAGAAAGCGCGGGTGGAAGTCCGTAAGGTCAAGGATATTTGATTACGCTTACAAGAATATGCAGCTTGCAGACCACAGCTTCGTGCCGTTCCATTCGGACAGGCCGTGGTGGAAGCAGCTGTCGTGGAAGATGTTCTGCACGCCGCGCCTTTGGGCGAAGAGGCACAATACGGTGCAGCAGGGATGGGAAGAGGACAGGGACACGGTGCATTTTTACGATTTTGCAACAGAACTAAAAAGTGAATAAGCGTGAAGATTTTTCACGGTTTGAAAAATGGCGGCTGTCCTCACGGATTGCCGCCATTTCCCTCTAAAAACAAACAATGAAAAAATTGCAATGGTTCAGAAATCCAGTATGCTGTAATTCACCCCCACCCCTATGTACGGCTGCAAGCCGTGCGGAGTAACGCCATATCCCGCGTGTACTCCCACGCCCCAACGCTTGGGCTTGCCCCTCACGGTGTTCGTTACCGTAACCACCTCGCGGCGGGGGTGAACGTGTATGCTGTCAAGCGCGGGGCGAAAGCCGCTCACCCACGCCGTATAGGTTGGGTCGGAGTATCGCTTCTGCGTGATTGGTATCACCGCTTCCGCGCTGTCGGTGGTTTTGCTCGCCTCATTTATGCGGTGAGCAAAGTTTTCCTTATCTTCGTTGTTATCAGACTGTAACAACGTGTCTTTGCCGCCCCCTGCACGCGGAACGCGCACTTTAACGTATTGCAAGACAACGCTGTCCCGCGCCACAGGCTTGTCAAATCTCACCGTATCAACATAGACCGTCCTCACGGTGTCCCTTGCAGCAGGACGCGTGTCATTGCCGCGCCTGTAAAAAATAAAACCCACCGCAACGTTGGCGATGACGGCGATAACAGCAATTATGGCAACAAACAGCGAGCCTGTGTCATACCCCTTTTTCATCTTTTCACAAGCATCGTTACTTTCTCTCCCCTGCCAAGGGCTTTCTCTATCAGTCCCTGCATTCTCATGCACCAGTAACGCGAGTTCATCACCCTGCCTTTCACGGAGTTCTCGCCCAGCAGTATGCAGCCGTCAGTGTCCTCCGCCGTGTTGCCGGGGTGAATGCGCACCCCTGCGAAGCCCGGAACTCCGACCACAAGCGGCAGCGGCTTGCCGAAGCGCGGCGAGTGCGTGATTATAACGTCATACATCCCGCTTGGTATCGCCGTCTTGCCATACACTTTGCGCCTTGTTATCTCGCTCTGCTTCATGCCTTGGAAAAGCCCCCTGTCGGTGTCCTCCAACGCGCTGCACCAGTGCGAGCCGTCCCCCCAGCGTTCGCCGTCCACGTAAACGCGGCTCACCGTGTACGTGTCGCGCTTATACTTCCTGTCTATCGTTATTTCCATAGCCTAAAACACTATAGCCGCCACAGCCGCGCTTGCGATGAAGTGCAGCGTGAAGTCAAGGGGTATCTTCCCCACAGCCGCTTCGGTATCGTCTGCTTCACGACCTTTCCGAACGCGAAGCTCGTGAACTTCGCCTCGTGCCGCGCCGTCCTTTTGGGATAAGCCGCGTGCGCACGCTTGTCAAGCTTGTACGCCGTCCATGCGTCGTAAAGGATGAATATCACAGCCACTACAACAAGGGGGAACGCGGGCTTGAACTCCGCCACCACCCAACCTGCCAAGCCGCCCATGACGAATATAGCCGCCTTGAAAATGCCCGCCCAACTCATGGGTTTGACGCGCAATGGTTTTTTGACACTCCTGAAAATTCCGCCTCCCATATCGATTCCCTCTTATAAGTTCCCATTATTGACATGACCGTTCCGTTTTTGACATTTACAAAGATAAAAACTTTGAATAAATATCCAAACAGACAGGACATATAAAAATGGCACAGGGACATATAAAAACATTCCCCATGCCGGCTTTTCCTTATTTCTCCAGCATCATGTCGCGGAGTTCCGCCAAGTCGTCGGCGGTTATCTTCAGCATACAGCCGTCCCCGAAAAGGAGCGAGACTATCGGGTTGTCGGGGAAACCGACCTTTATCACGCCCTTTCCGGCAGTGCCGCGCACCATGCCGTCCCCGAACTCCGCCTCGTCCATTTCGCGGAACACCGAAATCATGTCGTCCGTAACCGTGCGCAGGTTTATGTCCCCATCCTTGTCGGCTACGAAAAGCGATGCGTTGTCAAGCATCCTGCCGATACGCTCGCGCTCGCGGTTCACCCAGTTTTCCGCCCCTCTTTTCAGATAAGGGGCTATAACCCCCATGTGCGGGTTTCCCGAGGCAAGCTCGGTTATCTTGCGCTCCGCCCACGAGGTGAACGCGCCGCATATCCTCTCCTTTATCTCGTCTATGTTCATTTCTTCCCTCCTTTCTTCATCATCTTTATGTAGTCGTTGAATGTCATGTCGGCATGGTTCTCCATGTAGTCGCTCATCATCGCGCTCTTGCGCTCCGCATCGTCCTTCGCGCTCTTGACGAGCCGTTTCAGCAGCGTAAGGTGCTTCTCCAACGCTTCCTTGCCGTCCCGCGTCCCCTCCACAAGCGGACGCATCATCCTCATGTACTCCCTTTGCAACAGCGAAGTAACCAAAGCGTTGCTCTCCTGAAACTCCGCGTTATCCGACAGGCAGCGGAACTCGCCCGATGTCAGCCCCTGCGTTATCCTGTCTATCTCGTCCCATACGGGCGTGCCGTTTTCCGGCTGCGGCTGCTTCCAGTTCCGGCGCAGCTCCTCCATTTGCCGCGCCAGCCTTTCCCGCTCCTGTGCTATCGCTGTCATGCCGCCGCCCTGTCCCTGCTGCAGCACAGGGTCAAAATTCATGTCCATGTTTTCCTTTTTAGTTGATGTGGTTAAAAAAGGCGGGAGACAGCCCCGCGAGGGGCAGCCCCCCACCAACTAATTTACGCGCCTCCTGCGTGCAGCCTTGCGCCTTACGCCGTCTGTGCCGCCGCCTGCCTTGCGCAGTTGCAGCCGAAAGGGTTTGCGCCCTGATACCCTGTTACGGTCGGCGTGCTTGGCAATACAAGCTCGCCGTAGATGCAGCGGCAGGTCTTTTTGTCGGTGTAGTCCATGAGCAGCCTGTCCTGATAGGGGCGCACAGCCTCCATTACGGCAACCTTCTTGTCAAGTTCCGCAAACTTCGCCGCATACTTGCCGTCAAGCGCGTCATACATATCGCGCTGGTTCTTGTAAAGGCTGAAGTCCGCGTCAATCTGATTTTTGTACAGTCCGAAAGCCGCCTCCGTCATGCCCTTGTACAGGCTGAACTTCTCCGCGATGTCCTGCTCGCGCATCTTGCCGAGCTGTCCCTGCGTGTTCACCTTCAAGCCCCAAATGGTGTTGGTGAGCGCAAGAGCCTCCTCACAGCCATGCTCCCACGCCTGGAATGCGGTCGGTGCGCCCGCACCCGATGCCATTGCCTCACGCGCAACCTGTATGTTGACGTTCTCCGGCGCGTTGCCGCCTCCGCCAATGCCCAAGATGCCGTTGCCCCTGCCCCAGAGCGCACCCGCGCCGAGGGCTGTGCCTATGATGCCGAGTGTGAGGGCCGCGTTGCCTTTGCCGTTGCTCGCGTACTCCTTCTTCCCTTCCTCATAGACCTTCTTCTCCACAATCTCCTTGTGTCCGTTCTCCATGTCCATAATCACTTATTTTAGACGTTTCGCCCATTGTCGGGCTTGTTGCAAAGTTCCGCATTCATCCGTGGGGCGCAAAAAAGAAGGCAGACGTTTTTCTTTCCGTCTGCCTCGCTTTTATTTGCGTTCTGCTTTCGTTTTGCTTACAGTCAGTCAGGTCCTCTATTTTTGTCCCTTGTCCTGCCTCCGTCCCACACGGCATGGAGGGGGAACATTCCTTTCAGCACAATGTACGCCAGCACCAGAATGTTCGCCGTTGTCGTCGCCAAGAGGGTTGACAGCACGACATCGGACAGCTCGCACAGGGAGAACCCGCAGAAAAACAGGACAACAACAACCGCCACCAGCCATACAGGGACAATTACCATGACCCAACAGGTGAGGTGTCTGCGGAACTTCGTGTCCTGCCTGTACCTCTCGTTCTTCTGCTCGCGCATTGACGACTTGTCTATGTCCCCGACTGTTTTCAGATTGTCGCCAATGGTTACCTTGAAACTGTCTATGTTCTCTAAATCACCGTTGCGCGTCATTCTTGTTCCATACTATCAGATTGCAGAAATAAGGCTTTATGTCCTTGTCATATATGAAATCCCCCCAACGGAAGCCGTCTCCCGAAACCGTCTTGTCCCACGGTGAGTTGGGCTTGTGCGACCACTCGGAAAGGGCTGCGGCGTTGTATTTTCCGAAATTGTCAAACACAAGCCTGACAAGGGAGCGCAGCTCCGCGTTCCCCGACAACTTTTCCGGGTAATCCACATTGTCGAACGGAACGTCAAGCAGCTTTCTTCTGGTGCGCGGGAAAACAGGACCGTATGGCCATGCATGCGGGTATTCGTCCGTGAGCCTTCTGCCTTTCACGGCAAGGTACACCCCATAGGCGATGTAAAGGAGCTTCTGCATTTTTGTCATGTTCACGACAAAATGGTTCTCGTTGGCGTAAGCAACGATATACTCCGCGACATCAACACTGCCGTAAGCGTATTTGTCCTCAATCATGCCGTTCATGGTCAGTCTGTTTTTTTGTTTCATTGCCGTGCAAATATAGGCATTATTCCGTTTCCCGCCAAAAAACAGGCAGCCACAAGGACATAAGCCCTCATGACTGCACGCCTTTTGCTTGCGCGTTACTCTTTCTCTTTCCCCCTTTCCTTGTCGTCCTTTCTCCACGCCTCGCGACATAGCTCCGCCGCCTCCGCGCTTGCAATCCTGTAGGCACGCGAGGTCTTGTGGAACTGCCTGTCAAGGCTCACGAGGTATCTCGCGCTCGTGGCGGTGCGCCCCGTGAGACCCGCAAGGGTGGAGACGCTGAAGCCCGCCGCGATTATGAGCGAGGCGAGGATGCACCGCGTCATCGTGAGAACCTCGCCGCGACCTTTGCCCAAAACCTCGGCACGCGACAGCGAAACCCTGCCGCCGAAACTCACCGAGCAGCAACCAACGACTATATCCACTATCCTGTGCAGCTCCCTCTCCTTCGCGTTCATAACCCAAACCTTTTACACGTTACACATCCCCAATCTTCCTTTCATTCTCCTCATCCCATTCTTCATCACTCATCACTGCCAGTGAATTAATTTCATCCCTTATTTCCTGCCTTTCGGATTTCCAATCACCATATTGTTCGCAGTTCTGACCTTCATAGGATTTAAGTGCTATATAGTCCATACTTTGCAGCTCTTCCTTGAGCTGCTGTATGCGCTGTTCTCTTGATACGTACTCTTCCATTTATGCATTGTTTATTTTCTTCCATACTTGTGTAGGACCATTAACAACTCCGATATATACATTTCCGTTAGTGTCAATTTTCATGTCTCCTCTACGTCCCGGCTTAGACAACGTATTGGGCGATAATGCATCGTACCTTTCATTGGAGAAGTTCCATACTCCAACATCCGTAGGAAACCCTTTCGTAGCTTTTGATTCATACCATTTATCCCACACAGCATCATATACCTTGTTTTTGAATACCGTGTGAAAATCCAGACTAATGACAAGACGGGGAGGATATATTTCTGTTTTAATTAGAACTATCTCGGTATTAGCTTCAGCGGCTGTACAAAATGTCGTAAACGCTGTTAACATACATTCCATAGTATATGTTCCCGGACCTAATACATCATTGGCAGTATATGTATTTCCTTCGGTGTCCTTTATTCCGCTACCAACTAAATAATTATAAAAAATATTTTTAGGTGCCACCGCTCCCGTTATCACACGAAATGTTATAAGAAATCTTGACTTTTCTGATAACTCGTAGGTAGGC
>ERZ1034973.1608-NODE-1608-length-12774-cov-20.723406_pt1 | contig 12774 bp, 18 predicted proteins | sample MGYA00520686_ERZ1034973 | MGnify/ENA primary metagenome ERZ1034973 (study PRJEB33766, sample SAMN09781775) | gut metagenome | biome: gut microbiome | host: Homo sapiens | place: Madagascar | study: EMG produced TPA metagenomics assembly of the PRJNA485056 data... | reverse complement strand
GTTTAACATAGAGAAAAAGTAGCTAAAATGCCTATATATAAAGCACCTAGCTACTTCGTGATGTATTTTTGATGTATTTTTTATAAAATTTTGTTCAGTTTATCCAGCATTTCACGCCTAGATTCGGAGTATATATGGGCGTAAGTTTTTCTTAATTCACTAACAGAGTGCCCCAACCTTTCTGCGATCAGCTGATCATCTACACCGGCACGAATCAGCAGAGTCGCATGGGAGTGCCTAAAACCGTGAGGGGAGATAGGTGGAACACCAGCAACCTGGATATATTTCTTCAAAGCAACAGCCAGTCTGGGCGCCAGAAGTGGCTTTATATGGCCAAACACAAACCAGGAGGACGAGAACCCGTCCTTCTTTTGTTGCTCGCTATAGCGACGCCTTAGACAATCTAGAAGGGTATCCTGTAAATCAATATATCTGTTTGAGTTTTTAGATTTAGGTGGAGTAATCTCCCACGGAGCCGATTCCGTTTTTATCGTTAATGTTTTAGAAATATGTACCCGGCCTCTGCCTAGATCAACATCCGACCATTGGAGGGCAAACATTTCAGATTTACGAACACCAGTGCCAAACATAAACATAAAGACATCACGCCAGTACTGGTCGTCTACACATGATATAAAATAAGTAAAGGTTTCCTGCTCCCAGAATAACAGACTCTGATCTTTCAGGTTCCGTTTATCTTTCACAATAGGCAAGGATCTGCACGGATTGACTTCAAGATATCCAAGTCTAACGGAATAGGAAAGAATAACGGATAGAGTATCTAAAATGCCATTTAAAGTGGGGGCAGCATAAAGCTGACCGTTTGGTTTTTTCTTTTGAAGCAGACGGTTTCTCCACTGATCAAGAACGGGGGTCGTAAGCGCCGTAAGCTTCAGGCTTCCCAAATCATCCTGGATATGATTTCTATAAGTATGTTCGTGCGTATAGAGAGTGGATCCTTTTACGGACATATTCTCTGCGTTTTTGCAGTATAACCGGAACATTTCATTTAAGGTTATAGAAGGCCGAGCGGTAGTCATTTCCAGACGGAAGGCAAACTCGGCTTCTTTTGCTTCCTTTTTCGTTTTGAAACCTCGACGACAATATCGCTGCGTCTTTCCGGTAATATCTTTACAGGAACCATAGAACATCCAAGTCCCTCTTTTTGTGTCCTTTTGCTGAGCCATATAGGATCATCTCCTTTTATAATTTCTACGAAAAGCAACTAGAACGCCCAACACCTGAACCTGATCGTGAAAGTCGGCCGTCGAGAAGAGAGTCCCAATCGCATACGGACTGGCAGTACGTAAAGCAATCTGATTCGTTTCGTTATGCGTAATAATAAAACGCAGCATGGCTTTACCTTGATACTTCACTAGCATAGGCACACCAGCACGAATAGCACCAGTGGCGCGGATCAGGCAGACGTCGCCCTTGATAATATCCGCCTTATACATAGTTTCATCGGGCATAACATAAATATAATCCGCTGTAACATCTGTAGCCGTAGATGTAAAGACTGAGGAACTTTTCGATTGAGAAACAGTCCCGTCTTCAGTAATCAAAGACAAAAAGCGAACAGGCTTTACTGCAGAATCTTCAAAGGCTTCGCTCATCAGATCAAAAGGTTTCAGGTTGAAGCGCTCTGCAATTTTTACAACCATATCTGGCCTTGGCGCTTTAGTGCCAACCTCCCAGCATCGCACGGTGTTATAAGAAACACCACAATACTCGGCCAAATCTCTACGACTGACACCAGACTCTTTCATCAGCTCGGGGAGCTTGGAAGATAAGACTTCATTCAATTTATTCATAGTTAATTACACCTCCTAGGTTTATATTAATCTTTTAGGTTCAAAAAGTAAACAAAAAAAAAACGAAATATTAACTGTAAAAGTTTGACAAAATACGTTCATAGCTGTAAACTGTAGGCAATTAGGAAAAGAGCTTTTAAGAAAGAAGGGAAAGCAGATGGGATAGAGGAACTCAAAAAGAAAATCGAATTCATGCTCCAGACCATGGATCAGCAGGGCCTTGAACAGGCCTATAAAATCCTACAAAGAATCTGGATCAGACACGGAACACAGCAATAGAACACACACGGAAGAATGCAGGACTTGGAAACAGGTTCTGCGTTTTTCTTTTATAAAAGACGAGTAATCAATCTAAACAGGATTACTCGTCTTTCATATTTTTAATCATTCCAAGAACAATATTAAATTGATCTTCAGGAAGAGAAAAAAGTTTTTTCAACATATCAGTTTCTTCAGGCGTGCAATTTTTTTCGGCAGCCAGAGCTTCAATCAGGGCCTCTGTATCATCTATAAACATTTCACCCTTTCCTTCAGTTAACCAAAAATAGTCTACGCAATATTCTGAGCATATCAGCCTAATAGTACGATCGGACGCGCCGTTCACATTTCTTTCAATATTACTAAGCGCACCCTTAGACAGTCCCAGTTTTTCACCGAAGGCTGAACCAGAAAGACCTAAAGTTTTTCTTACTTCCTTGATTCGTTCACCTATAGTGCTCATATTTACCTCCTTTTTTACACCTAAAGATTAACACTATCATTCAAAAAAGTAAAGATACAAAACTATTTTATAAAAAATCATTGACAAAAGTTTTCAAACAGAACTATAATAGCAACGTAAGGTTTTGAAACGAAACCGAGAAAGGAGAAAAAGTTTTGAAACAATTTCAATATAAGGAGACTGAAAAAAACTTTAACGAAGTTTTAGAGGCTACGAGAAGTCTTAACGAAAGACAAAAATCATTTATTCAAGGCTACATTGCCGGAGCTAAAGACGCTCAGCCAGCACCAGCTGCCAAGGAACCAGAGAAACAGGAGGAGGTGAAGTAAATGGACGGACTAACAATATTCGGGATCGTCATTATAACGGTAGCCGCAGCAGTAGGAATCCCGACAATGAAAAAACTAGAACCGGATAATTCCTGGTACTGGATATACGCGGTTCTAATTTGGTTTTTTACGGTAACTAGTTTAATTCTTCAAGCTCTTTCTTGATATCAGGAATCAGATCATCTAGTAAGTTGTGAGCTTGTAACCGATTATTAGCGACGGTTTTATCGAATTGAATCAGCTTTGCACGAAGCTCAGGAGAAACCAGAGGAAGAAGCCTATAGATATATTCACCGAGTTCTTGAAGGGCTGTAGCCTGGCCTAGATATAAATATTTGCCAGCATACTGAAGAAAGCCCATATAGATGTCCTTCTTGGATTGAATATCAGTTTTTCTTCTATCCGCTTCAATCTCAAGCTTACGAAGACTGTACTGATGCGTGTTATTCAGCCAAGTCGTAAAAATCGGTGAGACTATAGAAGACGCAGCAAGAGCAATCGCAAGTATAACGTTTAATTGATCCATAAAAGATTAACCTCCTTTCATAGGAGATTGTAACACGAAAGGGAGAAAGAGAAATGGAACACAAGACAACAGGCGCAGAGCTTCCAGACTTTGCGGAAGGTATCAACCTTCACGGAGAAAGACTAAGACTGGAAGCCTTCTATGCAGAACAAAAAAGAATCAGAAAGCAAAAATTCAGATCTGGACTGGTAACAGCCCTAAACATGGCGCTCATAATTCTGATCATTACGCTTAGCGTAGCAATTTGGATCATGATCTATCAAATGCTTTATTAAAGGAGGTGGTGAGCTTTGCAAGTAGAAAACCTAGCAGCCTACAGATACGAGATGATGGAAAAAGGATACATGAACAAATCCGAGCTATCAAAGTTTCTAGGTTGCGGAAGGAACAAAGGAAGCAAGATCTTCCAAAAGATCATGGAAGACATAAAAAAAGAAGGTCTAGAAAATATCGACAGCAATATTATTCTAACCAAGCGCGCTGTTCAATATCTAGGCCTTACACAAAAGAATATCGTAGAATCCTACGAGCGTTCTATAAAAAAAGGCTAGAAGACCTCGTTCGAAAACGAATAAGGCTCTAGCAATAGAACACGCTTATATTATACAGCACGTGTTCAAAAATACAAGGAGGAAAAAGAAAGAATGACATTAGATGAATTAATTGCCCGCGCAAGAAAAGCATCTGAAAATCAGTGCATGGGTGTTCTTTGTAGAGAAAACTTTAAGCAACTTGCAGAATGGCTAGAGGAATTGAAGCAATATAGAGAACAGTATAAAGAACAGAATCAGGAAACTAATCTAGATCATTTCCAACAAGAAGTTCTAGAAAAAGGCCTGTGGAATCTAGCGGTAGTCAAAGGAAGACCTGAACGATGTGATCATACTAAATGCATTGACTGCGAACTTAGCAAAGATCGATCAAGAGGATGTCATGAAAAGGTAATGAATTGGCTAAAGCAGCCCCGTAAAGCCCCCGCAATTAAATTAATTAAATTTGAAATCGATTTATTACAAAGCTATTTAAAAAGCAGCCTTTTAAGCGGATACGAGTTTAAAAGTATAGTTGTCTTAAAAAGGATGAAAGAAAAAGGGTATTTCAAAGGCGTTGATGAGGATGCAACGATTGAAGATATCGTAGCAAATAGCGAAATAAAAGAGGAGGACTAAACATGATCACTATCAAAAAGGAAAAACCAGCAAAGGAAGCATTGGAGCTTTTCACGGTAACTGTTGTACTGAAATCGGACGTTGGAGACAGCGTGCAAATGGGGACAAAGATTCAAGGACACGTAGCAGAAATAGAAGCCTTTCTTGAAGCGACGGGTGTCAATCCAGAGGAGTATAAATTAATTCTAAAACACGCTGCAGATGTCACGCTTCAGGATTTTATGCAGCAGGTAGTAAATCTAAGCAAAAGCATAAAAGGTGCAAAAATGGAACTCATGCCTTGGAGTGATTCAAATGAAAATCATTGTTGATGAAATCAATCCGCAAAACTGCCCATTTTATGTGAATAAGGCCTGGGAGAATAATTTACTTATCGAATATGAAGAAGGTAATTGCAAATTAGATACGGAATCATGTGCGGGTGAACTTCAGCAATGGCCGTGTTCTGGAAGAAAAGGAGCTAAGGAATGCCCATTCTGCATCACCTACGATGAATTTAAAAGAAGAATGGAAAAAATAAAGGAGGAAAAATAGATGTATTATCAATTAACATTGCAATTCGCAACAAGCGAAATTGACGACGCTAAAAAAGTGTTGGAGTTAGCCAAAGAGCTAGACCTAAAGCGCGCAGGACTAGAGGAAAAATTGCCTGAGCCTGAAACATTCCCATGGGAAGAAGAAATGCCAAAACAAAAAGCACCAAAGCAGGAGGAGCCTACAATCCCAAGAGCCAAAGACTGGGTGCCAATGGATGAGCCTACACCGGAACCAGTAAAGCCAACGCCTAAACCTGATCCGACTGCAGAACCAATTACATTGGAAGATTTACAGAAAGCCGGCGTTGCATTTGCCAAAGAAAAAGGCGTAGCCGTACTTAAGGTGTTCCTAACTCAGATGGGTGCAAGCAAGATCTGCGACATTCCTAAAGAGAAATATAAGGAAGCCTGGGAGGCTTTACATGCCTAGCCAACACGCGATTTTATCAGCCAGTGGGTCCAATAAATGGATTCACTGCCACCCTTCCGCAAGATTAGAGGAACTATTCGAAGAAAAGCCAAGCGCCTACGCAGCAGAGGGAACAGAGGCCCACAGTGTAGCAGAACAGAAACTTCGTAACTGGATCGAGGGACATCCGAGAAGAAAAGTAAAGGCGGCCAACGGAGAAATGGACGAGGCTACAAACGTTTATAAAGACTACGTTCTAGAGGTGTACAACAAAGAAAAAAAGAGAAGCGATATCGCGGATCTTTTTATCGAGGTACAAGTTGATTTGACTCCATGGATTCCGGAAGGGTTCGGAACAAGCGACGCTGTGATCGTAAGTAATCACACGCTCCACGTTATCGATTTTAAATACGGAGAAGGCGTCAAAGTAAATGCTCCACATAATCCGCAGCTTACCATTTACGCCGCAGGAGTTATGGCCTTATACGACTGCCTGTACGATTTTGAAAAAGTTAAGCTTCATATCGTACAGCCTAGACGCGATCACATCAGCACCTGGGAACTTACTACCGAAGAACTGGCAGACTGGATGGAGAATGTAGTTAAGCCTGCTGCAAAGGAAGCCTGGAACGGAGACGGAGAACAGCAAGCGGGAGAGTGGTGCAAGTTCTGCAAGGCTAAAGCGCAATGCGCAGCACACGTCGCCAAAATGAAAGCAATCAATGAAAGATATCAGCGCATGTGCGGAATGATTTTAACAGATCAGCAAATCGCGGAGCTTTTGCCAGAATTACCTGGACTTATTGACTGGGCCAAAGAGGTGCAAGAGTTCGCACTGGATCAGGCGCTAAAAGGAACACACTACGAAGGATATAAAGTAGTGGAAGGAATCAGCAGTAGAAAGATCACAAATGAATCAAAGGCTTCAAAAGCTCTACAAGATGCGGGCTTTGAATACGATCAGATTATGACGAAGCCAAAGCCAAAGCTTCAGACTATCACGGCTCTAGAAAAGTTAGTCGGAAAGAATGAGCTTGTAGAAATCATAGGCGAATATATCGAGAAGCCGCAGGGAAAACCAGCACTAGTGCCAGTAAGCGACAAACGCCCAGAGTTTGGAAGTGTAGCAAATGACTTTAAAGATGGCATTGATTAGAAGGATAAAAAGACTGATAGGAATCCAGTCGCCATCAGAACACATGTGGGGATTTAAGCCCAAGGGATTAAAAGATGATTTCAAAAGAGGATATCAATCAGCTCGAAGAAAAGATGGTCCGCATCCGAGCCGAGATTCGAAACAGTAAACCAGGACCACACAGAAACGATCTTAAGCGACAGCTTAAAAACGTAATGCGACAAAGAGTAAAACTAGGAGGAACAGAAAGATGTCACAAGTAAAAACAAAATTAGTTAGATTCATATACTGCCACTTGGCAGAACCTCACGCATTTGCAGAGGGCCAGGACGCCAAATATAGCGTGAATGTATTAATTGACAAGGACGACAAAGAAACGTTAGCGCGTATCCTTAAGGGATACCAGGAAGCCGTTCAAGACGGAGTAGAAGACTACGGCGCTTCTTTCAAAGCAAAAGCTACACCGCTAAAAAGAGAACCAGGAAGCACACGCGGTTTATTGGTTGACTGCGACGCAGATGAGAGATACAGTGCGCCAGAGTTCAAGAACAAATACATGCTAGCGGTAAAGAGTAACAATCCTGTATCAGTTGGATACCGCAAGAACGGAGTAACATACGCCTATAGCGACAAGAACGCAATTCTGGAAGATGTATACAGCGGATGCTACGGAGCCGTAAGCTTCAACTTCTACACATTCAACAAAGTCGGTACAGGAATCGCGGCAGGACTTAACAGCGTTTTAAAAGTAAAAGACGGAGAGCCATTAGGAGGGCACTCAAGTGTAACCGATGACTTCGGCGACGCTTCTGAGTTTGATGAGGAAATCGGAAGCGAAGACCTAAGTGACTTGTTGTAAAAAGCCCATACTGCATATCGACCTGGAGACCTACTCCAGCGTCGACCTTGCAGCCTGCGGGGTTTATAAATACGCAGAAAGCCTGGACTTCGAGATTCTACTTTTTGGTTACGCATGGAACGATGAGCCTGTACAAGTAATCGACATGACAAAAGATAGGCAGCTACCAGTATTAGTGCTAAATGCCCTGACGAATCCAAAAATAGTAAAGGTGGCGCACAACGCAAACTTCGAACGCATATGCTTATCTAACTACATTAAGAAGCAATTACGCGCAGGAGATATTCGAACGCGTAACCTTACAGGTTCTAAAAGATTCAGTCCAGAGGGATTCCTATCACCAGAACAATGGCAAGACACCATGATTATGGCAGCGGAGAATGGTTACCCTTCCAGTTTAGGACAACTAGGCCCAGCATTAGGAATTGAAGAAGACAAGGTGAAACTGGCTACAGGTAAAAGATTGATCCAGTATTTCTGCAAGCCTTGCAAACCAACAAAAGCCAACGGCAAGAGGACAAGGAACCTGCCAGAACATGATCCGGAGAAATGGGCTCTTTTTATAGAATACAACAAGCGCGATGTCGAATCAGAACAAGCTATTTACAATACGCTAAAGAGCCTGGAGCCTGTAAGCATTAGCGAGTGGCAGAACTGGTACCTTGATCAGCATATTAACGACAGAGGAATACATGTCGACAAAAGAATCATAAAAAACGTTCAGTTCTACAGTTTAGAGCACGGCATGGATCTTCTGGATGCAGCAAGATACATCACAGGGCTAGAGAATCCGCAGAGCGTAGCACAATTAAAGAAGTGGATCCTTGACCAGGAAGGACGTGACGTCGAAAGTTTAAACAAGGAAGCCGTGAAAGACCTTCTAAAAGGAACGCTAAGGCCAGAAACAAGAAGGGCCTTAGAGATACGCCAGGAGCTAGGGAAAACGAGCGTCAAGAAATACGATGCCTTTCAGAGAGCATGCGGAGAAGATGACCGCATCAGAGGGACCTTTCAATTTTTTGGAGGCAGAACCGGAAGATGGGCCGGTCGATTAATCCAGCCGCAAAACTTCCCAAGGCCTAGCTTTGACGAGGTAGACGAACCAAGAACACTCGTGAAGGAAGGCAACTTCGAACTTTTAGAGCTCATCTATCCAAGCATGAACGATGTATTCGCTACGATTCTAAGAACCGTAATCACGCCACCTGAAGGCAAGTCCTTCATAGTAGCCGACTACTCAGCCATAGAGGCTCGAGTGATTGCCTGGCTAACAAGAACGACATGGCGCCAGGAAGTATTCAAAAACGGCGGAGACATCTACTGTGCATCAGCTAGCCAGATGTTCGGAGTTCCGGTTGAGAAGCACGGAGTCAATGGACATCTAAGACAAAAGGGAAAGATTGCCGAACTTGCCCTCGGCTACGGAGGTGGAACGGCCGCACTGGAAGCCTTCGGAGCTAGTAAGATGGGACTAAGTCCAGAACAGCAGCATGAGATTGTAATCAAATGGAGACGGGCGTCGCCAAAAATCTACGATTTCTGGTACAGGTTAGAAAGAGCCTTCAAGGATGCCGTGAACGGAAAAGCCACAGCGCTCGACCGCAACATGATGGTCTACAAGAAGGATGGCAATGTTCATATCATGCTGCCTAACACCAGAGTTATCAGTTACGTTAGTCCCCGAATCAAAGACGGCCAGGTATCTTTTTTAGGATTGAACCAGACAACACGAAAGTGGGAGTGGACAAACACCTGGGGTGGAAAGCTAACAGAAAACGTGGTTCAGGCTATCGCTCGAGACTGCCTATGCGAAACGCTAAAGGGCTGCGACGAGATCGGAGCTAAAACAATCATGCACGTTCATGACGAAGTGATATGCGAAGTACCGACGGAAGAAAAAGAAACGAAATTCAAACAACTGCTAGACGTAATGGCTAAGCCGATCAGCTGGGCGCCAGACTTGGTTCTAGTAGGAGACGGCTTTATATCTGAATACTATAAGAAGGACTAAAAATGAGAATAGATAAGCAAGATTTAATTATAGCCTTGATCTATATCACCGCAGCACTGATCATTCTAAGCATTTTGAAGGAAGTGTTCGGTTTAGATGTAGCACAAGTGCCAAGGCTAGGAGGATAGAACATGAGTATAAAATGGACACAGCAGGAGGACAATCTTCTAAAACAACTAAATGCTATAGGTTTATCAAGTGCTGCAATTTATAAGAACTATAGAGAAGTTCTAAAAGGAAGATCACAGAGCGCTATACAGCAGCGCCTGACCTACCTGAACAAACCACCCGAAGAAAGACGGAAGGAAGACATGGCCAGCTTCGACAATGCGGACATGCTAGAAAAAGCAATCAACCAGGCCGCAGACCGTATCTGCAACCGCCTGGACAATATCGCAAACGCTCTAACCGTAATCTGCAGATATATAGAAAGCAATACAGAGGACGCCAGCAAGCGCGCTGAACGCACTACAAAGCTTCTAGAAGAGATCAAGGCCAATGGGACACTCCAGCAAGGAACACAGCAAAGTATCAAACGCGAGCTTCAGAAAGTGGCATATCGGGGAAATAAGAAATGGAATATGAAATGAAAAGAAAGCAGAGAATCTTTTATATTCTAGCGGAAGAATAGACAGGAGGCTGAAGGATGTGCAAATAGCAACCTGCAAAAATAGAAAACAAAAGCAATATTTCAACCAGGAAATGTCCTGGGAGGAATTCACAAAAAAACTGCTCTTCACAACCAGAACAAAAGAAACGGTGGAAGAGTATAAAAACATGACGAAGGATCAGCAGTCTAATATCAAGGATGTCGGTGGATTCGTAGCCGGAGAACTAAAGGACGGCAGGAGAAACAACCAAAGCGTTCTATCACGTAGCATGATCACATTGGACGCTGACTTCGCAGACAAAAACTTTTTAGACTTGATCCGAATAACGTGCGACTTTTGCAGCGTGATCTACTCAACGCATAAGCACACACCGGAAAAGCCAAAATACAGATGGATCCTGCCTCTACAAAGAGGAGTATCACCGGAAGAGTACGAAGCAATCGCTCGAAGGATTGCAAGTACAATTGGAATGGAATACTTTGACGATACGACCTACCAGCCAGCACGAATGATGTTCTGGCCTAGCACCAGTAAGGACGGAGAATACATCTGTGAACAACTAGGAGATAGAAACGCGTACCTGAACCCGGATGACATCCTGGCGCAGTACAGAGACTGGCATGACATCAGCTACTGGCCTCGCTCCAATAGAGAGACAGAACTGCATCACAGCGACATAAGACACCAGGAAGACCCTTTATCTAAGTCCGGATGGATTGGCGCCTTCTGCAGGGCCTACACGATCCAAGAAGCGATTGAGGCATTTATTCCAGAGGAATACACGCCGACAGAGGACCCGAACCGGTGGACCTATACGAACGGATCAACAGCCGGAGGCCTAGTCATCTACGACGATAAGTATGCCTACAGCAACCACAACACAGACCCGACAGGGCAGCAGCTATGCAACGCCTATGACCTTGTAAGGATACACAAGTGGCCAGACGATCCAGCAAGCACAGAACACATGCTCGAACTGATGGAACACGACGAGGGCACCAGGAAGCAGCTTATAGATGACAAGAAAGAACAGATTCACGAGGACTGGGACGACTTCCAGGACGACACCGCGAGGGGTTCGCAAGGAGTAGAAGACAGTAAAGAAGAAGTAGACGAGGACTGGCTGGATGCCATGGACATGGACAAGAAGGGAAACTTCAAGCCAACTACAGACAACATAGTCCGCATACTTCTGAATGATCCAAAGCTTAAAAACGGAGTTGGAGGAAACGACCTATTCGCACAGAAACCTGTCAAGAAGGGAAACCTGCCCTGGTGGAACTACAACCCAAGTGACCCGACCTGGACCGATACGGACGACGCAAGTTTCAGATACTATCTGGAAAAGAAATACAACCTTGTCGCAAAAGGAAAAGTGGATGACGCCATAGCTTACGTCCAGGAGAGAAACAGCTTTCACCCAGTACGAGACTATCTAGACACACTAGAGTGGGACGGCATACCAAGACTAGACACGCTGTTTATAGACTATCTAGGAAGCGAGGACTCAGAGTACAGCAGAGCGGTCGCAAGGAAAGCCTTTACCGCAGCCGTGGCCAGAATCTACACACCAGGATGCAAAATGGATTATATGCCCGTTCTAGTAGGACACCAGGGAATCGGAAAGAGCCACATGCTAAGCATCATGGGCGGAGACTGGTTCTCAGATTCAATCACAACAATTTCAGGGAAAGAAGGATACGAAGCCTTGCATGGATCATGGGTTATTGAATGGTCCGAATTATCTGCAGCCAGAAAAGCCGATATCGAGTCCATGAAGCAGTTTATAAGCAAAAGGGACGACCGATACAGAAAAGCCTACGCAAGGAGAGTTACAGACAACCCGAGACAGTGCGTGTTTTTTGGAACTACAAATGATGATGAATTCCTAAGAGACTATACAGGAAACCGAAGATTCTGGCCGATCAACACGGATATATCAAAGGCAAAGAAAGTCGTGTTTGACGATCTACCAAAAGAACGAGATCAGATCTGGGCTGAAGCCAAGCAGAGATTCAAGGATGGAGAGAAATTATATCTTCAGGGAGAAGCTTTGACAGGAGCCGAACAGATGCAAAAAGAGCACACGTTTACCAGTGTCCGAGAGGACATGGTCCGTGATTATCTAGACAGAAAGCTACCAGAGGGCTGGAAAGATATGGATTTATACGCCAGAACCCAATGGCTAGAGGACCCGAAGAACAAGGGGGAAGACATCAGAGACTGCGTAAGTTTACTCGAAATTTGGTGCGAAGTTTTGAATGGATCAAAGAATAAATTTACACCCGTGGACCAGAGAGAACTCAAGGCAATCATGGAAAGTTTGGGGTGGAATAAAGGACCAGCGCCAAGACAAAGGGGAGCCTGCTATGGCAAACAACGGGTTTATTTGAACCCTAAATTGATTGGACATTAATCTCAAAGCGTGGAAACGCTGGAAACGGTTATAAAAAAACACAAGGCAACGGTGGAAACGGACATGGAAACGCTAAAATCGTAGAGCGTTTCCAGGGAATCACAGCATAAAATAAGGCTTTCTAAGCTATTGGAAACACTGGAAACAGAAATATTACTAACTTAATGAATATATAATATATATAGTGTAATACAGTATATGCGTATGTATATGCGCGCGAGAAAATATAGTATATATA
>ERZ1034973.1587-NODE-1587-length-12947-cov-32.237201_pt1 | contig 12947 bp, 20 predicted proteins | sample MGYA00520686_ERZ1034973 | MGnify/ENA primary metagenome ERZ1034973 (study PRJEB33766, sample SAMN09781775) | gut metagenome | biome: gut microbiome | host: Homo sapiens | place: Madagascar | study: EMG produced TPA metagenomics assembly of the PRJNA485056 data... | reverse complement strand
AAATAGTTATTGCAAATCATTTGCCGGGCTTCTTCATTTGCAAAATCCGCCACATATTGCATTATTTGCCAGAACGGGAAAACCGGGTATACCGCCGGACTGAGAGAGAATGCAGCCCGACGGTATACATTTACGCCAGCTGAGCCAACGAAGTAAAAAAATTCAAAACATCCTTGCGCACAAGCACAATTCCGGCTGTCACAAGTGCGTTCGGGGCCTTTTCTCCTTCCTTTTCCAGAATCCACAGCCTGTCAAGGACTTCTCCCGTTTCCTTCGGGTACTCCCGGAAAAGTTTGTAAATCATGTTCTTTGCGTTTCTCTTTGCAACGTCTTCTCTCTTCTCACCTTCCTGCACAGGGGTTTGGAGGCTTTTCAGGTTGCTAACCTCCACAAGGTGGCCCACCGCCTCCGCAAGATCGATAGTTGCGGGAAGAAGCTGCTCATTCGGCATGTCAAACAGAAATTTCATTTTTTACTCTCCTTTTGATTTTATATTTTCCCTTTCGGGGAATTTACGTTATTTCAGAAGTCTGCAATAGCCTGCTGCATCTCTGCGCCGTCCCATTGCGCTTGCATGCGCTGTACATAGTCCCCATCACTCGGGAGATAGCAGCCGAAATAGCCCTTGCTTGCTCCTGCCATGTCCTCGAAAGCGGAAACGACCTGCCCCCCTGCTCAGTCCCGGCGTTAATGGCAATCGCCCGGAAGCTCTGCCGGTCTGCCGTGTCTGACTTTTCGGCTTCCTCGTTGGCATACTTGCCAATCAGTCTAAGCATGGTAGGGTTATCGCTGTAGCGGCTCAGCATGCTTTCATAATCCGCTACGCCCATAATTCCGCTTTTGAGAAGTTCCATAGCGTTCTGATCAATGAACTCAGGACGAACGGAGAATTCTTTTTCCACCGCCTCACGGAACCGGCCCATAAGCTGATCAACCGCAGCGGAATACCGTTCGCAAATGCTCCGGCTTTCGTTCCTGAATGCCCGTTGTGCTTCCTGATATTCAGCCGCTGCCGCCTGTTTCTGCAAATCGTAGGTTGTAAAAGGCCGGTTCTCCGTGTAAGAATCTGCCTTTCTTTTGGCAGCCGCCACCCTGTCATATGCCGCAGCGTATTCCTTCCGGTAGTCGGCAAAGGTGTTATTCAGAACCTTTGCATAATTATTCCATCTACTCATTGTTTTCCTCCGATAAATATTTTTTTTGCATGTATTCTTGCGCGTAAAGATTTTCACTGAAAATGTGGAAAACATATCCGCGCTCCTGTTTGTTCCACCGGCTCAGCACTTTTTCCGCTTCCTGAAATGGAATATGCTGAACAGATATGATCATAACATCCGGATTGTGTTCCATTCGTATTGTCCTTTCTGCCGTGACGTGGTGGCGGGTTTTGTCCCGCTGATCTGCTACTCTCGGAACTGCTTCACTGAATCACCTCCGAAATACTTTTGCAGGACTTCCGGACGGGGCTTTGCAAATGGGGCATTTCCCCAATCCTCGCCGCCGTCGTAGTCCGGAAACCCGTCGTATATATAACCAAACTCCCGCCATGCTCTCAGCTCACGAAGGGAGTTCGTGACGGCGTTTTCATGTCCGGCAAGCTTTCCCAGCTCTTCGCCGGTTATGTACCCCCGGGAAACCTGCCATTCCCAGAAAGCAAGCTGCCGCCGGTACTCGTAGGCGGCTTTCTCCCGCTGAGCTGCTTCACAGTCCCGGGGAAATGCCTTTTCAAATTCCCGCCACTGCAAGGCAAGCTCTTCCCGGCGGGCCTGTGCCTCCTGGCATTCGTAGGCTTCCGCCGCCTGCTCCATGATCTGTTCAAGCTCATCAAGGTTTTTCCGCTCCTGAAGCTTTTTTTCTGTGCTCTGCCGCTGTTCCTCCACCCGATCAAGCCGGGCTTTCAGCGCCGCCGTTCCTTTCATGCTATAACCCCGCTTCCTTTTCCAGTGCGTCCAGCCGCTGCACAATATCGGCTGTCTCAATCAGCCTCATACCGTATTCCAGCGCCCCACGGCAAGCCGCTATTCTGTTTTGGGTGCTTTCCCCTGTGTCGTTCACAATATCCCTCAGGACGGACAGGGCGGGCGCTAGAGAGGCTTTTGCTTTTTCAACGGCTTCCTGTACCATATCGGCCAAAGCTTTCTTATATGCTTCCTGAAAGTCCTCCTGCTTGAAATAGTTCTGCAAGGTTCTTTCCGTAATTCCCGCAGCTTTCGCCGCTTCCTTTTTCGTCCTGCATGTAAGCACGGCTTGCAATGCCCGTTCCTTGTTGGTGGTCACTTTCGTTCCTCCTTCCTCCGGAAACCGTTTAAAATTGCTTGAATTACCAATCCTTTCCGTTTTTCATGAAATTTCCGCTTTTTTCCGGTTTTTCGTGGTGTTACTCTGCTTCGGCCTGTGCGGCGGCCATTCGGGCCGCCTTGCGTTCCCACTTCCGGGCCTCATACTCTGCATTCTTCGGCCTGCGTCTGGCGGAAATTTCCGCTTTGTGCTCCTGCGCCCATTGCTTTTGATACTGCAAGCGCCGTTCCCGGTTCTTTGCGTACCATGCTCTGTTATAGGCTCTCTGTGCCTCTCTGGCGGCTTCGCTTATTTCTGCCATATCCTAGCTATCATCCTTTCTTGTTTCTCTTGTTTCGGCTCCATGCCATGAATGCCCGGAACCCCTTCGGCTTGTTTTCCCAACCGCCCAGCCCGTCTGGCTCTCTGGATATTTCAAACGCCTTGAAAGCGGCGACGTGGAGCTGCTGAACGTTCTCAAATGCAACGGCTTGTTCCAGCTGTTCGGGGATAGATTGCGCCTCGGCGGAAGTCAGGCCCGCCGCCTCAATAGCTTTCAAGCATCCGTTGACGGCTGCAAAATTCCGCTTTTCGTATTCCATTGCTTCCTCTACCGTGGAAAACGAACCGACACGGGCCGGGGGAATGGTGGGCTTTACTTCGGCCCCGCCCTGGTCTGTGCGGTATGCCCGCAAAACTCCCCGGAAATACCTGTCCGAATCTTCCAGCCGGAACAATGTCAACAATGAAAAAATTTCGGAAACAATGCTTGAAGCACAAGCAATGGCAATCACAACAATAGCTGCTTTACTCATATTTTTCCTCCTTGTTTGTCAAAGCTTCAATTTTCTGATAATCTCTTGCAATGCCTTTTCGTAGGCCGCCGGGGTTAAGCCCCGGGCGGCCAGTGCTTTCTTTTCTGCCTCGTACCGTCTCCACCTGTCCCGGCGCTTCGGCTTTTTCTTCATCCCGCTACCTCCCGGAAAAGACTGCACCGCAGCCACATATTGAACGACGTTTCCCCGGTTTGCCCGTGGCGGTTCTTCGCTACGCTCAGTTCTACCCGTGACGGCTGCCCATCTGTTGGTGGGCCTGAATAATAATCTTCCCGATAGAGGAACAGAACGCCGTCCGCATCCTGTTCTATGGCTCCGCTGTCCCGAAGGTCTGACAGCATGGGCCGCTTGTTCTGGCGTTCCTCCACCTTCCGGGACAACTGGCAAAGGCAGATAACCGGCACGTTCAAGGACAGGGCCAGACGCTTTAACTCTCTGGAAATTTGTGAAATGTTCTCATAGGTTGAAGCGCTCCGGGTGGCGGGGAGCACCAACCCCAGATAATCCACAATGACGGCCCGCAGCTCCGGAACCGCTTGGGCAAGCAGCCCGATCTGTGACACTGTGAGGTCATAACGATCATTCATGTACAGCCCAGATTGAGAAATAGCAGACGTTGCAACCGCCACTTTCTGCCACGCCTGATCTGACAGATGACCGGACAACAGGCGAGAGGAAGATATACCAATGCGGCGGGCTATGCGCTTTGCAATGATCTGTTCCGTGGTCATTTCCAAACTCACAAAGAGGGCGTTTCCTGTAATCCCGTCTGCAAGGTTCACGGCAAAGGTGGACTTTCCCACGGCTGGCCTTGCGCCCAGTATGTACAGCCCTCCCCGGATGAATCCGCCACCCAGAATGCTGTCAAGCCTTGGAAAGCCGGAGGAAATGAAGTTGTCTTTTCTTTCCCCTGCGTTGACTACAAAATCCATGAAGCGCCGCAGAGAATCACACGGAGACAATAGCCCACGCTGGAAGCTGCTCCCCCGTATGGCATCCGCTTCCCTCTGTAATGACGCTAGAAGCTCGTCAGAGGTCGAAACGCTGTCACCCTGTATCCGTGCCGCCAATTCTTTTACGGCCCGTGTGCGGGCGTCCTCCGCCACACGGTGGGCATATTCCACACAGTATGCCGCCGTGGGCGTTACGTCCATAACCTCTTTCAAAAGCTCTACGGAAAGTTCCACGCCCTGCCGCTTTGCCTGTGCTCTGATAGAAACCGGGTCAACCGATTCCCCGTTGTCCAGAAGGGAAAGCCCCGCTTCATAGATTGCCCGGTATGCTTCCAGCTGGAAAGCCCCGGCGGGAAGAATACCCCGGACAGCGGGGAGAACGTTCGCCCCGTCTATCAGGACAGCCCCGGCAAGGTATGCTTCATTGTTTGCTCCGTTCATTCTGCCTCTCCCCACGTCTCCGGCTTGTACGGGTCAAACATCTGTACCGTTGGGGGGCCGCCCTCAGAGGCGGCACCCCCGTTATATATACTTACACTCTTAGAAACATCCCCCCTTAGGGGGTCTGTTTCTTCTTCTGTCTCGTATGATGTCGTATGGTATCGATCGATATCGTACGATACCATACGCTTTTTGCGGTCTGTATTTTTGCTAGAAGTTCTTGCATTTACTCGCTGTTCATACCTTGACCACGCTTCTTCTAGGTCAGGGAAAAAGGCAGATGCGGCAACTGATTCAAGCGGGGAAAGGTTTTCAGGAAGTTTTTCGGTTTCCAGATAATCCCAGCAAGCAAGCAACACATTGACGGCATTTTCCGGAGGCAACTTTCTAATCAATTGCCGTCGCTCCAACTTCATTTTGAACCATGACGGATGCTTTTCTTTAACTGTTGCCATTGTCAAACGCCCTCTCGCTGTTATCCAGAACGTACCGGGCAAACGTCACCGGCTGGCCGTAGCGGTTCTTTTTGGTGACGGTCTCCGTCTTGATCTGGATACCGTCCGCCCGCAGCTCCGCCACACGTGAGGCAAGACGGGCTATTCCGTACAGCTCCATAGCCTCGGCAGAAGTCAAGCCGCCACACGTGCGCAAATGCTCCATAACTCTTTCTTTCTGGCTCATGGTTTTCCCTCCCTCTCTTTGGCTCTCAGGCCACTGTCTGGCCGTCAATGAGTGCTTCCAGCTTGTCCATATCAAGCAGAACAACCCGTGTTCCACTCTTGACAATAGCACGGTCAAACACGCCACGTTTGACCATATACCGCAGCTTGTGAACGGTGAAATAGGTGTTCGGGTCTGCCCTCCGGATTTCTTCGGCTGCCTCGGGAATAGTACGGATACGCTTCATTTTTGTTTTCTCCTTTCAGCTTTGAAAAAATAAAAAGAGCCTACCGCCCAACACGCTGTTACCACGTGCGGGTGATAGGCTCAAAGGCTCACGCAATCGGGGGATTTCTCCCCGCTTGCTACTTCATTTAATTGTACCTGTATTATAGCACATTCTCTGGCTAAAATCAACTTATTTTTATGCTTTTCATGCCTTTTTCTTCAAAATTGTATTCGTAAGGCATTCAGCCGCTTTCTTGGTTGATTCCGTGATTTGGTGCGAATATGTTTCAAGCGTAACTTTCGGGTTTGCATGCCCTAATATGTTCGCAACGGAAATAATATCGCAGCCGCTTGATATCATAATGCTGGCGGCGCTGTGCCTGAATGCGTGGGGATTTATGCGTGGAAGGTCGTGCCGCTTTACAAACGCAGAAAGCCATACATTCGCAGACGAAGGATTTATAGCACCCCCGTAATGCTGTGTAAATAAATAGTCCGTGTCTTTCCACTTGTCACCAAGGGAAAGACGGCGTTCCGTTTGCCAAAGGCGATATTTTCGCAGCAGTGCCATGATTTCGGGTGGCAACGTGATAAACCTTGTGTTTCCGGTCTTTGTTGGCCCCTCCTGAATACCGGCCCCGACGTAATAGCTTAGGGCGGAATTTATTGTAACGGTGTTTTTGTCAAAGTCTATCTTTTCCCATCTCAGAGCGGCAACCTCTCCACGGCGTGCACCTGTTACGATCATAATTGTAACAAACACACGCCACATAATAGGCTCCGTCTCCAAAGCATCAAGTATTTTGTTAATCTGCTCCGGCTGAAAATAGTTCTGGGTTTTGCGGGGGACTTTCGGGGGGGCTACCTTGTCAGCAGGATTATATTTTATGATCATTTCTGTTTCTGCAAGGCGTAGAACGGAATGGAGGCACCTATGAATGTTATTTATCGTTTTGGGGGAAAGCGCTGTTTTTGTTCTGTCTATTGTGAAAACATCATCAACAGGACTTCCGATATATGCGGCTATTTTCTCAGCACTTTTCAGGGAGATTGTACCCCCGTCACAGGCACGTCTTAATGTTTCGAATGTAACTCCACAACATTCCGCAAACGCCGTTTTTGACTTGCCAGAAGCCGCCACAATGCCGGACAAATCAACTTTTACATTTGAGCAGTTCAAAATTTTCCGGTTCCCGGGCTGTGATAGTTCCTTGTAAAGTTCGTTCAGGTGGCGGGGTTTTATGTCCTGCAATTTCAAATGACCCAGCTTAGGAAGGCAATATTTTAAATGCTCTCTTTCCGTGTAGATTGTTCCGTATCTTGCCCCGTTCTGCTTTTTAAGTTCAAGCGCATGTTCTACATATTCCGCAAATGTTAAATTCATGTCAGGCTTAAAGCCGCCGTCAATTTCATTTTCAAACTCTGCCGCTATCTGCTTCGCAATCTTTCCGGCTTGGCGTGCCCCCATTCCATCAGGGGGCCGCCACGTTTTATAATGCCGAATTTGCTTATATTCTGCCGTCCTCCCTTCTGATACCGTAATTCTGTAATAGAATCCATTCTTTGTCTCGATCTTGCGAATGCTTGCCATGTTTTTTATGCCCCTTTCTTGATTATCTCCATTTCTCCAATCCATCCGCATTTTCTACACCGGACGTATACACCAGAGCAAGAAGCGGAGGGGGAAACCGGGTGTATTTTTTGCCCGCACTTCGGGCAGCAATACCAGAATTTGCCGTTAATTTCCTTGATCATGTAAGCCCCTCTTTCCTGCGCACATCTGCGCACAATCAGAACGAGACGGTTTAACTAGCTCAACTTTTTTTAACAAAACACGATTGTCCTTGTATTTATATAACGGCAAATGAACCATATTTTTCATAATGCAATTATATTATACAGAACATTCCATTTTATTATCAAGTGTTAAACCGTACAAAAATATTCATTTTTATTTGTGCATTTATGGCAAAACGGCAAGAATTACACGGCAAAAATAGAGCATTCGCAAGAGGATTGCGCACAATCGCCGCACAATCGGCGTTTTTGGTGGCGGATATGCCCGCCACCCGGTTATTTTTCCGCCCCCTTTCTGTTGGCGCTGTCCTGCCGGTCAAGCTCCATCAGCATATTAACCAGCTTTTCCACGTGGCCGGAAATAATGTCGATGGACTGAGCAACCGCAATTTGCAAAGCGTCCTGCATGGGGTAGCGGGCAAGGAACGCCGCCGCCGTCTTTTCACTGGCAAGGTCTCTCCGCTCACTGTCTGAGAACTCATAGAGCAAATTTACAAGGTCGGAAAGGCTGCTCAAAGAAACGTCAATATCCTGCGCAAGGTTGGAAGCGGCGGAAATGGTGGTCTTTTCGTTGTTGGAAATGTTGGTTTTCATAATTTATGTCCTTTCTCTTGACATGCAAGCCAAAATGTGATAAAATTTATGTGTAGGGTTTTCGTGTGATTCTTCTTTCTGGATTAACGGTTTACCTTATACCCTCTTTCTCGCCCCCTCCTGCTGCCACGGGAGGGGGCTTCTCCTTGTCTGGTGGATTATACCGCCGCTTCCGGTTCCGTCTGGCTCAGGCCAAAGAAACGGGCGTTGTAAATTGCTCCGTCTCCCCTGCTGCCCCAGATCAGCGCACACCCGAAAAGGGCCTTGCTCCCGTGGGCTACCACACGCCCCAGCTTCTTCCAGCCTGCCCAGGTGTTCACCTCTTCGGCAATCCCGGCGGCTTCCTTGGCTTCCTGAATGGTGGCGGCGTTCTTCGGCTCTGCCTTGGCGCTTAGCCATGCCCGATGCAGGGCCTCAGAGAAGCTAACTCCGCCCTTGCGGAAGATTTCCCATGCTTTCAACATGATCTTGGAGAGATTGAACATTTTGTTTACCTCCTGAATTTTTTCTTTGCCGGTCTCTCCCGGCTGCCTCCGCTCCTATGTGTTTGTTCTAGGGGTTACATCAGGCGGTGTTGAACTTGGCTCCCCTGTTCTTTATGGCCTCATTATATTTCACTTATTAAGTGAATGCAAGATGGAATAATCAACAATTATTCACTTAACAAGTGCCCATATATTTGTGCACAATGTTCACTTGTTAAGTGCGTGTAAACATGGTATAATGAATAAGTAGAAAGGGGGTGTATGCCAACGGGACAGCAAAAATATACAGAGGCCAGAAAACAGGGAAATCAAAAATGGGATGCTGCAAACCTTGACAGAATTTCCGTTGCCCTTCCTCGTGGGAAGAAAGAGGAAATAAAGGAAGCAGCTACCCGCCGCGGTGAAACGATGAATCAGTATATCAAGATAGCTATTGACAATCGTTTAGCCCAGGAAGAGCCGCAGCAGCCCGCAGCCGACAACACCACCGAATAGCAAAGCGAAAGCCCCCAAAGTTGGGGGCTTTCGCTTTGTCTGTTTCTGCTTTGTAATAATTTGTTTCTCCCATGTTGTTGCATTTCTCCGCTTTCTTTTCTATCCTGAAAGTACCATTTAATAAAGAGGGGGATTTTATGGCAATAGGAATAACCGGGCTGCTCGGCTTTTTCGTTTTCCTTGTGATTCTCATTGTGAAAACGATCAAGAGAAAGCCAAAGAAAACGGCGCTTATTGGCGTCCTTGTTTGCCTTGCTCTGTTTGTTGTCGGACTTATAACCGACAGTGCACCGAATGAAGCTCCCGGCAAAGAAAACTATGAAACAGTTGCGCAAACTCTCGAAAGTAAAGAGCCGGAAGAAACTCAATCGGCGTTTTCATTCATTATAGAAAACGGAGAGACCGGAGACTATGGGGAGCTAGTCACGCTCAATAAAGGCACTGAATTTGAAAATACTTTCTATGTGTATTGCGTACCGGCTGGAACTTACAATGTTTTGAATCTTTCTTGTGAACCATGGTCACAAGTTACAGTGTACAAAAAGACTACCCACACAACGGAAGAAGGAATAGAAGAATTTGACGAAGCGGCGGACGGCGCAACAAAGCTTGTAAAAATTGGCGAAACTGTTTCTATTACGATTCAGGAAGGGGAAATTATCAAATTACCAGACCCCGGAAAAAGTGCGGAACTGTTTCAATTTGATCTTGTCGAATAATTTTCCCGTACCAGCAGAAGCCCCCGGCCTTCAAGGCCGGGGGCATTGCATTTTGAAACTGTAGTTTTCTGTAGTAGTTTGACCGGCTCCGCCTGTTTTGAAATTCTAGTTTTTTCTAGTAGTTCGTGGCCCTTGCAGCGCTTGAAATACTAACATTTACTAACAGCTTAGCGCCGCCTATAGCTTCGGAAACCATAAGTTTTAATAAGTTCTGCGCCCGCCCTATAGCGTTTGCAATGTTGAGTTTTGCTAAGTCCTCCCCCATGCTGCAATAACAAGTTTTCACAGGTTTTCCGGTTTTGCAAGGAAACTTGCAAGGGGTGGCGGATACAGTCCGCCACCCCAGCATTAAAACATATGTTCGAGTATTCGGCTACGTATAGCCCAGGTATTTCCCCACCGTATAAATGAATTCACGTGTCCAGTTTGAAGCGGTAGCCTCGGAGACGTATACCAGCATAGCCGCCCCGGGGAAAGCAATTCCACGCCCGTAAACAAGCTCAAAGAGCTGCAAGCGCTTTTCCCCGTGTGGGCGCTCCTGTGCGTCCTCACGGGCTTTTTTGATAGCCTCCGCTACTGCGATACTCTCCGGAGTTGTGGCGGCTTCCTTGCCGCTCATGCTCCTGTATACGGCTTTCTTTACATCGGAATACCACGGGCTTTTTGATTTCCCCATGCTGTGTTACCTCCCTTTGTGGCTTTTTTCGGAATAACTGCTAAGGACTTTGAGTATAGTATCCCTCATCCTGTCCGAAATTTCTTCATCCGTGGCGGCTTCTTTCAAGGCTGCAATAGCAGCTATGAAATTTTCTGTGATAGCCTGCCCCGCTTTTCTTATTGTGTCTCGATCAACTTCCATGTTTTATGCTCCGATCTCCACCCGCCCACATTCCCGCCACCTTTTGGCGGTGGGAATGTGGGGGTTTTGTTAAACGCTTCTAACGGCTCTGGCGAAATCCCGTTGAGTAATTCCCCGGTTCCCGTTGCGAATGTCCCGGTTCAGATTGGTTCCGATGCTATCAAGGATCAAGTTCAGAACGTCTACAACGTCACGATTTCCGGAATCGTAAATATTTATCCGTGGTGCTCGTGCATCACTGATAATATTTCCGGTTCTGTCCAGACCTCGCCGCCACCTGTCCGCTTCTACGGTATTCAAAACCGCCTCGCCCCTGTGCAGTGTAACGGGGAAGCCGTTGTATGGAATATACTCCATGCCGATTGCTTTTCCGGCTCCGCTCGTGGTTCCGGTCACGCTAACGTTTACTTTTCGGTTTCCAAACAAATCGTTCCAGATTCCTTCAAACCAGCCTGTAAGCGTATCCCATGCACTGCTGATACCGGATTTAATATCATCGACAATTTGCGAACCAACGTTTACAGCATCTGAAAAAACGGATTTAATGTCGTCCCAAACGCCCGTGAAGAAACCGGCCCAGCCGTCCAAAATTCCTTTGATTTTTTCCCATGCATCGGAGAAGAACCCGCCAAGCGTTTCAACGACCGGTGAAAAGATTTCAACAATAGCCGACCAGATTCCGGAGAAGAACCCAGCCGCCACGCTCCATGCTCCTTGAATCCAGTCCCACGCCGCAACAACTGCCGTTGAAATTGCGGAAGCTACCGTTGTAACAACGGTTTTGATAGCTTCCCATGCCGTTGTTACCGCATTTCTGAAACCTTCATTTGTGTTCCATAGCGTGATAATGACAGCCACAAGCCCAGCAACAAGCGTAATAATCAATACAAACGGGTTTGCATTCATTACCGCATTCAACAACGCTTGCGAAATAGTAGCGGCATCATTCGCAGTTTTAAACGCCGTGATTGCGCTGGAAACAGTGTTGACGATTCCCGAAATTGCGGAAGCTGCTTTGAAAACAATTAGGGCAGTTGTAACGCCGGTAATTGCAGGGGCCAACGTGTCAAACGCCGAAATAACATCGTCTAAATCAATGTCAATGCCTGCGTTGTTAAGTGCTTCTTGCAGATTGTCAACAATTTTTTGCCCCGCCTCCTTTATGTCTGGAAGTTTCTCCGTTATAGCGTCTTTCAGCCCGGTAATGATTTCCGGTGCCTTTGCAATTAAGTCCGGAATTCCCGAAACAATTCCTTCCGCAATCTGCAAAACAATGTCAATACCGGAAGAAAGCAAAGTCGGGAGATTTTCCGTTATGCCGTCTGCAATTCCGCCCAGAAGTGCTAACCCGGTATCTACCAAAGACGGAATATTCTCCGAAATGAATGAGAATGCTTCTCCAAACAGTGCGGGGCCGTCCGTTTTCAGCGTATCCGTTAGCGCCGTCAGAATATTTCCGGCAACTGGTAGAATATTGTCAACAACGATTTCAAACGACTGTATCAGCTGAGAAGAAAGCGCCGTCATGTCTGCACTGCTATTTCCTAGTCCCGTAAGCCAATTCTGCCATGCTGCTTTCATGGAATTTACAGAGCCGGAAATAGTGTGTTCCGCTTCTCTGGCTGTCGTGTCGGTAATCCCCATTTCCGTTTGCACTGTATGAATTGCTTCCACAATATCGGCATACGAAGAAATGTCGAACTTCTTCCCAGCTATTTTCTCAGCATCAGAAAGCAAACGCTCCATTTCCTGTTTCGTGCCGCCGTAGCCCAATTTCAGGTTATCCAGCATGGTAAAGTTTTGCTTTGCAAAACCCTGATATGCATTTTGCACGCTTTCCATGGTGGAACCCATTTTGTTGTAATTGTCCGCCATGTCCGTCATAGCCATGTTTGCATATTGTGCCGCTTTTTGAGTGTCGCCGTTTAAGCTTGTCGTAAGCGCTGCCGCAAATCCGGTAACATTTTCCATGTACTGGTTAGCAGACAGGCCGGCCGTTTTATAGGCTGCGTCTGCATCCGCTAAAACTTGCTTCTGGGCCGCCATCAAGGAGGCATATTTTGCTTGCGCTTCCTGACTGCTCAAAGAGGTATTTTTTGCCCACTCGGAAAAGTGTTGCTCATTCGTTCCGAAAAGAGTAGAAACGCCGCCTACAAGCTGTTCATAGTTTGCATAAGCTTTCGTTGCTACCGTTGTAAATGTTCCGATTGTAGCAACCGCAGAGGCGACACCAGCCCCGACGATTTTTAAACATTTGCTAATATTGCCGCCGATTTTACCGAATTCGGAGTTTGTAGTTGACGAAATTTTTTTAATTTTGTCGCTTGCCTGATCTACAACCGTCAGCGCTATAAAAACCTCTAGCAATCCTGCCATATTTTATTCACCTCCAATTTCTGACAGTTTCTTTTTCATGTCGGCTATAATTTCTTCTTCCGTTCGGGGATCTTCTTCCTGCGGTTCCAGTAGCGTTATAAGCCGCTGAGAAATACAGCTGCCGCCGCAAAGTCCCGCAATAGATTTGCTAATGGTCATAAGTGCATCCGCAAAATAGTTATTGCAAATCATTTGCCGGGCTTCTTCATTTGCAAAATCCGCCACAT
>ERZ1034973.1583-NODE-1583-length-12980-cov-6.185377_pt1 | contig 12980 bp, 10 predicted proteins | sample MGYA00520686_ERZ1034973 | MGnify/ENA primary metagenome ERZ1034973 (study PRJEB33766, sample SAMN09781775) | gut metagenome | biome: gut microbiome | host: Homo sapiens | place: Madagascar | study: EMG produced TPA metagenomics assembly of the PRJNA485056 data... | reverse complement strand
GTTGGGTACGCGACACCCGATAAAGCCCGCCGTTATGGGATTTCCTGCGGACAAGGTGACCTGCCGGATGCAAACTTTCGAGTCAATCTCGTTACGACCGCTTCGATACGTCTGCTTATTCGGGTGCTTCCGCAAGGAAAGCATCTATTAGTATACCAGAAACGTCCCGCGGTGTCAATGTTTCGGCGGGGCAAATCAGGCAAAACGATGCAGCAAAATCCAAAAATGGCGGCTCAGCTCGCACACCGCGGATGTGCCAGCCGGCAGGCAGAAGGGTCACAGCTTGCCGTCCAGCAGCAGGTCGCGCACCTCCAAAAGGCTGTTGCAGCGGCGGGTGTACAGCTGCTCAATTTCCGGGGTGGGCTGCGCCATATCGGGAATCATCACGGTCACCGCCCCGGCGGCGTGACCGGCGCGGATGCCGTTAAAGCTGTCCTCCAGCACAAGGCAGCGGCGGATATCCAGCTTCAAACGGTGGGCTGCCTCCAAAAAAATATCCGGCTCGGGCTTGCTGTGCGCAACATCGCTGCCGCACACCACATCGTGAAAATACCGCGCTGTACCGGTGGTTTGCAGGTTCATTTCAATCATGGCGCGCGGGCTGGAGCTTGCCACAATGCGCGGCATGGCAAGATCCTCCAGCGTCGAAAGCAGCTCCTTCAGCCCGGGCTTGCAGGGTACGCCCTTGGCAAAGCGCTCGTCCGCAAGGCGCCAAACCGTTTGCAGCACCTTTTTGGGGTCGGCACCGGGGATAAATTCCGCTACATGGCGTTCCAGATTGTCCCCGGCCAGCCCGCGTCCACTCGCCAAAAAGCGCGTCATATCGTCGGGCAGCGGCAGCCCCAGCGCGGCACAGGCAGGCTCCCACAGGGTGTCCCACAAGCGCTCGGTGTCAAACATCAGCCCGTCCATATCAAAAATTACACCCTGAATCATAATCTGCGACCTCTCTTATTACATACTTTTTCTATTATAGAGTACCATGTTTTTGCCGCAAAAGCAACACAAATTTGAAAAAACAGCAACAAAAATGCCCGAAAGTCTTGAATTCACGGGTTCAGAGCGCTATAATAAACACAAGTTTCCGGGCAGCGGGTGTGCGACCGGCTGCGGGAAAGGACAAGAGAGAGGTTGACGAGTATGTTGGACATTAAAATTGTAAAAACCGAGCATCCCAAAGCCAAGCCTGCCGACGAGAGCAAGCTGGGTTTTGGCAAAATTTTCAGCGATCATATGTTCCTTATGGACTACACCGCCGGTCAGGGCTGGCACGATGCGCGCATTGTACCCTACGGTCCGTGGGAGATGGACCCCGCCACGACGGTGTTCCACTATGCGCAGGAAATTTTTGAGGGTATGAAGGCGTACCGCACCGCCGAGGGCAAGATTCAGCTGTTCCGCCCCGACTGCAACGCAAACCGCTTTAACGATTCGGCAGACCGCTTGGGTATGCCCGCCATTCCGCCGGAGGATTTTGTGCAGGCGGTCAAGGCGCTGGTCGATGTGGACCGCGATTGGGTGCCGCATTCTGACGGTGCATCGTTGTATATCCGCCCGTTCTGCATTGCCACCGATGTCGGCTTGGGCGTACACGCCGCCAAGCATTACCGCTTTGCCATCATCTGCGCGCCGTCGGGTGCCTACTACGCCGAGGGGCTGGACCCCGTGCGCATCTACGTCGAGGACGAGTACATCCGCGCCGCGCCCGGTCTGACCGGCTTTACCAAGTGCGGCGGCAACTACGCGGCGTCCATCAAGGCGGGCGAATTGGCGGAGGAACGCGGTTTTAGCCAGGTTTTGTGGCTGGACGGCGTTGAGAAAAAGTACGTTGAGGAAGTCGGTTCGATGAACATTATGTTCAAAATCGACGGTGAAATTTACACCGCGCCCTGCGTGGGTACCGTTTTGCCCGGCGTGACCCGCCGTTCCATCATTGAATTGCTGCGCGACTGGGGCTATCAGGTTCACGAGGAGCGCGTTGCCATTGCCGACATTATGAAGGCTGCCGACGAGGGCAAGCTGGAGGAAGTGTTCGGCACCGGCACGGCGGCGGTGGTTTCGCCCGTCAAGGAGCTGGACTGGGAGGGCAAGGTTGCCCACATCAGCGGCGGACACATCGGCGCGCTGACCCAGAAATTGTATGACACGCTGACCGGCATCCAGTGGGGCAAGCTGCCCGACACCAAGGGCTGGACTGTGGAAGTTTAATACGTTGAGCCGTTAAACAGGGAGGCTCCGCCGTGGCGGAGCCTCCCTGTTGTGTTTTACGCAGAGTTAAGGGTGTTGCCTTGAGATTTGGTGTGTCCGCTTGCGCGGACACATTTTTATACAGTGCCATGTAGGGCGGGGTGACCCCACCCCGCGGGGGAAAAGCCTTTTCCCTTGGGGAGAAGGTGGCGCACTCGCGCGCCGGATGAGGAGAAAATGCCCGGCAGATGCCCCTCATCAGTCACCTGCGGTGACGCCCTCCGTGGGGAGGACGACCGCAGCCGCAACATAAGCTGCGATATTATTTTGCAATTTCAATCCACGTCCTCCGTGGGGAGAGAAACTCTCAAGGACTCGCGTTTGTGTTGCTGTTGGTCAAGTTTGAAACCATGCCCTCCGCGGGGAGGACGACCGGCATCCCCTGTTCAGCCAGCTGTATAGCATCGAATTTCAATCCACGTCCTCCGCGAGGAGGACGACCATTGCCTGCGATACTTTCGGGCAACTCAAGCTCAAATTTCAATCCACGTCCTCCGCGAGGAGGACGACGAAGCGCCGTTGGTATGTACCGCCATGCACGCCAGATTTCAATCCACGTCCTCCGCGAGGAGGACGACGCGCTTCGTTTCGGATTTCGGCGGCGTGTCGGTGATTTCAATCCACGTCCTCCGCGAGGAGGACGACGCAATTTTAGGGGTCAAAAATGCTCGATTTTTACATTTCAATCCACGTCCTCCGCGAGGAGGACGACACTGTAAGCCAGCCAAGCCAGCCGAATGCTGTGGTATTTCAATCCACGTCCTCCGCGAGGAGGACGACCCTGCCCCAAAACCTGCTTGTCCGGGGCGAAAGCGTATTTCAATCCACGTCCTCCGCGAGGAGGACGACGCACCCGCTCCGGGGTGATGCGCAGAACACCGCCCATTTCAATCCACGTCCTCCGCGAGGAGGACGACCCAAAAAGTGGCGACCCATTCTCGCCTATCCTACCGTATTTCAATCCACGTCCTCCGCGAGGAGGACGACGGGGCTTATCGCACTGGGCGGCGTTATTGCGCTATTTCAATCCACGTCCTCCGCGAGGAGGACGACCGCTTTTGTCTGCTGTAGCCTCCGGCGGAACCGAATTTCAATCCACGTCCTCCGCGAGGAGGACGACAAAATCGCGCGGAACATATTAGCGTCGTCCAAAGAATTTCAATCCACGTCCTCCGCGAGGAGGACGACCGGAAATTGAGGAGTTTCCCATCGCGGTCACAAAATTTCAATCCACGTCCTCCGCGAGGAGGACGACGACCGTGAAACTATCCAGCGGTGCATTGATGAGCTATTTCAATCCACGTCCTCCGCGAGGAGGACGACCTGCCGACCATGCCGAGTATATTTCCTTGTGGATATTTCAATCCACGTCCTCCGCGAGGAGGACGACGCCACAACGGCAAGATGGACGGCATCTTTGATATATTTCAATCCACGTCCTCCGCGAGGAGGACGACGATTTTGACGCGGTTGGAGTTTCAGACATTGACAATTTCAATCCACGTCCTCCGCGAGGAGGACGACGTTCCATTTTTTCTTTCTCCTATACTGGCAGCCGGATTTCAATCCACGTCCTCCGCGAGGAGGACGACAGCGGCGGCAAACGCGCCATAGACCCCGAAACGGATTTCAATCCACGTCCTCCGCGAGGAGGACGACCCCGCCAAAGCGTGCATTGCAACGCGGAATTGACATTTCAATCCACGTCCTCCGCGAGGAGGACGACCGGGCAATCTCTGCGGCAACGCTGCAAGATTGGATTTCAATCCACGTCCTCCGCGAGGAGGACGACCAAGCCTGCGTAGCAAGGTTGTAATTCACGCCCTATTTCAATCCACGTCCTCCGCGAGGAGGACGACTTTCAACTTTGAGATTTCCTCGGGGGTCATTGTGGATTTCAATCCACGTCCTCCGCGAGGAGGACGACCAGGGCTATCCCGACGGATGGACAGACCTCGGCATTTCAATCCACGTCCTCCGCGAGGAGGACGACGGAATATTTTTGACGTATAACGGAGGGCAGAAATATTTCAATCCACGTCCTCCGCGAGGAGGACGACAGCAAAAGTACACAAAAATCCAGTGCATCTTTTGCGCAAAGGGTATAATCATTTCCCAGCCGGGCAGCGTAATCCGCTGCGCGGCGGCAAAACAACGGTCTCAACATTCAACAGTCTAGCCATAAAATGTTGAAACTCTTGGTGCGAAGCATCCCGGCAGGTGTTGGGCGCCGGCGGTTCGCACCGGGGCTACAGCAGCAAAACCTCGTCCTGCGCAAACTCGGGGTGCAGCCCAACGTGTTCGACGCGGTTCTTGTAATGATTGCCCAGCTGGTAAAACCGCAGGCTGTCGGCGGCGGGGTCAATCAGCGCCGTCAGCTGCGCCTTGAACACCGCATACTGTGCGGCATCCAGCAGGCACTCAAACACCGAGTTCTGCACCCGCTGACCGTGGTTGACGCACGCCTTGGCGACCTTGCGCAGGCGCTTGCGCCCGGCGGCGGTTTCGGTGTTGACATCGTAGGTCACAAGCACCAGCATAGGCATCCCTCACTTCCAGAAAAACGGCGGATACACGTCCAAATCTCCGCGCAGCGTCCGCGCCAGCAGCAGTGCCTGCACATAAGGCACCAGCCCCCAAGGCAGTTTTTCCTGCAGGAAGGGATGGGTGATCTGCTCCTGCTTTTTGGTCTGCCACGCCTTAAAGAACGCTTGCCGCCCTGCATCGGTCAGCCAGACGGCACCGTTTTCCTGCGTTTGCAGGTGCTTGGCGGTCAGGATTTTCTGGTTGACGCAGGAAAGCACAAACCGGTCCGCATAGATCGCGCGCAGCTCCTCCATTACATCCAGCGCCAGACTTTGTCGTCCCGGGCGCGGGCGGTGCAAAAACCCCACATAAGGGTCCAGCCCGACGGCGGACAGCGCGGCGGCGCAATCGCGCGCCAAGATCGAGTACGAAAACGACAGCAGCGCGTTGATATTATCCAGCGGCTGGCGGCGGCTGCGCGCCGTAAACGCAAAATCCTGCTGTTGCTGCAGCACCAGCCCGTTGAAGCAGTCAAAATACCGCTGGGCTGCCTCGCCCTCCAGCCCCAGCAGCTGGGCGGGGTCGGTGCAGGCTTCGATCAGCGGCAGGGCGGCGGCAAGCTGGCGGGAGGTGCGCTTGAATTGCTCCACCGGCACCCGCTGCGGGTGGTCGCGGGTGGCGCGTTCCAGCACCCAACGGGCGTTGTAGACCTTGCCCAAGATAAACCCGCGGGCAAGGCGGCAGCTCTGCGCGGGGTCGTCTGCCGTGCGGTACTGGGTTTGCCGCAGCAGCACGTTGCCGCGCTCCTCGCCTACGGTGCGCGCCAAAAATTGACCGCGCGGCGAGAAAAAGCAGAGATCCACGCCCCGGCGTGCGCAGGCACCCATCAGGGCGGGGCTGGCTCCGGCATAGCTGAAGGACACGATGCCCTCCAGGGTGTGCAGGGGAAACTGCCGCACCGGCTGCCCCGTGCGGCTGACCGCCACGGTTTCGCCGTCCAGCGAAAGGTAAGCGTCCTCGGACAGGACAAACAGGGTATTCAACAGCTGTCGCACGGGGACACCTCCTCGTCAATATGCTGCCGCAGATAGGCGGCAGGGTCGGCGCGGCGGCACAGCACCGGCAGGCAAATTGCCTTGAGCGAACAGGCGTTGCAGTGCTTGCCGGGCTTGACCTTGGGCGTATGTCCGCGTGCAAAGCAGCGGTTCATCTCGTCTGCCATCGCCTGCGTTTCGGCGCGCAGCTCCGGTGTCAGGGGAACAAGTTCGCGGCGGCGGGTTTCGGCGTAAAAGAGAGCACCCTGCGGGACGCTGCACACCAGCATTTCCTCCAGTGCCATCGCCTGTGCGCAGAGCTGCAGCCGGTCGGCGTTGTTCTCTTTGGCGTGTCCGTGCTTGTATTCCACGGGCAGGGGCAGCCAAAGCCCGGCGCGTCCCTGCATGGGTACCCCGGCGGGGTCGGCGCGGAATTCCACCACATCGCAATGCCCCGAAAGCCGCAGCCGTCCGCTGTTGACACGCATCCCACGCACCACCAGCAGGTCGCCGCGCTTTTCGGCAAAGGTGTCGTCGTGGCAGCGGTCGTGTTCCAGGCGCCCCTCGGCGGTGCGCAGATTTTCTGTCCACTGCTGCTCCAGGTGGATGAGCGCCCACTGGCGGCGGCAAAACGCAAAATGCTGAATGCCGGACATCGCCAGAAAGTCATCCTCTGCCATCAGGAAAGCCTTTCGCAGCTGACCCCGGCGGGCAGCTGGGTGTCCACCGTGACGGTGTAGTCGCTGTAGGCACGGGCAACGGTAACCTCCGGCTTGCGGGTAATATGCACCGACTCAAACAGCTTGTACGCGGGGGCGTTGCCCAGCTCGCAGTCGTGCTTAAAGATAATCAGCTCGCGCACCGCCATCTTGCCGCGGGCGGCGCTGTGGTCCACCTCGAACATATTGAGAATCGCCTGCCACAAAAGCTGCAGGTCGTCCTCGGAAAAGCCGGTGGTTTTGCGTGCCAGATTGGCGGAAACATAGCCCTCGGCACGGTACAGACCGTAAGGCACAACGGATTTGCGACCGATCTCGTTGTCTTTTTTCAGGGCGTCCGCCTCGGTGGTGATCGCCACGCGGGTGACGGTGATATCCTGCGGAACGATGGGGTCTACCGAGCGCGCAAAGCCCAGCTGCACGGGACCGCGCACCTGCCCGCAGTTCAGCGCACCCTTGACAAAGGTGGTCATAACGGCGCCGAAGGTGCGGATATCAAAGAAATTCCGGCACATAAAATCGCGGATTTTCGTATCAATCTCGGGGTCGGATTTCTTTGCAGCCTTTAAATCCTCGGTGATGCCCAAAAAGTTCAGCGCCTCAGCATCACTGCGGTTCAGCGGTGTTTGCTTCTTGATGTAGATGCGGTAGCCCTCGGCGTCCTCCTTGACGGTTTCGACATAGTTGCGGATCTTGCGCTTTAAGCAGACATCGGTCACAATGCCATGCCCGGTTTCGGGGTCGATGCGGGGCATATTGCCAGCGTCCGGATCGCCGTTGGGGTTGCCGTTTTCAACATCGAACAAAATAACGAAATCGTAGCGGTTTTTGATAACTTCCGACATAGGTTTATTCCTCCGTTTTCTTGGTGTAGCGCTGCTGCGTCTGGTGGTAGTAGCCGATGATGAACGCGCCCTGCTCGGGCAGGGTCAGCTGGGTGGGGAAATTGCTGTTCAGCCGCCCGATCAGCTGGGTCAGCTGCTTGCTGAAGTAGATTTGCCTGCCGCTGCTCAGCTTGGCAAGATGCTTTTCTGCCAGCTTGATCAGCGTGGGGTAGACGTAGGCGGGGTGGGTCATAGCGGAGTTGAAGTACCTGTCCTTGATGGTGGTGTTCAGCTCAGATCCCAGCGCCTCCTGCTGGATCTGCTCCAGCACGGAGAACAGGCGTCCCAGCAGATAGGGCAGGGCGTTGCAGTCTTGATTCAGTTCCACGGTCAAAACCTCCTTTGGACAAAGCGGATGCGGACGACGTAAATAGTAGGCTTTCAGGATGGCGGCGCGCCCGCGGGTAATTTCGCGCTCGGCGCGGATGCGCAGCATAACACCGTTCAGCAGGGTGGCGGGGTAGGGCGTGCCGTCCACAACGGCGCGCAGAACGTCGCCGGACAGCTGCGGGGCGGGTGCAGGGTCCTTGTCTTTTTTGTTGACGGTTTCCTGCAAAAGAAAGTACAGGGGAATGGTTTCAAATTTCTCATTGGCGGGGCGTACGATGCGCAGGTCGTCGTAATGGCGTTGCACGTTTTCTGCCAGCGCACCGAAGGTGTCCTGCCGGAAAAACCGCACCGAAAGGCGCGCGGCGTTGGGGGCAAGCCCCAGCAGGTAAAAGTGGGTGTCGGGGTCCAATGTGATGCCGTTCCAGTCGACGGGTTTGCTGTGGGCAAGGCGATCCAGCAGCCCCAGCAGTTCGGTTTCGGTCAGACCGCCGTGGGAGAACAGCATCTCCATACAGGCATCCTGATAGGCGGGCTGCCCGCCCTGCGCCCAGCAGACCACCGTGGTGTCGCCCAAGGTCTGGCGGTGTTCGCGGTCTGCCAAAAGGTAGTTGAGCGCCTGCGTGTAGGCGGAGGCGGCGTAGCTGCCCACCGGGGCGTTGCCGCCCTGCTTGTGTCCGTAGGAGCAGAAGGCGTCGGCGTTGAAGGAAACAATGTCGGCACCGGAGGGTTGCGCCCTCGCCACGCCCTTTATGGACGGGTGCAGCCGCGCCAGCGGGGCTTGCTGCCCGGTGACCAGACAGCGCACGAGTGGAGCGTCGTCTTGGGCGCTGCTGCGGCGCTGCCACGCCGCGCGGATGTCGGCATCGTCCAAAACAAAAGTGCCTTCGGACGTCAAAAATTCAATGTTGCCGCCCTGCATCAGCTCGTCCCAGTGGGGCTGCAGCACGGGGTTTTCGGCGGCGGAAGCCGGCTGCCAGGCGGCAAAAAACGCGCGTACCGCCGCGGCGGCGCTGCCGGGGGTGTCCTGCAAAATGTCCAGATGCAGCGTGCGGCAGGCGGCAAAACACTTCTTAGTGTGTTCCGGATTTCCCTTGGCGTCCGCACCCAGGATGTAAGAGCTGTTGTCGCATAAAAAGTTGGCGGTAGCGCCGCGGGAGCGCTTGACACGCTCGGGTACAAACTCTTCTCGGGGCAGCAGTACGGTCTTTTTGCCGCGCTGCTGCGATGTGCGCAGATCGTGCAGCACAAGCGGCTGCCCATCGTCCGCAAGCTGCAAGCCCCAGCAGATTTTTTCCTTGACCCAGCCGGGGGCGCGCAGCGTGCCGTTTTGCAAAAGGTCCTCATAATAGCGAACCAGCGCTTGCAGAATCATCGCAGCACCTCGCAGTTCTGCGTGTCCAGCACGCCGTGTTCCAGCTTGGCGCGGAAATAGGTCGGGGTGATGTTTTCGGGGTCGCTGTAATCAAGATCGTATATCATGAATCCCAGATCGCAGCTTGTTTCGATGGTGGGGATCGCGCCGCCCTGCCATGCGCGGAAGGCGGCGGGAAACTCCCGGCAGCCGAAATACGGCGTTTGGTAGCACTGCCCTTTGGCCATGCGGCGGGTCACGATGTCCTGAAATTTGCCGGGGTTGTCACCGGGGGCGGCGCGGTCGGTCATGGTGAATTCGGCTTCAATGACATAGTGGACGTCCTGCAGCACCATGGCGGCGCGTTGGGCAATCTGCTGGCTCGTGGCAAGAAACGGCGCCTTGCCGCCATGTATGGCGTTGTACACATCGTCGCGCAAAATTTTGCCCTTGACCTCGTTGCGGCGGATGTTGGTAAAGCGGATGGGATTCAGCACATAGATACGTCGGATATGCCACTGCAGACCGGGGTGGTAGTAGATGGCTTCCACCATCCCGCGCGCGGCGGACGGCGTGGGTACGTCATAGCTGACGCGCTCCACGTGCATTTCCGGGCGGCTGAACAGGGCGTAGGGACCCCAGACTTCCAGTTGGATCATAGCTTCAGCTCCTTTCCTTTAGGGTATTGCTTTAGTTTTTATACAAACCACGCTTCGCCTGTTTCGATTTGCAGGCTCAAGCCGGTTTCCTGCTCATAATAACGCAGGTCCGTCAAATACCAGACGGTGTCCTGCCATTGCTGCACCGCGCCCGCCTGCTGCAAAAGGCGCAGGTGGTCGGGGTAGACGGTCACGCCGTACTGCCCCAAGGCGCGGAAAACGCTGCGGTCGGCGCGCCCCTGCTGCAAATCTGCCAGCAGCTCGGCACCCCTGTCCAGCGGAACATACACGGTTTCGGCGGGGGATTCGATCAGGCGGAACTTCTCCGCCACGGAGGCAAAGGGCATGATCTTGTGTTCCACACCGCGGTCGATGCCGGGCAGAATGCCCTTGGCGTCCAGTTGGACATCGCCTTTTAAATTGCGGTAAAACGTAAAATATTGTTCAATTGCCTGCGGGTCGGCGGGGTCGGCGAAGGCTTGCAGCACGCGCTGCGTGGTGCTGACGTTCAGATGCAGCATGGGCGGTACGGGTGCATCCTGCAGCGTAAAAATGCAGACGGGGCTTTCGGCGGCGGTGCGCCTGCCCTCACGGTTGCAGCGCCCGGCAGCCTGTAAAATGGAATCCAGCCCGCAAATTTCGCGGTATACGGTGGGAAAATCCACGTCCACCCCGGCTTCGATCAGGCTGGTCGCCACCACGCGGCAGGGCAGCCCCGCCTGCAGCCGCGCGCGGATCTGCCGCAAAAGCTGCTTGCGGTGGGCGGGGCATTGCAGGGTGGTCAGGCAAAAGCGCCCTTCGGAGGGCAGCGTGGCAAACAGCTCCTGCGCGGTCTTGCGGCGGTTTACGATGCACAGCAGCTGTGCGGACTGGTTCAGTCGCTGTGCCAGTGCTGCCTGCGGCAGCGTGTCGAGGTCGTGCAGGCTTACCCGGCGGAACGCCGCGTACTGGGCAGCTGGGTCGGGGCAAAGCTCCCGCAGGGGGATGCCGGGGGCAAACTCTGCAAACAGGGGCTGCAAGGCGGGCTGGGTGGCTGTGCATAAAACGGCGGTGCATCGGTAATTTTTTACCAGCTCGGCGATGGCGGCCACACACGGGCGCAGGTAGGGGACAGGCAGGTTCTGCGCCTCGTCAAAGAGGATGACGCTGTTGGCGATGTTGTGCAGCTTGCGGCAGCGTGCCGGGCGGTTGCCGTACAGCGACTCAAAAAACTGCACGGAGGTGGTCACAACGACCGGGGCGTCCCAGTTTTCGGCGGCAAGTGCCTTGCGGTAGGCGGCTTCATCGCTGTTTTCGGCTGCCGAATACTCCGCCCCGGCGTGATGCTCCAGCACGTTTTTGCGCCCCAGAATGTCGGCAAAAACCTCGGCGTTCTGGTCAATGATCGAGGTGTAGGGGATGACGTAAAGCACGCGCTGCAGCCCCTGCGCGGCAGCCTGCGCCAGCGCAAACGCAAGCGAGGACACGGTCTTGCCGCCGCCGGTGGGTACGGTCAGCGTGTACAGCCCGCGCGGCTGGGTTTGCCCGGCGGCAAGGCAGGCACGCAAAATGTCGCTGCGCCGTGCATTTAACCCGGCGGCAGGTTGCAGCCACGGGGCAATGTGGTCCTGCAGGCGCGCCAGCAGCGTGGGGATGTCGTCGTAGTCCCCGCGCGGGGCGGGGGTGCCGTTCATAAAGGCTTCGGTGTCCAGATAATCGGCGTCCACCAAGCAGGAGTAGAGCATCCGGGTAAAAAACGCCTGATTGTATGGCTCTGCAGCGGCGCGGGGCGAAAGTGTCGGCAGGGTGATTTCGTCCTGCCAGCCGTCATACGGCTCCAGCGGGCGCTTCATCCGCCCCAGCAGGGTGGCGCTTTCGGCGGGGTCGGTGCGGGCGCCGCCGTCTGGCAAACCGCCGTGATGCCCGGCAACGGCAAAGGCGATTTCTGCCCAGCGGCGCTGCCACGCCTGCTGCGCCCCGGCGGTGGAATGATCCACCTTGGCGCCGCCCCGCAGCCGACGCTGAAACCCGGCGCTGTACTTGCCGATGTCGTGCAATTTTGCCGCTGCATCGCCGTAATCGGCGGCGTCAAAGGCAGCGGCAAACCGGCGGCAAAGTGCTGCCGTACCCAAAAGATGCTCGGCGACGGTCTGCGTCTGTGCGCCGTCGTCGCGGATATGCGCAAGCGCGGGGGAGGGAACGTCAGCGGACATAAGGCAGCCTCCTTTTGCTTTTGTGATTTTTCTTATGACTCTATTATACACCCGGTTGAGTACAATAAAAGGGGCTGCAAATCCATGAAAACTATCTTTGTAGAATCAAACAAGATGCGATGGGGTAATTTGTGCGTTTTGCGCAAAAAGCCTTCCCCCTTGGGGGGAAGGTGGCGCGGTACGCGCCGGATGAGGGGGAAATGCCCGGTAGTTGCCCCCTCATCAGTCACCTGCGGTGACAGCTTCCCCCAGAGGGGGAAGCCTTTCGTGCGGTTTGCCCGTTATATCGCATTACCGGGATGGCTGCAACGGGCGGCATATATGCCGCCCCTACAAATAACCCGGTAAATAGCGGTTTCCGTTATGCCGCGGGCGGGGCAATGCCCCGCCCCTACTGCAAAAGAATTTTTTATTGCCCCGTAGGGCGGGGTGACCCCACCCCGCCGGAGAAAAGGGCGGTGACCGCAAAGCTCCCCCTCATCCGTCACCTGCGGTGACAGCTTCCCCCAAAGGGGGAAGCCACACGCGCGGTTTGCCCGCAAAAATGTCATTGCTGCAAAACAAACACCGCCCTGTCCGCGTTGGCGGACAGGGCGGTGTATTTTACTTATAAATCAGGAACAACCCGGAATTACAGCTTCGGGCCGGCGGCGACCAGGGCCTTGCCGTGCTCGTTGCCTTCGTACTTGGCGAAGTTCTTGATGAAGCGGCTGGCCAGATCGACAGCCTTGGTCTCCCACTCAGCGGCATCCTTGTAGGTGTCGCGGGGGTCCAGGATGGCGGGATCAACGCCGGGCAGAGAGGTGGGAACCTCGAAGTCGAAGTGCGGGATCTTCTTGGTGGGGGCCTCGTTGATAGCGCCGCTCAGGATCGCGTCGATGATGCCGCGGGTATCCTTGATGGAGATGCGCTTGCCGGTGCCGTTCCAGCCGGTGTTGACCAGGTAAGCCTTGGCGCCGGACTTCTGCATCTTCTTGACCAGCTCCTCAGCGTACTTGGTGGGATGCAGCTCCAGGAAGGCCTGGCCGAAGCAAGCGG
>ERZ1034973.1582-NODE-1582-length-12995-cov-9.014529_pt1 | contig 12995 bp, 7 predicted proteins | sample MGYA00520686_ERZ1034973 | MGnify/ENA primary metagenome ERZ1034973 (study PRJEB33766, sample SAMN09781775) | gut metagenome | biome: gut microbiome | host: Homo sapiens | place: Madagascar | study: EMG produced TPA metagenomics assembly of the PRJNA485056 data... | reverse complement strand
CTTACAAATTCTCTGAAAAGCGGACCTGCCTTGTTCGGGCGGCTCTTGAATTCCGGGTGGAACTGAACGCCAACCATCCATTGATGTCCTGGAACTTCAACAATTTCCACAAGATCCCGTTCCGGGTTTACTCCGGCAATAATCAGACCACCTTTCTTAAAGTCTTCACGGTAAACATTGTTGAACTCGTAGCGGTGTCTGTGCCTTTCCCAAATTGTCTTGCTTCCGTATGCCTGCGCGGTTTTTGTTTCCGGCGCGACCGAACATTCAAATTTTCCAAGGCGAAGCGTTCCGCCAAGGATTTTTCCGTTCTGGTCCGGCATAAGGTCTATCACAGGATGTGTTGTTTCAGGCTCCATTTCTGTTGAATTCGCGTCTGCGAATCCAAGGACATTTCTTGCATACTCAATGCAGACAATCTGCATTCCAAGGCATATTCCAAAATAAGGAACATTGTGCGTGCGGCAGTACTTGGCGGTGTTTACCATTCCTTCAATTCCGCGGCCGCCAAAGCCTCCCGGAACAATAACCGCATCCGCATCTTTAAGGCGATTTTCTGTGGCTTCGTCATCCGTCAAGTCTTCAGAAGAAACCCAGTCAATATCAATAGAAGCAAGATTTTCAATTCCGCCGTGAATCAGGGATTCTACAACAGAAAGGTAGGCGTCGTGAAGGGCTACATATTTTCCGACAAGCGCGATTTTTATATTTTTTTCCGGATTATTGAACCGTTCAACTACTCTGGTCCATTCAGAAAGATCGGCAGGACCTTTTTTTATTCCAAGCGCGGTGCACACGGCTTTTCCAAGACCTTCCTTTTCAAGCTGGAGCGGAACTTCGTATATTGAGCGCGCGTTCAGGTTCTGTATTATGTGAGCCGGGTCGACATTGCAGAAATTCGCAAGTTTCTCGCGGGTCTGGTCGTCAATCGGATGCTCTGTGCGGAGCATTATGATGTTTGGAATTATTCCAAGCTCGTGAAGCTCCTTTACGGAATGCTGGGTCGGTTTTGTTTTAAGCTCATTTGCAGTCTCAATGTAAGGAACAAGCGTAAGGTGGATGTAGCAGCAGTTCTCTTCGCCGACTTCGTATTTTATCTGGCGGATTGCTTCTACAAACGGAAGGGATTCAATGTCTCCGATTGTTCCGCCGATTTCTGTGATTATAACATCAGCGTTTGTTTCTTTTGTTGAAAGAAGCATTCTGCGCTTGATTTCTTCTGTTATGTTTGGAATTACCTGGACAGTTCCGCCGTGGAATTTTCCTTCACGCTCCATGTTAAGGACAGTAAGGTAAACGCGGCCGGCCGTTGTGTTCGATGACTGGGATAAAGATGTGTCTGTAAAACGTTCGTAATGACCAAGGTCAAGGTCGGTTTCCGCGCCGTCGTCGGTTACAAAAACTTCGCCATGCTGTATAGGATTCATCGTTCCCGGATCGATGTTCAGATAGGGGTCAAATTTTTGATTTACAACTTTAAGACCAAGATTTTTTAAAATAAGACCTATTGAAGCCGCGGCAATTCCTTTGCCTAAGCCAGAAACAACTCCGCCTGTTACAAAAATGTACTTTGTCATCACAAATTCCTTTTAATCTATATCAGAAAACTATAGCAAAATAGTTTCGTTGCGTCCATAAAATTTAGCCGTATATCTTGACAACTTTGACATTGCCTTTACCGCGGCCTTTGGATTTTTGTCCAGAAGCTCGCTGAAATCATCGCCCGGAATTTTTATGACTTTACATTCTGAGATGGCTGTCGCCGCTGAACGGTGGTTTGCGTCAATCATAAAATCCAGGTCGCCAAAAAAACTTCCGGCGGAGCGTGTTTTTACAGAATCATTGCGCTCTTCCCGTATTGTTCCGGAAACAAGATAATAAACGGAATCCACCGTTTCTCCGTTCTTAAAAATTTCCTGTCCCGGATTGAAGATTTCCATATTTTTTTGCGTCATCAATGCGGAAGGTGTTATAAAAATCGCCCTGCGCAGAATGTCGTCAAGGTTTTTTGGATTTTTTTCCGGCAGAAGGTAAAGCTCAGAAAGCAGGTTTGAATGAAAAAACTGAACAGTGAAAATTATCTGCGCAAAAACCATAAAAAGGTTGAAAAAAATATAGACTTCAAAAAGAAGGATTATGATATTTCCCAGGACTCCGTAAATTGTATTGTAATTTGCCCTGTTCATAAAAACAGAGATTATTGTGATTGCTATATAAAAAGTTACCGTGCAGAACAATGCGGAAACAATGCAAAGTCTTGTTTTTGGTTTTGTGCCTGAACCGATTTTGTATGCGGCGACAGTCATTGAAAAAATAATTATGTAAAGCACAAGGTTTACAAGGAAGTTTGAAAGATGGCTGAAAAGAATCGGAGAAAGAGAGGAAATCCGTTCAAAGACCGGAAGCTTGAAAATCTGCCGTGTAAGAAACGCCGCGAAAAAAGCGGCGGCGACAATAACAACGATAAAAACTTCTCCGGCAAAGGTAAGAAGCTGGTTTATGACAGGACGCGCCGGCGCGACTGTATTGAAAATTTTTGAAAGGCTCTGGATTATTGAAAGGAACATTTTTCTTGCCATCCATATTACAAATACTGCAAGCAAAAAATTTACCCAGTTTATAACGAATCCATGTTTTAATCCGTTTATGTAGCCGTTGATGTCAAAAACCGGGGTTATGTTTGCCACAAGAGCCGAAAATCCTTCCAGAATTGCGGGCGAGGCGTGAAGTATTCCTATAAAGGTTGTTAAAATCAGCATTATAAGAGGAATAAAACTGAAAATAAAGCCTAAGGTGCAGGCTGAGGCGCACATTCCCAGATTGTTTTTGAAAAAACCGCGCGCGGTTAAATAAACAATCTGGCTCAAGTGAATCAAGCCAGATTTTGTGTTTTTTTTCATATATTAGAAATCAGCGAGCTTAGGCGCGCGTGGATATGGAATTACATCGCGGATGTTTTCCATTCCGGTAATGTAACGGATAAGGCGTTCAAAGCCAAGTCCGAATCCTGAGTGCGGAACAGTTCCGAACCGGCGCAAGTCAAGATACCACTGGTAGTTTGACATATCCATCTTGCGCTCCTCGCACGCTTTAAGCAGTTTCTCGTAGTTTTCCTCGCGCTCAGAGCCGCCGATCAGTTCACCGATTCCAGGAACAAGAACATCAACCGCCTTTACGGTTTTTCCGTCATCATTCTGCTTCATATAGAAAGATTTTATTTCTTTTGGATAGTTGAAAACCATTACCGGACAGCCGAAAATCTTTTCTGTAAGATAGCGTTCGTGTTCAGTCGCGATGTCGCAGCCCCAGTACGGCTTGAATTCAAATTTCGCTCCGTTTTTTTCCGCTTCTTCAAGCTTTGCGATTGCGTCTGTGTAGGAAATCCGCACAAATTTTGCCTTTGTGACTTTTTCAAGGCTTTCAATAAGGCCTGGCTGAATGCGTTTGTCAAAGAATTCCAGGTCTGAGCGGCATTTTGTCAAAGCCCAGTTCAAAAGATATTTTACAAAATCTTCCTGAATATCCATGTCGTCATCAAGATCAAAGAACGCCATTTCCGGCTCAATCATCCAGAATTCTGCCAAGTGGCGCGGAGTGTTTGAATTTTCCGCGCGGAAAGTCGGGCCGAATGTATAAACGCGGCTTAGAGCGGTTGCCATTGTTTCTGCCTCAAGCTGGCCGGAAACTGTGAGCGACGCCTTTTTGCCGAAGAAATCTTTTGAATAGTCAACAATCTTGTGCGCGTCCTCGATTTTCATTCCGCCGGCACCGGCTTTTACGCCAAGCTCGGCAATCTTTTCCATTGAAAGAGTTGTAACCTGGAACATTTCGCCTGCGCCTTCACAGTCAGAGCAAGTGATTTCCGGAGCGTTGATGTACTGGAATCCGCGTTCCTGAAAGAACGAGTGAACCGCAAATGCCATCTGGTTTCTTACGCGGTAAACAGCGCCGAATGTGTTTGTGCGCGCGCGGAGATGAGCGTTTGTGCGAAGGTATTCCATGCTCATCTTGTTTTTCTGCAGCGGATATTCTTCTGGATTGCAAGTTCCCAGCGTTTTTAAAGATTCAAGGGTAACTTCCACAGCCTGGCCGCTTGCCGGCGAGGAAATCAAAAGCCCTTCCGCGCGGACAGAAGCCCCGGTATTCAATTTTTTTAATTCTTCTTCTATATTATTTACATTTGCATTTGGAGAAGGTGAATTTCTGTCAAAGGTAAGTTGAATGTTCGCAAAACAGCTTCCGTCATTTACCTGGATGAAAACAAGATTTTTAGAATCGCGAACGGAACGAATCCAGCCGCAAACTGTAACTTTCTGACTTTCCGGTTTTGAGGAAAGCAAGTCTTTTATTAATGTAGGTACCATAAAAACTCCTGAAAAATGCAAATAATAATGGAACAATATTACTCTTTTTGAGTAGGTTCTTCAAGATAACACAAAAAATTGTCAGCGTGATGAAATATATAATTGAAAAAAAGTGCAAATCCTGATTACAAAAGTCCAATTGGTTCTGTTAGAGAGATACTAGCTGGAACTCATTTATTAGATGCATAGAAACAATACAGAACTATATATACTCATCAATATCTTCGGCGGTCAGGCTTTTAGCAAAAATTGCATTGAACAATTATCAAGCCGATTTTCTGTGGATGTGGTTTATTTTTCATATCCAGAGCATGAATGTGTTTCTTTTGATAAGGTGCAAATGATGATAGAATACAAGAAATTTTTAAAATCTAGATTACCTGCTTCTAAAAAACAAGCTTCTCCTTTCCTGTAAGAAAATCGAGCGCGTTTATGTTTCGGATTCCGTTGAAGTCTGAATTCAGGTTTCTGTCCATCGTGATAAGAATTCTTGGGTACGAGTCCGGAATGTTTTTGAAGGCGGCAAGCTCGCGTTTCATCGTTTCCTCGTCTTTTACGGTTTCTGCGACCTGGATGTAGAAGAGTGAGGTCTGGTTTTTTGCCACAAAATCTATTTCGGCGTCGAGGTTTCTTCCTGTGTAAACCGTAAAATGCTGCCGCTTAAGCTCAAGGAAAATCTGGTTTTCAAGGATGTGTCCCATGTCGATATTTCTGTAGCCCAAAAGCATGTTCCGCAGTCCTGTGTCGGCGATGTAGTATTTTGAGATGTTTTTTAGAAGCTCCTTTCCGCGCACATCGTAGCGTTCAACCCTGTAGACTAGAAAACATTCCTCAAGAAAGTGCATGTAGTTTTCGACTGTGGGCTGGCTTGTTTTTCGTCCGGCGGTTGTAAGTGTGTCGCTGATTTTTTTTGAGGTGCAGAAATTTCCGCAGTTCTGGAACATGAATTTTATTACGGCTTCAAGAACCGCGACGTCCTTTATCTGATGCCGCCTTGCGATGTCCTTTACGATTATCGTGTTGTAAACTCCGTTCAGGTACTGATATACGCTTTCTGTGTTCTTTTTGAGCTGGACTGTGAACGGCATGTTTCCGAATTTCACGTAGTCGTAATAGTTTTCTTCGGTCGTCTGAGCCGGAAAATTATTTTCCTTTATGCATTCAAGGTATTCGCAAAATGAAAACGGAAGCATGTCAATTGTAACGTATCTTCCGCTTAAAAGAGTTGCAAGTTCACCAGACAGCAAGTCCGCGTTCGAGCCTGTAAGATACAGATCCACGTTTTTGCAGTTGAAAAGTGTTTCTACCGGCTTCTGAAAATCCTTGCACAATTGAACCTCGTCAATAAAAACATAGTTCATCCTGTCTTCCAAAAGCGCGGATTTTATAAACGCATAAAGATTGTGATATTCCAGTAAAAGCTCGTTGTCCAAGTCGTCAAGCCTGATGTAAGTAATCTGCCTCTCTGAAACGCCTCTTTCCAAAAGGCTCTGCATGAATTGTTCCATGAGCACGGATTTTCCGCAGTGGCGTATTCCTGTCAGAACTTTTATGACCTGCTTGTCTTTAAATGCTTCTATACTTTGAAAATATGTGTTTCTTGCCATTTATTCAAAATGTACTTTGAATAATATTAAAAGTCAATGTTTTTTCAAAGTACACTTTGAAAAAAAACTGCACAATTTGCTTTTTTCATGTGATTTTTTACAGATTATATTGAATCATTTTTCGTTTTTGTGGTTGGTGCGGGTGGCTTCTAAAATCCTGTTTTCCACAAGTTGTTACGAGCGGAGTTTTTCCATTGATTTTGAAAATTTATTTTCTTTCATATCGTTAAAAATCTTCTAAATCCTATTGACCTATCAGCTAATAAAAACTATATTACATTTTATAACATATTAAACAGATAGGTAATATATAAAATGAAAGCAGGAGGATATGATGGAACTTTACTCTTGCGGGGCTTCAGTTTTCAAATATCATAATTCCAGGCGCAAAACTCCGCGTTGATTTTTTACGTGAGCTGGACAGGACCGGCTACGACGAGCCTTCCCTGATGGGAATTGTAGCGGCTACGGCGGCTTATTCAGAGGGCGCGGAATGGTTTGATGAAGCAAAATCCTACATCTGGAAAAACATTCAGTTTGCAAAAAATTATATAGAAGAAAACTGCCCTAAAATCAAGGTTATTGTTCCGGAAGGCACGTATCTTTTGTGGCTGGATTTTTCCGGACTTGGCTTGACGGACAAAGAAATCAACCGGCGTATTCTGAACAACGCGAAGGTCTGGCTTGACAGCGGAAGCATGTTCGGAACTGAGGGGGAAAAATTCCAGCGTATAAACTGCGCGACTCCAAGGGCAATATTAAAGGAGGCTCTGGAGCGGATTTGCGCCCGGTTTTAATTTTTGCAGGGGTTTATGCTGTAGGATTGATAGGTTTTATAAATCTTGACACAATCCTTGCAAAACAATATTCTTTCTGTATATGAAAAACACATTGCTTCTACTACTATCTTTATTTTTCTCTGTGACCGTTTAAGGTAGATGGTGTGTATTTTCTGTTTATTATGGAATTAACAAGACCTGCCCTGAACGGCGGGTTTTTTTGTTTTTATACGATTTTTTGATTTTTATGGAGGCAGTATATGTCTGTTATGAATCCTAATGGTAAGTATCGTCCGTTCGCGGCGGTGCCGATTAAAAACCGCACATGGCCGGATAATGTGATTACAAAAGCGCCGGTCTGGTGTTCTGTAGATCTTCGTGACGGAAACCAGGCTTTGATAAACCCCATGGGCGTTGAGCAGAAGCTGGAATTTTTTGACCTTCTTGTAAAAATCGGATTCAAGCAGATTGAAGTTGGTTTTCCAAGCGCAAGCGACACTGAGTTCAATTTTATGCGCCGCCTTATTGAAGAAAATCACGTGCCGGATGACGTTACCCTGCAGGTTTTGTGCCAGGCGCGCGAAAAACTGATTAAGCGTACTTTTGAAAGTCTTAAAGGCTGCAAAAAGGCTATTTTCCACCTTTATAATTCAACAAGCCCGGCCCAAAGAAAATATACTTTCGGAAAATCAAAGGAAGAAATCAAGCAGATTGCGATAGACGGAATCCGCTGCGTAAAAAACTGCCTTTCTATGAGCGAAGGAACAGAAATTCAGCTTGAATATTCACCTGAAAGTTTTTCCACAACAGAAATTGATTATGCGATTGAAGTATGCGAGGCTGTAAAAAAGGAATGGGGCTGCTCGGCGGAAAACAAGGTTATTCTGAACCTTCCTACAACGGTTGAGTGTGCTATGCCGAACCAGTTTGCAGACCAGATTGAATATTTTTGCCAGAACATTACTGAGCGGGAGAATGTTATAATTTCCTTGCACAACCATAATGACCGCGGAGAAGGTGTTGCCCAGTGCGAGCTTGGTCTTCTGGCCGGCGCTGACCGCGTTGAAGGCTGTCTTTTTGGAAACGGCGAGCGTACAGGAAACCTTGATATTGTTATTGTCGGAATGAATATGTACACTCAGGGCGTTGATCCTGAGCTTGACTTTAGAAATATGCCTGCCCTTACGGAAGCGTACACAAGACTTACAGGAATGACGATTCATCCAAGAACTCCGTATTCTGGAGAGCTTGTATTTACTGCGTTCAGCGGTTCCCACCAGGACGCGATCCGCAAGGGAATGGCGGCGCGGACAAAGATGAAGCCAAACGATTATTGGGATGTTCCGTACCTTACTTTTGATCCGCACGATATTGGCCGCCAGTACGAAGGAATCATCCGAATCAACAGCCAGAGCGGAAAGGGCGGCGCGGCATATATCCTTGAGCAGGATTACGGTCTGGTTCTTCCAAAGGCAATGCATCCGGCCTTGGGCGATTTGATAAAGCACGTTGCGGACAAAGCCCAGCGCGAGCTTAAGCCGGAGGAAATTTTTGACGCGTTTGAGACAACGTGGGTAAAAACAAAATCTCCGCTCAATATTCTTGAAATCAATGAAAAGCACATAGAAGGAGAGCGCAACTCTGATGTGCAGGAACAGGTTGCCGCTATGGCTACAGTTGAATGGGAAGGCAAAAAATTTGCGATTGCGGCAAACGGAAACGGTCCTCTTGACGCTTTTGTAAATGCGATGCGCCAGACTCCTGCTCCAAGGTTCAATGTTACAAGCCTTCACGAGCACAGCATTGGTACAGGATCGGATACCCAGGCGGTTGCTTATGTTCAGATTACAAAAGAAAACGGCGAGCAAGTCTGGGGCGTTGGAAAAAGCTCGAATGTCGGCCGCGCAGGTGTGGCGGCGATTGTTTCCGCTTTAAATTTCAAGCCATTTGAGGCATAATAATTTTAATGGCACGGAAAGAGAAATATACAGCGGCGGTTATCGGTACAGGACGCATTGGTTTTACACTTGGATTTGACTTGAAAAGGGAACAGCCGGCAAGCCACACAATGGCTTTGCTGGCAAACCGCAGGATAAAACTGATTGCCGGGTGCGACAGCAATGCGCCAAGGCTTGCTCATTGGCATAGATTCAACAGGAAATGCGCAGTTTTTTCAGACTATTCTTATCTTTTTGCCACAACCAAAATTGATATTGCTGTTGTTGCCGTAAACGAAGTTTCCCACATGGAAGCCGCGCTGGCGGCAATAAAGGCAAAGCCCAGGCTTCTGATTCTTGAAAAACCTGTCGCCTTGAATGTGGCGCAGGCAAGGCGCATTATGTCCGAGTCGGAAAAATACAAGGTTCCGGTTCTTGTGAACCACGAACGCCGCTTTGCTGAGGACTATAAACTTGCAAAAGAATACATGCGCACGATAGGCGATATCCAGACTATAAACGCGCGCCTTGATTCCGGGCTTTACGTCTTTAATCCAGAGCAGGAAGCTACCGGCGAGTACAGCCTCTTGCACGATGGAACGCATCTTGTTGATATTGTTAATTATCTTCTTGAGGAAAAAAAATCCTGCGCTTCTCCGGAAAGGCTTTTAAGGAAAATGAAAATTTCTGGCATTACAAAGGACAGGAATAATCCCCGGATTGTGCGCAATGTAAACGTTCATTTTGAAAATGAAAAATGCCCGGATATCAATATTTTTATGTCGGGCCGAAGCAGATTTTTCGGCTTTGAGGTTGAGGTCATCGGAACAGAAGGACGAATACGAATCGGAAACGGAATCCACGAGTTTCAAAAAAGGGAAGAATCCAGGCTTTATTCAGGATTTTACAGCCTTGCGGATGACAAAACTGTAAGAATTCCCAAAAAAACAAAATATTTTTCAAATATGATAAAAAACGCAGTGGAATTTCTGGATGGAAAAACGCCGCTCCGCTCAACTTTACAGACCGGACTAAATACGCTTTGCACGCTTGAAGAAATAAAAAAAATCATCATAAATTTTTAGGCTGAAATTTTAATTTTTGCCTGAAAATTCTAAAAAACTCGATTTTCGGCTCATGTTGCTGTAAAATATTTCTGTGAGAAAAAAGCTTTTAAATCTTTCCGCCGTTTTTATTCTGTTTTTGAGCTGCCCTTTGTCTGCCCAGAATTTGAGCTTTCCTTCGCTTGAGCCGCTTTTTATTGAAGAAAAAACTTCCGCGGAGCTTTCGCCGCTTGAAATAATTCAGGACGGACTTCGTTTTTCTGAATGTGCGGAAAATTCTGAGGAATGGAATTCGTGCGTTCAAAAGTTTTTGTCGCTTGAACATAAAATTCTTGCCGCGGTAAAAAATCTTTCTGCTTCTGAAGCCGCGGAAAAAATTCTTTTTGCGCTTTACGAGGATTTGCTTGTTCAGTACTGCGACCAGCAGACAAAAATCAATGTTGCGTTCACAAACGGAACTTACAACTGCGTTTCTTCCAGCGTGATTTATTATGCTCTGGCAAAATCCGCGGGAATTGACGTTGCCGGCGTAAAAACTCCAACCCATGCGTTCTGTTCGGTTCGTGCGGACGGAAAAAGAATCGATGTTGAAACCACGAATCCTTACGGTTTTAATCCAGGCCAGACGCGGGTTTTAGAAAAAACTGAAAATTCCGAGCGTTATGCGGTTATTCCGAAAAAAAATTACGCGAACCGCTTTGATGTCTCCGCAAAAACTCTGGTTTCTTTGGTGGGCGCAAACATGGTGAGTTTTTACGTTTCGCAGAGAAACTATGAAAAATCTGTTCCGATGGCGGCGGCTGTGATGGCTTTCAGAACCGGTGAAAAAGAGCGTGAAATTCTGGACGCGCGCGAAGTTTTTGATGTTCCTGCGCTGAATTTTTCTGTTGAATTAGAGCGGAGCGGCGATTTTCGCAGTTCAATTTTGTGGCTGGAAAAAATCACGTCCCGTTACGGTGCGGATTCAAAGACTCAGAACGCTTTGAACGCGGCTTTTCATAATGCCGCTGTGGATTTTCTGGATAAAAAGGATTTTGATTCCGCCTGGGAAATTTATGAAACTCATAAAAATTCTGTTTCTGAAAAAGTGAGTCTTGAAACTCAAAAAATGATTTTTCTTTCTGAGGTGCAGGAAAATCTTGATTCGTTTTCAAATTCTGATGCGCTCGATTACGTAAGAAGCCAGTACAGTTCCGCTCTTGCCACGGAAAAAAGCGTGAAATCCGCGCTGGACAAATGGCAGGAATATTATTGGCTCAGCCTTGTGAATGAAAAATCCGCGCAAAAAAATTATCTGGAGGCGGCCGCTCTTGCTGACGAAGGATTGAAAGCGATGCCGGGAAATTCAAATATTTCCAGAGCGAAAAATATTGCCTTGCGCAACCATGATGTTGAATTTCACAATTCTGCTGCGGCGTATGTGAACAGCCGTCAGTATGAAAAGGCGATGGAAATTCTGGAAAAAGGACTTTCTGAAAATCCGGCGAGCAGAATGCTTCAGAACGACAAGATTCGGCTGGAAAAAATTCTGGGCAACTGAAATTTCTTTTGCCGGCGTTTTTGCAAAAAATCTTCCGCGCAAATAAAAAAGCGTTTCCCATTCTTTTTTTTGAATGAAAAACGCCTTTTGCTTTTCAAAATTGACTGAATTACTCAGCGCGAATGCTTGTGTTTTTTACTACAACGTCGTGGGCGCCGCCTTCGCGGATGCTTGCAGGGCTTACCAGCGTGATTTTTGCCTTTTCCTGAAGCTCTGGGATTGTTACAGCGCCGCAGTTGCACATCGTGTGGATTACTTTGCTGGTAGAAAGCGTTACGTTGTCGTGCAGGCTTCCTGCGTATGGAACATAAGAATCTACGCCTTCCTCAAAAGCCATTTTCTTTGCGCCTCCAAGGTCATAGCGCTGCCAGTTCCGCGCGCGGTTTGAACCTTCGCCCCAATATTCTTTTACGTAGTTTCCATTTACAATGAGCTTGTTTGTCGGTGATTCATCAAAGCGTGCGAAATAGCGTCCGAGCATTACAAAGTCTGCTCCCATCGCAAGCGCAAGCGTGATGTGATAGTCGTGAACAATTCCGCCGTCTGAGCAGATTGGAACGTAAATTCCTGTTTCTTTGTAGTATTCATCGCGCGCCTTTGCTACTTCAATTGTCGCAGTCGCCTGTCCGCGTCCGATACCTTTTTGTTCGCGTGTTATGCAGATTGAACCGCCGCCAATTCCAATTTTTACAAAATCTGCGCCGGCTTCAGCAAGGAACCGGAATCCTTCCGCATCAACTACATTTCCCGCTCCGACTTTTGCATTCGGCCATTTTGCATGGATGTCGTGGAGCGCACGGCTCTGCCATTCTGTAAAACCTTCTGAAGAATCCAGTGTCATTACATCTACGCCGGCTTCCAGCAGGGCAGGAACGCGTTCCATGTAATCACGCGTGTTAATTCCTGCGCCGACAATATATCGCTTTTTAGAGTCCAAAAGTTCAAGAGGATGCTCTTCGTGGCTCGCGGCGTCTTTTCTGAAAACCAGATACTGAAGGTGTCCGTTTTTGTCGACTACAGGAAGCTGGTTGATTTTATTCTTCCATATAATATCATTTGCTTCTTCAAGAGTTACGCCAACTTCAGCCTTTACAAGTTCTGGAAGCCCGGTCATATAGTCCTGTACTTTTGAGTCTTTTGAACAGTGGTCAATCCTGAAGTCTCTTTCTGTTATGATTCCAAGAAGTTTTCCGTCGTGTTCGCCGTTATCCGTAACTGCTACTGTTGAATGGCCGGTGGCCGCGATTTTTTCCGTAAGCTCTTCAAGTGTCTGGTCCGGGCGGATGTTTGTGTCGGAAGTTACAAAACCTGCTTTGTATGCTTTTACTTTTGCAATCATCGCCGCCTGATTTTCTATTGTCTGGGAACCGTATATAAAACTGATTCCGCCTTCTTTTGCAAGCGCGACCGCAAGCGTATCGTTAGAGACCGACTGCATTACTGCCGAAACCATAGGAATGTTCATCGTAAGAGGGCATTTTTCGCCGGCTTTCTTATTATAACGAACGATTGGCGTTTTTAAAGAAACGTTTGCTGGAATGCAATCTGGACCTGTGTAACCTGGAACCAGAAGATATTCATCGAAAGTGTGTGATGGTTCATCAAAAAAGAATGCCATGATGTCTCCTTTTGTAATAGCCTGAATGTCTAGTTTTTTGTAAAAAGAATAAAAGCGCAGGCAGGTTTGCAATTTGTGAAGATTTT
>ERZ1034973.1581-NODE-1581-length-13002-cov-7.572488_pt1 | contig 13002 bp, 10 predicted proteins | sample MGYA00520686_ERZ1034973 | MGnify/ENA primary metagenome ERZ1034973 (study PRJEB33766, sample SAMN09781775) | gut metagenome | biome: gut microbiome | host: Homo sapiens | place: Madagascar | study: EMG produced TPA metagenomics assembly of the PRJNA485056 data... | reverse complement strand
ACATAAATTTAATGTATTATACACTATAATAAGTTCATAAGAAATGAGGATGATTCTATGTTAAGAAAAATAATTCAAATTGATGAAGATAAATGTACAGGATGCGGTATCTGTGTGGATGCCTGTCATGAAGGAGCCATTGGCTTAGTGAATGGAAAAGCAAAATTAATGCGTGATGATTATTGTGATGGACTAGGGGATTGTTTACCAACATGTCCTACAGGTGCTATTTCATTTATTGAAAAAGATACTCTAGCTTATGATGAAGAGGCTGTAAAAAAGAATATGGAAAAGCGCATGAAAGAATCAGGCACCATGCATTCAGGATGCCCTGGATCTATGATGCATACACTGAATCCAGTTGTATCAAGTCCATCGATTGATGTAACAAGTCAATTAACATCTTGGCCTATACAAATTAAGCTAGCACCTATCAACGCACCATTCTTTCAACATGCTAAGCTTTTAATAGCTGCGGATTGTACAGCTTATGCCTATGCCAATTTTCATCAGGAATTTATGAGAAATAAAGTGACTCTAATTGGATGTCCAAAACTCGATGGTGTGGATTATTCAGAAAAGCTTTGCGATATTATTCGTATGAATTCTATTGAAAGTGTAACCATTGTACGTATGGAAGTACCTTGTTGTGGTGGTCTTGAAAATGCGGTTAAAAAAGCTTTGCAGGAAAGCAAAAAGTTCATTCCTTGGCAAGTTGTCACAATTTCAATTGATGGAAAAATTTTAGATTAAACCTTAAAAAAGTGCAGTTGTCGTTACAGATATTGCACTTTTGTCATTTTTGATATGAAAAAAGTATCACCGTAGCGATACTTTAATGATTATTCCTTTGTGATTTCTTTATAGCTAGCTAGACCATAAGCACTATCTGCAAGTGTACCTGCATTGACAATAGCTTGTTCCATTGCTTTTACGGCCATGATTCCAACTAGATCTTGTTCTGCAGGCACTTTATTCGATGTCATCGCAAAAATAGTATCTCCATCACTTGAAGTGTGGACGGGACGAATACATCTTGCATATCCATTATGGGCCATACTTGCGATTTTATTCATTTGTGCTTTATTTAAGTCTGCATTTGTGATGATACAACCAATTGTCGTATTCATACCACAAGAATTGATCATCTTTTCAGCTGCCTTTAAGATTTCATCTTCACTAAACAATCTTGTGTTCGTGTTTCGATTATAGATACCTGCAATTGGTTTGTCTGAATTTGGGTAGAAAATATCACCGCAAGCATTTACTGCGACAATAGCTCCTACTTTTAATGAACTTATTTGTAGGGCTGAAAATCCAAGTCCTGCCTTCATCGCATATTGAGGACCAAAGAATTTACCAACACTAGCCCCTGTTCCTGCACCTACATTTCCTTGTTTTGGATCATTTTTTTCAGCTTCTATACAAGCATCATAACCCATTTGTTTGTTTGGATACGCTTTAGAATTACCTACACCACAATCAAATAGACAAGCTTCACATACGATTGGAATATAGATGTTTTTCATGTCAAAACCAATTTCGTGTTCGCTCAAATATTGCATAACACCACTACTTGATTCTAAACCAAAAGCACTACCACCTGATAATGTAACCGCATGAATCTTTTGAACCATGTTTTTAGGGTTTAATAAATCTGTTTCACGAGTGGCTGGACCACCACCACGTACATCTACACCAGCTGTAGCTCCTTCTTTACATAAGATGACTGTACAACCAGTCGCATTTTCTATATCTTGTGCACTACCAATTTGAAATCCTTCGATTTCATTGATTTGAATTGTCTTCATTTTTGATCTCCTTTAATTCATATAAATCATTTCGACGTACCTTCCAATAAGGCATCCTTTTCCTTACTTTTTCAATGTCGTTTAAATCGATATCTACAACTTTGTATGCTTCTTCTTCACCCAACTCCACTACAATATTGCCAAAACCATCCACAAGAATAGAGTGGCCTCCTGAAGTATAGTTCTTATACGTATACTTAGCTGGGGCAACCCCACACAAAAAGACTTCATTTTCTAAGGCGCGTGTTTGAGTAAATAGCTTCCAATGTTTCTTTGTAGCCTGCTCATTAAAGGCGGCTGGACAAAATAGAATTTGTGCTCCATTTTGAGATAGAGCTCTGGATACTTCTGGAAAGCGAATGTCGTAACATAATAAAATGCCACATTTTCCCCATGGCGTATCAAAACATTGTAGGTGATTTCCTGGTACAAACACTTCATTTTCACAATAATCTTGTTTGTTGTGGAATTCAAAAAGATGTGTTTTATCATACGAACAAACAATGTCGCCATCGCTATTTAATATGTAACAGCGATTGTATTTGTCAGCACAAATGGAACCAGCCACAATCCATATCCTATGCGATTTAGCTAGTTTTTTTAAAGCCATCAAACTTTCATCATGACGCAAATACGCTGTTTTAAGTGCATCATTATGATAGGGACAGTCCCACATTTCTGGTAGAACTAAAATATCACAGTCTGGAATATTTTTTAGTTTAGCTATATTTTGTTGGTTATCCATTGAAACAGACATTTGGTACATACAGATCTTCATATAGATTATGATAGGCGAAAAGTGACTACTTTTCAAGGTGTGCAAAGACTAACATGTGTTTATTTACTACTGATTTGAAATCGTTTACAATCATTTTAGGAGGTTTCTTATCATGTATAAAATTATAGAAGTAAAACAAAGTGTATTTGAAGATAATAATAAAGATGCGAACATATTGAGAGAAGAATGTAAAGATAAAGGTGTGTTCTTATTGAATGTTATGTCAAGTCCAGGAGCAGGGAAGACAACAACTCTATCTAGAACGTTAGAAAGACTAAAAGATACAATGAGAATTGGTATTATGGAAGCGGATATTGATAGTGATGTAGATGCCAAAACCATCAGTGAATATGGCGTACGCACGATTCAACTACATACAGGTGGTATGTGTCATTTAGACGCAGATATGACTCGTCAAGGATTGCATGAAATGGGTATGGAAGATTTAGATTTGGCTGTACTTGAAAATGTAGGAAATTTAGTGTGTCCTGCTGAATTTGACACGGGATCCACTAAAAATGTGGCTATATTAAGTGTTCCAGAAGGAGATGACAAACCTTTAAAATATCCATTGATGTTTCAAGTGTGTGATGTGGTTTTAATTAATAAAATGGATGTATTGCTATACTTTGATTTTGATATAGATAAGTGTAAAAAGAATATTTTGTACCGAAACCCGAATGCGAAGATTTTTGAAGTGTGTGCTAAAACAGGTGAGGGAATTGGAGATTGGTGTAATTGGCTTGAAAACGAAGTAAAGGCCTGGAAAGAATAATATGACATATCGAGATAATATTGATAAACTGGCAAGGCGTATCACAGATCGTATTCCAGCTAAAGTAAAAAAATTATCCCAAACGGATCCTGAATATGAGTGCTTAAATGAAATATTAAATGATGAACAATGCGATTTATGTTTGTGTTTTGAAGTGCGCAAACCACTTTCTTTTGAAGAAGTAGTGAAAAGAAGTGGGTGGCCAGCAGGAAGAGTGAATCGTGTATTAAATGAAGTATGCGACATTGGAATGATTGAATACAACTGGGAAAATGAGAATCATCATAAACAGTTTGTGCTTCCTCAATTTGTTCCTGGAGCAGCTGAATTTATGGTTATGAATAAAGATCTTGTAGAAGAACATCCAATTGTTGCGGATTTCTTTGAAAAGATGACGCGATTACCACTTGAAAAGGTAACGCCAATGGTTCCACCTGGAGGAGCAGGCATTGGTATGCATGTTATTCCTGTAGAAAAGGCGATTCATGCAAATCAGCAAGCGGTAAGTGTAGAAAAGATTTCGCATTGGTTGAATAAATACGATAAATACGCACTTTCTCCATGTTCATGTAGAAGACAACAACGTGTTAGAGGTGAAGGAACTGGTGATGTTGAAGCGGATGTTTGTATTGCGGTAGGTGATATGGCTGACTATGTTGTACAGACAAACAAGGGTGGTCATTATTGTACGTATGAAGAGGTTATTGAGACTTTAGAGCGCTGTGAAAGAAAAGGATATGTACATCAGATTACGAATATTGATGGAGAAGATAAGATTTTTGCGATATGTAACTGCGCACATGGTGTTTGTAACGCATTAAGAACGAGTCAATTGTTTAATACGCCAAATATGTCGGCAAGTGCTTATAGGGCTCATGTGGATAGTGAAAAGTGTGCTGCGTGTGGAAAGTGTGTGGAAATTTGTCCTGTAGGAGCGGCAAAATTGGGTCAAAAACTTTGTACAAAGGATGGACCTGTATCGTATCCTAAACAGGAACTTTGTGATGATGTAAAGTGGGGCCCAGAAAAGTGGAACTGGAATTTTAGAGATACAGCTAAAGTCAACTGTTATGAAACGGGAACATCACCTTGTAAGAGCGCATGCCCTGCACATTTACCGGTACAAGGCTATATTAAGATGGCGAAAGAAGGTCGCTATATGGATGCATTAAAGTTAATTAAAGACTTTAATCCATTTCCAGCCGTATGTGGAGCTATTTGTAATAGAAGGTGTGAACAACAGTGTACGCGTGGATTGATTGATGAGCCTTTAGCTATTGATGAAATCAAGAAGTTTATTGCCGAACAAGAACTTCATGAACATAAGCGTTATATTCCTTTATGTGAAAATGTCGAAGGCAAATTTTTTACAAATAAGATGGCAATTATTGGTGCAGGTCCTGCTGGTATGAGTGCCGCTTATTATTTAAGAATAATGGGCTATCCTGTCACAATATTCGAAAAAGAAGAAAAACCAGGCGGTATGTTGGTATATGGTATTCCTTCTTTTAGATTAGAAAAGTCTGTGATTGAGGCGGAAATTGAAGTGTTAAAAGCTATGGGCATTGAGTTCAAGTGTGGCATAGAAGTAGGTAAAGACATTTCTTTGGATGATTTAAGAAATGAGGGATATGAAGCATTCTATGTGGCCATTGGTGCTCAAGAATCAAGAAAATTAAATATTCCAGGAGAAGATAATGCGATGGTTGAATCTGGAATTGATTTCTTGCGAAAGGTGAATAAAGTAGAAGATTCGAATCTAATTTCTGGCGATGTGGTTGTCGTTGGTGGTGGAAATGTTGCGATAGATGTAGCTCGTGCAGCTTTAAGAAGTGGGGCACAAAAGGTTCATTTATGTTCTTTAGAACAAGAAGGCGAAATGCCGGCTAGTCCTGAGGAAGTATTAGAAGCTAAAGAAGAGGGAATTCTTCTTCATTGTGGATGGGGTCCAAAGGAAATCTTAGAAGATTCAATTGTATTTAAACAATGTGTAAGTGTAAAGGATGAAACTGGAAGATTTAATCCAAGCTATGATGATAGTGTTTTGGAAACTATACAATGTAGTCATGTATTACTTTCAATTGGACAAAGTATTATTCCAATTCAAGGATTGGATGTAGATGTCAATCCAAATGGAACAATCAAAGCGGATGGTACAACACTTCAAACATCTGTTGAAGATGTATTTGTGGGAGGTGATGTGTATACAGGTCCAAAATTTGCGATTGATGCGATTAGTCATGGTAAAGAAGCGGCTGAATCTTTGCATCGTTTTGTTCATAAGGGGCATTCTCTAACAATTGGAAGAGACTTACATTTATTTAATGAATTTGATAAGAATAACGCATTGATTGATATTGATTTTGATCATGCCAAACGACAGATACCTGGTATTAAAAAGGGGTTGGGTGAAAAATCCTTTAGAGATTTACGTTCAACATTTACAGAAGAACAAGTTAAGATTGAAGCCAATCGATGTCTTGGATGTGGTGCAAGTATTGTGGATACCAATAAGTGCATTGGTTGTGGTTTGTGTACGACAAAATGTGAATTTGATGCGATCCACTTAACGCGTGATATCAAAGATGGGGCAAGAATGGTTAAGGCGGAAGATAAAATGAAAGCTATCTTGCCGTATGCGGCTAAACGCCAAATCAAGATTATTCGCAATAAGAAGAAATAGTATGCATGAATTGGGAATTGTTGTACATATTTCAAAAACATTAGAAGAACTTGCACAAGAAAATAATATTACAGATATTCGTAGAGTGACTTTGCAGATAGGAAAAGTAAGTGGAATTGTTCCTGAGTATTTAGTAGATTGTTGGAAATATTATAAGAAAAAAGTTCCTTTAATTGAAAACTCAACACTAGAATATGAATGGATTGAAGCCATTACGATTTGTAATGGATGTGAAAAAACATATGATACGATTCAATATGGAAGAGAGTGTCCATATTGTAAGAGTGAACATACAGTTCTTCTTCAAGGTAATGAGTGTCTCATTAAGGAGATTGAAGCCGAATAAGCGTCGAAAGGCGCTTTTTTTGTGCAAAAATTTAAAAATTATTCGAAAAAGTATCTTTTTTTTCGTATATGAGTATGTAGGAAATGCCTACTAGAAAGAGGTGCTCATGAGAAGCGCAAATTTATTAAATGATTTCGCCTTTAAGTATGTGTTTGGCGAAGATTGTAAAGAGGCTAATGATGCTTTAAAATCATTACTTACAGTGTTTTTAGAACGGAAAGTGAATCATGTAGTTGTAAAGAATTCAGAAATGGTAAAAGACTATAGTAAAATGAAGAATTCGAGATTGGATCTATTGGTTGAATTTGATGATCAAACGACGGTGGATTTAGAAATGCAGTTAAGACAAACCAAAGATCATTTACCCAATCGCTTTAATTATTATTTAGCTAGGCTTCATGGTTCACAAGATATGGAAGGGAAAAGCTATAGTCAGTTAAAGGAAACCATTGTCATGATCTTCTTTAATTTGATTCTTGTTGATGATGATGAGATTTGTAGCACATTCACAATGAGAAAATGGAGTGGTATACCTTTTGTGAAAGAATCTGAAGATTGTATGAAGTTAATTACAGTGGAAATGCCAAAAGTAGATTTAAAGAAACCACTGAGTGATATGAATGAACAGGAAAAGATGATTTATTATTTTTTGAATTGCCATAAAGGAATGGATGATAGTAAAATTAAGATGATGGTAGAAGAGGATGAGGTGATTCAAATGTTAGAGAAACGTGTAGAAACGATATCGGATGATCGTTGGAAGAAAATAATAGAAGATTTTAGAAAACTGCATGAAAATGAAGAACGAATCGAACTGCAGCTCGAACTTGAAGAAGCTCAAAAACAAGTGAAAGAGGCTCATAAAGCAAAAGAAGAAGCAAGACAGGCAACACAAGAGGCTCGTAAAGCACATGAAGATGCTCGAAAAGCAGAAGAAGATGCTCGAAAAGCAGAAGAAAAAGCTCAAAAACAAGCGGAAAAAGCTGACAAGAAAGTAGAAAAAGCAAATAAACAAGTGAAACAAATGGTTTGCAAGATGTATGAAGACGGTTTTAGTCTTGAACAAATTTCTGCATATTGTTCACTAAATGTGGATGAAATTCAGGTGTTGATAAAATCATAAATTTTCTGTTGCATTTAAAAAAATGTTTGTTTATAATAAAGCCATCCTTTGTAAAGGCAATGAAAAGAAGAAGTAGTCGTGGATGCTGCTGATAGTGAGTTCCTGATGGTGGAAATGGAACAGTAAGCACAGGGTGAACGTGTCTTAGAGCTAAGCTTTCGAAGATTGAGGAAGCTTCGGATACTCCCGTTATGAGTTAAGGGCTTGTACATTCGTGCAGGAAATAAGGTGGTACCGCGATTTTATAGTCGTCCTTGTATATTCAAGGACGGCTTTTTTTATTAGAAGGGAATGGTAGAGATGAAAAAAGGATTTAAATTAATTTCGGCATTTTTAGTAAGTTTTATGATCATGATGTCTAGTATTATGCCTGCATTTGCCGATGAAACAGACACATCAACAACAGGCGATTTATTAGACAAGATTCAAGAAAGAGGAGAATTGATTGTAGGTACATCTCCTGACTTTCCACCTAATGAATTTATTGACTCAACAAAAACAGGACAAGCGCAATATGTAGGTTCAGATATTGAATTAGCAAAATATATTGCGAAAAAGATGGGTGTTAAATTAACAATCAAAGCCGCAAGTTTTGATACAGTTTTGGCAAATCTTCAAACTGAAGAAATTGATTTAGCAATTACTGGATTGGCTTATACACCAGCACGTGCGCAACAGATGGAAATGTCTATTGGATACAATATGACAGAGGATACTGGTGGACAGGCTGTTATTATCGCAAAAAAAGATGCAGATAAGTATAAGAAGTTAACAGATCTAACTGGCTTAAAGGTGGCTGCTCAACAAGGATCAATCCAGCAACAATATACAGAAGATCAAATTCCGGACGCAAAACTACAATCTATTTCAAGTATTGATGATGGTGTTGCGCTATTAAAGAATGGTACGGTACAAGCTGTTGCATGCTCTGAAGGTACAGCTGATGAATATATTGAAAAGAACTCTGAACTTGCGAAGTTAGATGAATTATTCAATATTGATCAAGATTATGCAGGTAATCGTGTAGGTGCTCCTTTAGGTGAAAAGAGATTGATGAAAGAAGTCAATAAAATTTTAAAGGAAGTCAATAAAAAAGGTTTATATGAAGAGTGGTATAAAGCGGCAAAGAAACAGAGTAGTGAACAATTTACTTTAACAGCGACTGGATTCTTTGGAACATGTGTTCAAATCGTTCAATATTGCTGGCCACAATTATTAAAAGGTTTAGGAATCACTTTAGGACTTGCTGCTATTACTGTTATTTTTGGTACAATTATTGGTGGATTATTTGCCCTAGTAAAACTATCAAAGAATAAAATCGTACAAGCGATTGCGGGTGTATATGTAGAATTGATTCGTGGAACACCACTATTACTACAATTATGGTTGTTCATCAATATTTTCTCTTATTTGACAAATGGAAACATGCCGATGATCGTTAGTGTTATCATTGCGTTGATTATTAACTCAAGTGCATATGTGGCTGAAATTATTCGTTCAGGTATACAGTCAGTGGATAAAGGACAAAGAGAAGCGGCCAAATCACTTGGTATGTCAAATGTACATATGATGACTAAAATCATTATTCCTCAAGCTATCAAGAATATCTTGCCTGCCTTAGGTAATGAATTCGTTATGATGATCAAGGAAACATCTTTGGCAAGTACATTCTATATTGGAGAATTAATGACTGTTAACAGTGTTATTAAATCGGCTACTTATAAATCCATTGAACCATTAGTAATTGTTGGTTTGATCTACTTTATTGTTACATATTCATTATCAAAATTAATTAAATACATGGAAGGGAAGTTGAGTGTCAGTGACTAAGGAACTAATTGTTGTAAAAGACTTACATAAAAATTTTGGAGATCTTGAAGTATTAAAAGGAATTGATCAAACAATCCACCAAGGAGAAGTTGTTAGTATTATTGGACCTAGTGGTTCAGGAAAATCTACTTTCTTACGTTGTCTAAACTTATTAGAAAAACCATCTAGTGGACAAATCATTTTCGAAGGTATAGATATTGCAGCTGAAAATGTTGATATTGATACACATCGTAAAAAGATTGGAATGATCTTCCAGCACTTTAATGTATTTCCACATTTAACAGTTTTAGAAAATATTACCATCACACCAATTCTAGAACTTAAAACACCAAAGGCCCAAGCTGAAAAAGAAGCAATTGAATTGCTTAAAAAAGTAGGCTTGGAAGATAAGAAGGATGAATATCCAAGAAAATTATCTGGTGGACAAAAACAACGTCTAGCTATTGTTCGTGCTCTAGCTATGCATCCAGATGTAATTTTATGTGATGAACCAACAAGTGCATTAGATCCAGAAATGGTAAAAGGTGTACTTGAAGTCATTAAAGAATTGGCAAATCAAGGAATGACAATTGTGATCGTAACACACGAAATGGGATTTGCCCGTGAAACAAGTGATCGCGTATTATTTATGGATGAAGGCATTATTCAAGAACAAGGAACTCCAGAAGATATCTTTGAACATCCACAAAATCCAAGAACCATCAAATTTTTATCGCAAGTACTATAAGCTTGGGCACATGCTCAAGCTTTTCTTATGGTATAATTTAATAAATTGGAGGAAATTGATATGAATTCAGAATGGTCATTAGACATATTGTACAAGGGATTTGATGATCCTAAATTTAAGGAAGATCTAACATCTTTTGAAAAGAAGGCAAAAGAATTGGATGAACTTTCAAAGACTTTAAGTCATGAAAATGAAAAGAAAGATCTTCTTCAAATTGTTAAAGTATTAGAAGAGTTTGAATTATTAGAAAAACATTTGAGTTGCTTTGGATCTTTGAGTCAATCCACAAATACGGCGAATGCGAAAGCGGCAGCAGCCATTGATAAAGTAGCTACTATCGCAAGTACAGCCAGTAAGGCTATGGCAGTATTCTCTCACTATATTGCGGATATGAAGGATTTAAACAGCTATTTAGATTGTCCAGAACTTTGTGAATACAAATATTTCTTAAATGATATTCACGAAAGCGGAAAATATTTGTTAAGTGAAGACGTAGAAGAGGCACTTGCCAAAATGAATATTTCTGCAGGTTCTGCTTGGGAGAAGCAACAAAGTCTACTCACAAGTTCATTGGAAGTGGAATATGATGGTAAAAAGTTACCTTTGGCATCTGTTCGTAATCTAGCGTATGATGCAAATAAAGAAGTTCGTAAAGCTGCCTATGAAGCTGAACTTAAAAGTTATGCACCTATTGCGGATGCAGTAAGTTTTTCTTTAAACAACATTAAACTACAAGTGATTACCGAAGCTAAAATGCGTGGCTATACAAGTCCAATGGATATGACGCTACACCAGTCTCATGTATCCCAAAAAACATTAGATGCACTTCTTAGTGCAATGCAGAAATACTTGCCAGTATTCCATAAGTATTTGAAAAGAAAAGCTGAAATGTTAGGGTATGAAAATGGCCTTCCTTGGTATGAATTATTTGCGCCAATTGGAAAATCAGCTACGACAAGTTTTACTCCAGAAACTACAAAAGAATATTTGGTTAATCATTTTAGACCATTTTCTGATGACTTGGCCGATATGATGGAAGAAGCTTTTGACAATAACTGGATTGATTTTTATCCACATAAAGGAAAAGTGGGTGGAGCTTTCTGCTGCAATATGCCATTTGTGAAACAATCACGCGTATTAACTAATTTTGATGGAGGACTTGGAGACGTAGTTACTTTGGCTCATGAACTTGGACATGCATATCATGGATTAAACATTGAAAGTCATAGACCATTAAATTGGGAGTATTCTATGCCAGTTGCAGAAACGGCAAGTACATTCAATGAAAATATCATTATGAATGCAGTGATTGATGAAACAGAGGATAAAGAAGTTAAACTAGGTTTGATTGAAAATCAGCTTCAAGACTTATGTCAGATCATCTGTGATATTTATTCTCGTTACTTATTTGAAAAAGCCGTATTTGACAGAAGAAGTGATGAGTTCTTATTCAAGGATCAGTTGAATGAAATTATGTTGGACGCACAAAAGCAAGCTTATGGCGATGGACTTGATCCAAATTGTTTACATCCATATATGTGGGTTTGTAAATCGCACTATTATTCTTCAGATCTAAGTTATTATAACTGGCCATATGCTTTTGGTGGATTGTTTGCGCGAGGCTTAGTTGTGAAATATCAAGAGATGGGTAAAGAAAAATTCGTTCCTAAATATAAAGAGATGTTACACACAACAACGGTTGCATCGGTAGAAGATACAGCTAAAGTATTGGGTATTGATTTAACGGATGAAGCATTCTGGATTTCTGCATTGGAAACCGCAAAATCAAGAATTGAACAATTTATCGAATTATCGAAATAATTGCTTGGAAACAAGCAATTTTTTTCTGCAAAAGTTCACAAATGATGATATAATCTATTGCGTTCGAATTTTTTCAAGGAGAGATTTAATGAGTACAGAAATGTTGATGAAAAATAGAGAACGTTTTATCAAAAACGTAAATAGTAATGAGAATGGTGCAGCCGCCCTTTCTTTAAGATTATTTTGTTACGCTAGATTTATGGCAGTAAAAAACCCGTATGCAGAAACGCATGACTGGGTATATGAAAACGAATTGACTAGTGCCCAAGCCAATCAATATGTATTCCGCTTACTGGATGGAAGTACAGAAAAACCGTCTATGGATATGTTAATTCGTAAGTTAAAAAGTGTTCGTTTGGTTCGTGATAGTGAAATGAACGGTAGAAAAATTTATGTCATCAAGTTCACGGATATCGAAATGGAAGAATTGATGAACAAGAGCATTATTGATAAGCCAAGCGAAAAGTTATTAAAAGAAAAGAAGTCTTCTGTAAAGAAAGAAAGAGAAGAAGTAGTAAATTCATCTTGGAAGGACATCTTTTTGAAAAATAGTAAAGGTGAGAATTTACAGATGCTACGTTACTGGTTCTATATTCAGTATAATGCTGAAAAGAATGGCAAGAAATATGTTTCCAGAAGCCTAGCGTTAAGTGAAAGTGCGATTGAATATGTGTATAGGGGTATTCCTAAAAGAATGGAAGTTTTGCAGGATTTATTTGCACAAATGAAACAGATGAAGCTGGTTAAAGAAGATGTAGTTAAAAACGAAATAGTAGTTCGTCCAGCTAAACTAGAAGGTTTAGAAATCAAAAATTATATTAAGGATAAGCCTGTTGATTTAATGAGCTTTAATTACACGAATGTATAAGAAAACGACGAGATTTAGTTCTCGTCATTTTTATATATTTTATAATTGTTTTTGCCTGTTCGTTTTGTTTGATACAAGGCTTGATCGGCATGGCGATACAGTTCCATAAAGGTTGTACCATCTTTAGGGGCAAAGGCAATTCCAATGCTGATGGATAATTTGAAATCTTTTAATTCTTCAATCTTTAATTCATTGACTTTTTGAAGTAGAGACTGAATTCTAGATTCAGCAATATTTTCA
>ERZ1034973.1580-NODE-1580-length-13006-cov-152.337117_pt1 | contig 13006 bp, 9 predicted proteins | sample MGYA00520686_ERZ1034973 | MGnify/ENA primary metagenome ERZ1034973 (study PRJEB33766, sample SAMN09781775) | gut metagenome | biome: gut microbiome | host: Homo sapiens | place: Madagascar | study: EMG produced TPA metagenomics assembly of the PRJNA485056 data... | reverse complement strand
AATTGTTTTTTATACTTGCTTACAAGTTTCCAACAATAGTCATCATGCAATCCCCAATAATTGGTGTACAGCAGTGCTTCATTTTCCAGCAGGTTGATATCTTCAACTATACGATAGTTTTTATCTATATGATAAAACTCATATAAAATTCCAAGCTTAACAATTGGCTCTATAGCAGAATCACAAGTAAAATAAGGAACATATACCTTCTTATAATTCCTGCACCTCAAAATATATTCCAAGCTGAAACGACCACTATTCAAAGCAATCGCTTCTGAATGAATTTCAGGAAAGTGAGGAAGTTCTAATTCGAAATAACCTCCTATAGGAGTTATTGATTTTTCGTTCATTTAAGTACTACTTTAATTAATGAATTGTAGTTCTTGCAGAAATTCTCCATCAGCTCTACGGAATCAAAGTGAAGGAAGAGAATTCCTAATGCTTTTCCAGCACCATCGAATTCTTCTACAGGATCACCTTCTTTTTTATAGATTACCTGACGATAAACATTCTTGGCGATACTTTCATCGATTTCAATACCCTTGAAAGTTCCTGCTTCGTAGCTATGGAGTACATAGTGCATATAGCAACCTGGCAAAGACTTTACTGGCTGTTCCAAGAACTCAGGCTTTTCTCCCATTGCAGCTTGAACATTAGCCTTCACTAAATCAATACCGTATGCATCACTCAACTGAATTGGAATCATATTGCCACCTGCACGAGGACCTAACTCTAAGAAATGAACATTATCATTTTTATCAAGAATAATCTCGATGTTTAATTCACCAAAACGAACGTCAAGTGCAGTAACAATACGCTGTAATTCTCTATGAATATTAGAAGTCTGCTTTTCAGATGTACACAAAGGTTTTTTCTTACCAATTGGAATAAGAGGACTTCTCTTGGTATCTCTAAGGCATTCCATCTCTCCATAGAGAACAACCTTTCCATCCCAAACAAAGATGTCACCACCAACAACTGAAGGGAAACCTCTCTGTATATATTCCTCCACAAGCAAAACCTTGTTTCGAGAATATGAATCAGCCCAAGCTATTGCCTTCTCCAAGTCATCCCAGTTTTCCAACATGGTTACACCTTTACTACCAGAAGAATCAGTTGGTTTAACTACTACAGGGAAAATAAAATCCTTCGCATTATCCTTTATTTCATCCAGTGAGGTTTCAGGATGGAAAGAATAAACCTTAGGACAAGCAAAACCATGACTCTGCAAGAACTGACGCCAAGGATATTTCAATCCTAAAACCTCTACACTCTTGGCTGGATTAGTAGGAAGGCCTAAACGCTCTGCAACAATTGCTGCTGGAAGTGCAGCTGGATCTGAAGCATAAGCAAGAATACCATCAACCTGTTCGTCCTTCGCTATTTGATAAACAGCCTCAACATCTGTAGTACTTGCATTATAATATTTATCTGCAACATACTGGCCCGGATTATCAGGCAGATAATCACACAAGACTGTATAATAGCCAAGTTCTTTAGCTGTCTTAATGGCAATGACTTGTTGGGCAGAACCACCCAATAAGAGTATTTTCTTTTGTGACATTGTTTCTATTTATTTTAAGATACAATCCAATGTTCTCTGAATATCCTCTTCACTCAATGCGTGATGCATTGGCAAACAAATTACACTATCTGCCATCTTATGAGCATTTGGTAAATTAGTTGGATCAGCACTCTCCAAACCACGATAGGTAGAGAACTCACTAATCAATGGATAGAAGTAGCGACGACCTAAAACATTCTGTGACTTCATCTTTGCATAAAGTTCATCACGAGTCATACCATACTTCTGAGCATTAATGAAGATTGGGAAATAGCTATAGTTATGACGAACACCAGGCATATCATCGAAGAAGGTAATACCTTCAACATTGCGCAAAGCCTCACGATACTTGATAGCAACCTGATGACGAGCCTCAATTGCAGCATCCACCTGCTTCAAGTTCAACAATCCATACGCACTACGCATCTCATCCATCTTACTATTGATACCAGGACCTACAACCTCGGTTTCTCCTGCAAAACCGAAGTTCTTCAAGTAATCAATACGCTTCTTGGTTTTCTCATCGTGCATAATCATTGCACCACCTTCGATGGTGTTATATACCTTAGTAGCATGGAAACTCAAAGTACTCATATCACCAGCATTCAAGATACTCTCACCATTTACTTCAACTCCAAAAGCATGAGCTGCATCATAAATAACCTTCAAGCCATACTTATCTGCAATATCTTGAATAGCCTTGGTATCACATGGCTTTCCATACACATGCACAGGCATGATGGCGGTAGTCTTAGGAGTGATGGCAGCCTCAATCTTGTTAGGATCAAGATCACCTGTTGCAGGGTCTATGTCAACGAAAACAGGCTTGCATCCATTCCACCAAATGCTATGAGTTGTAGCAACGAAGCTATATGGAGTAGTTATAACCTCGCCTGTTACACGGAGTGCCTGCAATGCTGTAAGTAATGGCAAGGTACCATTGGTAAAAAGACTTACATAAGGAACCTTAAGGTACTCAGCAAGAGCAGCCTCCAGTTTCTTATGGTAATCACCATTATTTGTTATCCACTTACTGTCCCAGATTTTCTGGAGTTCAGCATGAAATTCATCCAAATTTGGCAGTAACGGAGAGGTTACTGTAATTAAATTCTTATCCATAAGATATATGATTTTTATGTCTTCTGTCTTATATTTGGAAAACAGAAAGACAATTGTTTAAAATTCTAAGTTTTGCTTTAAAGTGTCCTTACTTTCATTAAGTATAGAAAGCAAATATCTTCCATAATCGTTCTTCAACATAGGCCGAGCGTTTTCTCTCAGTTGCTCTGCAGAAATCCAACCCTGGCGATATGCAATTCCTTCCAGGCAAGCCACCTTCAAGCCCTGGCGTTTCTCCAAGACCTCTATAAAGGTGGATGCTTCAGAAAGAGAATCATGAGTTCCGGTATCGAGCCAGGCAAATCCTCTTGCCATAGTCTGTACCTTCAGCAGCTTATCCTTCAGGAACTCCTGGTTTACGGTGGTGATTTCCAACTCACCACGAGCGGATGGCTTGATATGCTTAGCTACATCTACCACCTTGTTAGGATAGAAGTACAAACCAACCACTGCATAGTTGCTCTTAGGATCTTCAGGCTTCTCTTCAATGCTCAGGCAATTGCCTTGCTCATCAAACTCAGCAACACCATAACGCTCAGGATCACCAACACGATAACCAAAGACGGTAGCCTTATTGTTCTGCTCTGCATCTACTACTGCCTGATGAAGCATCTGGTTCAATCCTGCACCATAGAAAATGTTATCGCCTAATACGAGGCAAGCAGAATCATTACCAATGAATTTCTCACCGATAATGAAGGCTTGGGCTAAACCATCAGGTGATGGCTGCTCAGCATACTTGAACTTGACTCCGAACTGGCTTCCATCGCCTAAGAGGCGTTTAAAACCTGGTAAGTCGTAAGGAGTTGAAATAATGAGTATCTCACGGATACCTGCCAACATCAAAACCGAAATAGGATAATATATCATTGGCTTGTCGAAGATAGGAATCAGCTGCTTGCTGATGCCTTTGGTGATTGGGTACAAGCGTGTACCGCTACCACCTGCTAATACAATTCCTTTCATAATATAAATTATTAATTTGTAGTGCGTGAGAGTATCGAACTCTAGCTTATGCTCACCTGTGCACGCACTTTTCCTTATTAGAATTTTCTCCAAACCATCTTGTTCACAATACCAACATAGCTTTGGATAATCTTTACTACCTTGGTAGAAACATTCTCCTCTACATAGTCAGGTACTGGGATTCCAAGCTGACCGTCCTTGTTGAGTTCTACTGCTGTATCTACAGCCTGAAGAAGACTCTTCTCATCAATACCAGCAATGATGAAATCACCCTTGTCGATTGCCTCCGGACGTTCGGTTGAAGTTCGGATGCAGATAGCTGGGAATGGATGACCTACACTGGTGAAGAAAGAAGACTCCTCTGGGAGGGTTCCACTATCTGATACTACAGCAAAGGCATTCATCTGAAGACAGTTGTAATCATGGAAACCAAGCGGTTCATGCTGGATTACTCGCTCATCCAATTTGAAGCCTGATGAAGCTAAACGGTTGCGACTACGTGGATGGCAACTGTAGAGGATAGGCATATCATACTTCTCTGCCATCTTGTTGATTGCAGTGAAGAGAGAAGTGAAGTTCTTCTCTGTATCAATATTCTCCTCACGATGAGCACTCAGTAGGATGTAATGTCCTTTCTTCAAGCCCAAACGCTCATGAATATCGCTTGCCTCTATCTCATCCAGATTCTGATGAAGAACCTCTGCCATTGGAGAACCAGTTACATAGGTACGCTCCTTAGGCAAACCGCAGTCAGCCAGATAACGACGGGCATGCTCAGAATATGCCATATTCACATCGCTGATGATATCCACGATACGGCGGTTGGTCTCCTCTGGAAGACACTCGTCCTTGCATCTATTACCTGCCTCCATGTGGAAGATTGGGATATGAAGGCGCTTGGCTCCAATCACACTCAAGCATGAATTGGTATCGCCCAATACGAGTACTCCATCAGGCTTGGTCTGGGCAAAGAGTTTGTAAGAGCAATTGATGATGTTACCACATGTAGCTCCCAAATCATCACCCACAGCATCCATATAAACCTCTGGTTCTGCAAGCTTCAAATCCTTGAAGAAGATACCATTGAGGTTATAATCATAGTTCTGACCGGTATGTGCCAGAATTACATCAAAGTACTTGCGGCACTTGTTGATAACGGCAGCAAGACGGATAATCTCAGGACGAGTACCTACTACGATGACAAGCTTCAACTTGCCATTCTCCTGCCACTTAATATCTGAATAATCAAATTTTGGTTGCTTTTCCATATTAATCTTTTTCTACTGGATCAAAAAATGTATCAGGCTTGCTGCTATCAAAGACTTCATTGCAATACATCACAGTTACCAGATCTTCTGTTTCAGAAAGATTGATGATGTTGTGTGTATATCCAGGAAGCATGATAACGCTCTGAATCTTATCGCCACTCACCTCATAGTTGAGCACCTCATCGGTACCTTCCTTGCGGAGCTGAATCAAGCCATGACCTGATACTACGATGAACTGCTCCCACTTGGTATTGTGCCAATGCTGCCCCTTGGTGATACCCGGCTTAGAGATATTAATACTCACCTGTCCGCAGTTCAATGTATGGACCAACTCTGTGAAGGAACCACGCTGATCTACGTTCATCTTCAAGTCGAAGATAGCTTTTTCCTTTGGAAGATAACTGAGATAAGTGGAATAGAGTTTCTTGGCGAAACTGCCATTTGGTATCTCAGGGATGAGCAAGGTCTTTGGCTGTTCAGCAAACTGATGAATCAAATCTACGATTTCTCCCAGAGTTGCCTTGTGCGTGATTGGACAATAGCAGTACTTACCCAAAGGACCGGCAACAACTTCCAAGCCTTCGAACTCGCAATGATGCTCCTTCTCCTCCAATACATCAAGCATCTCGGCTACGAGATCATCAATATAAAGCAATTCCAGTTCTACAGAAGGATCATTTACCTGAATCGGTAAATCGTTGGCAATGTTGTTGCAGAATGTTGCAACAGCTGAATTATAGTTCGGACGGCACCATTTACCAAAGAGATTCGGGAAACGATATACCAGAACCTTGGCACCAGTCTCACTTTGATAATCCAGGAACAAGTCCTCACCTGCTTTCTTGCTTCTACCATACTCGCTGTTGCCGAAGCGTCCGGTCAGGGAAGCCTGCTGTGAACTGGAGAGCATAACAGGACAGGTATTCTTATACTTCTTTAATGTATCAAGGAGTGTAGAGGCAAAACCAAAGTTACCCTTCATAAACTCGGAGTTATCCTTTGGACGATTGACACCAGCCAGATTGAATACGAAATCACAATCCTTACACCAGGAGTCCAACTCCACTAAAGTAGAATCGAGATCGTACTCATATACTTCATCAATTAACAATGAAGGGCGAGTCTTGTCTTTTCCATCCTTGATGTTATTCAATGCGGCACAAAGGTTTTTACCTACAAAGCCTTTTGCACCTGTTACAAGAATCTTCATAAGTTATCTTGATTACTGAACAAAGTTACCCTCACCAGAAAGCTCATGCTGGATATACTCCAGAGAAGCAATCTTGTCCTTGGTTTCCTCCAGGTTCAGGCGATAGGTATTATCTGAGTTGAATTCCTCGATGGTTACACGCTTGGCATCACCCTCACAGAAGAACTTATCATAATTCAAATCACGGTTATCAGCAGGAACACGGTAGAAGTTACCCATATCTACAGCCTTGGCGCACTCCTCCTTGGTCAACAGAGTCTCGTACATCTTCTCACCATGACGGATACCGATTACCTTGATATCCTCCTTCTTGCCACCGAAGAGTTCACAAACTGCCTCTGCCTGAGTCTGGATGGTACAAGCAGGTGCCTTCTGAACGAGGATATCACCATTATGTCCATTCTCAAATGCGAAGAGAACCAAGTCAACAGCCTCTTCCAAAGACATGATGAAACGAGTCATCTTAGGCTCTGTCAATGTGATTGGATTACCGCCACGAATCTGTTCAATCCAGAGAGGGATTACTGAACCACGAGAACACATCACGTTACCATAACGTGTGCAGCAAATCTTGGTCTTGCCAGAATAACGGCTCTTAGCTACCGCAATCTTTTCCTCAATAGCCTTGGTGATACCCATTGCGTTGATTGGGTAAGCTGCCTTATCTGTAGAGAGGCAGATAACAGCACCAACACCAGCTTCAATAGCAGCAGTCAATACATTGTCTGTACCAATAACATTGGTTTTTACAGCCTCCATTGGGAAGAACTCACAAGAAGGAACCTGCTTCAATGCTGCAGCATGGAAGATGTAATCAACACCAGGCATCGCATTGCGGCAGCTCTGTAGGTTGCGGACGTCACCGATAAAGAATTTAATCTTATGAGCTACATCAGGGAATTTTACCTGATACTCATGACGCATGTCATCCTGCTTTTTCTCATCACGACTAAAGATACGGATTTCACCGATATCTGTTCTCAAAAAACGATTCAATACAGCGTTACCAAAAGAACCTGTACCACCTGTAATCAACAGGGTTTTGTCTTTAAAAATTGACATATTATAATGAATTTAAATTATTTCATATAGAAAGGTAGGCTCCACACCAAAAGCGAAAAGTAGCTCATAAAAAATGCTAGTGGTGCTTCGCCTACCGAATAATATCCTTATTTATAATTCCTCCGTTCTATTGAATTATCATCAGCTCAGATACCTTTTCTCATCTATATAGAGAGAGGACAGATAGTTCCAGGAATAAGAGAAAATATGCTTTCTGAAGATTAAACCAGCATATTTTCGAGTTTCATGAAAAAGATACGTGATTACGTTATCTACACCCTATCCAATTCTGCTTTAATTACTTTACTTTTTTACAAATAATATTTCTTAAACCATTCGGAAAAAGCACGTAATCCATCACGTAAAGAAGTTGATGGCTTGTAACCAAAATCTTCTTCCAAAGGTGTTGTATCTGCATAAGTAACAGGAACATCACCTGGTTGCATTGGTACTAGTTCCTTATGTGCCTCAAAATCATAATCTTTAGGTAAAACACCTGCACGAATCAACTCTTCCTGCAGGATGCTCACAAACTCCAGCAGATTCTCTGGATGAGAGTTACCGATATTATATACCTTGTATGGAGGGATAGGTAAACCGTCCTCGCCATTATGCTTCTCTGGGGCATGCTGCATTACTCTTACGATACCTTCAACTATATCATCTACATAAGTAAAGTCACGCTTGCAGTTACCATAGTTGAAAATCTTGATGGTTTCACCCTTCACCAGCTTGTTAGTAAATCCAAAGTATGCCATATCAGGCCTTCCTGCTGGACCATACACGGTGAAGAATCTCAAACCTGTACTTGGAATGTTATAGAGTTTAGAATACGCATGAGCCATCAGCTCATTGCTCTTCTTGGTAGCTGCATATAGACTTACTGGATTATCCACCTTGTCGTCAGTTGAATATGGAACCTTTTTGTTACTACCATAAACTGAAGAAGAAGAGGCATAAACAAGATGCTCAACTTCGTGATGACGACAAGCCTCCAAGATGTTATAGAAGCCAATAAGGTTGCTTTGGATATAAGCATCAGGATTAGTAATACTATAACGTACACCTGCCTGGGCAGCAAGGTTGACAACCACAGAAATATTGTTGTTTGAGAAGATTTTCTCGATAGCCTCCTTATTGGCAATAGAGTCATGAACAAACGTCCAATCTTTACCCATTGCCTCGATTTCCTTCAGACGCTCATACTTGATATTCACATCATAGTAATCTGTAATACTATCAATACCTATCACCTTGATGTTCTCCACATCATTAAACAAACGCTTTACAAGATTGCTGCCGATAAATCCGGCTGCACCTGTAACAAGGATTGTCTTACCTGTTAAATCTATATTATAACTTACCATAATCTTAATCTCTTCTAAAAATATCTCTAGTATATACCTTGTCCTTTACATCATCCAGACAAGCATCATAGCGGTTGGCGATAATTGCCTGGCTCTGCTTCTTGAAAGCATTCATATCATTTACAACCTTGCTACCAAAGAATGTACTTCCATCTTCCAATGTTGGCTCATAAATGATAACCTCTGCCCCCTTTGCCTTGATACGCTTCATGATGCCCTGAATGGCTGACTGGCGGAAGTTGTCGCTGTTTGACTTCATGGTCAAGCGATAGACTCCGATTACACAAGAATGTTCTTTATCTGAATCGAAAGTACTATTCTCTGCATAATATCCAGCTTTCTTCAAAACAGCATCAGCAATATAGTCCTTACGGGTACGGTTGCTCTCTACGATTGCCTCAATCAGGTTCTCAGGAACATCGGCATAGTTTGCCAGGAGCTGCTTGGTATCCTTTGGCAAGCAATAACCACCATAACCGAAGCTTGGGTTGTTGTAATGGGTACCGATTCGTGGGTCAAGGCCTACACCATCGATGATAGCCTTGGTATCGAGTCCCTTTACCTCTGCGTATGTATCAAGCTCGTTGAAATAACTTACACGCAAAGCCAGATAGGTATTGGCAAAGAGCTTAACAGCTTCAGCTTCCTTCATACCCATAAAGAGTGTATCAATATTCTCCTTGATGGCACCTTCTTGGAGAAGTGCAGCAAAAGTCTTGGCTGCATCCATCATCATATCGACATTGGTTACCTTATTGATTGCCTCATTTTCTTCTGTAAACTCAGGACGATCAATTACCTTTGGATAGCCTACGATAATACGGCTTGGGTAAAGGTTATCATAGAGAGCCTTACTCTCACGAAGGAACTCTGGAGAGAAAAGCAGATTGAACTTCTTCACTCCCTTCTGGGCATACTTCAAGTAGAGGCTGCGGGTGTAACCTACCGGGATGGTACTCTTAATGACCATCACGGCATCTGGGTTTACTTCCAATACCAGGTCGATGACTTCTTCTACATGGGTTGTATCGAAGTAGTTTTTTACTGGATCATAGTTGGTTGGTGCTGCAATCACTACGAAGTCTGCATCCTTATAGGCTGATTTGCCGTCAAGGGTTGCCACGAGGTTCAATGGCTTTTCTGCCAAATACTTTTCGATGTAATCGTCCTGGATTGGAGAAATCTTATTGTTGAGTTTCTCCACCTTCTCTGGGATTACATCTACTGCTGTTACATGATGGTGCTGAGATAACAGGGTTGCTATGCTCAGACCGACGTAGCCGGTACCGGCTACTGCTACTTTTATATCTTTAAAATCATTCATCATGATATTGTGTTTTTATATTTTTTAGTTCTTAAAATTCAAGAAGATTTTTCGAATCCCTCCGTCTCCCTTTAGCCAAAGGGAGCTCCACCTTTCTCACCAAGCCTCTCTTTCCTCAGGAACGAGAGGATGTAAGCGCCCTCCGGTGCTCGGAACCGCTACGCTATAAGGTTGTCGGACCATCAAAGGTCTGCGCCAGATTGTGCGGGATGGGACCGCCTAAATCATTACCTTTCATTTTGTTTTATTAATCTTCCTGATTGTATCATCCCTTTCTTAAATATCTTGGCAATTTCATGTACAGTTTTATCTACACTCTCTTTTGCCACATGTTTCTCTCGTTCTGTAAGAGATGAAGCCTCTATATTTTGCTTAGCACATTCCAAAGCAGAGTCTCTGGTTTCATCAAAGGTACATTCCTTTATATGTCCAGAGCCTAATATCTCTTCTATGAATTTTGCTACAGCAAAGTCAGCACGTTGCTGCGCTAGAACTTGTTCTTTAGTCATAACTTGATGTACTTTTTATTTTACATTAATATATGGATTCAGAACCAACATATCATATTCGTCAGATTCACTATTGTGTTTAAAATAGATGCCTTTGAGATGTTCTACTTGTGAGAAGTCTCTCGCACTTGGTTTCATTGCTATTACTTTATCCAAATCCAATGATATAAAATATTTTTCTCCATCAATGGTGCGTACCTTAAACATTGTGAGTCCTTGCATATCACCCTTTATGCTAAAAGATGAAATTGGAGATATTTTATTGGCTTGTTTTATATTACGCTCTGCTTTCAATATTTCCACCCAGGCCTTTCCTCGTTCTGAAAGATTGTTCCAAGAAGGAGATAGCTGTATTATTTCAGATTTTACTAAAGAACTTGGATAATATTCTCCAAAGAAGATGCCTGACATGTGCTCAGAAAATTCTGTAGCACATGCACGTGAGCGAACACCACTCCTGTATATTTTTACGGCTCTTTTGTTGGGTAATCCTGTTTCAACAAGCAATGCCAATTCTGACAAGACATTTGCCATATCTTCGTCATATTCCTCATCAGCTCTTACCATGCTTGCCATTCCATTTAGAAACCACGGTAATTCATAAGAGTAATAATTCTGTATCACAGCTATTTCATCCTTATCTGAAGGGTTTATCTCACATAAAGGTGTTCCTTTCAACCATTTTTCCCTGATCTCATCGATTCGTTCCAAGCCAATGTATTTATCATTGAAGTTCGGCTGATTCGAGATAAGAGTCTCTATATTCTTTAGCAATAGTACCTTGTCTTCAATTGTTTTATCAGACAACCGATAATCTATAACAAGCTTCACTATATCAACAAATATTGAGTCTAAATCAATGCTCTTTTGAAGAGGAAGACCAGACTGGATGAGATATTCCCAATTATCACATCCTTCAATTCTCTTTAATATGCCAGCAACCCTTGACTTTACAAATGAAATTACATTATCAGAAGTAACATTTTCTATCGTGCCTTTTGATGCCTGAATATAAGCAAGGGATTTTGTAAAAATGTCTTCAATCCAATTAAGACTCATTTTATCTTCACTATAGGAGCCATGCATGGAAAGCAAGCAGTCATCCAATTCTGACATTAGGCTCTCCACATCCGTGGCATTATCAATAGTTGGTAGCGGCTTGTTGTCAGCAATCAGCTCAAGCAAATTGTCGAATGTCGTACCTGTTTCATCTGCAATATTATGTATGATAGATATAATCTCAAGAAGACCGCTTGTAACAGAGTCTAAATTTGAATTTTCAAAGTATTCTTTTATTATATTGTTTTTCCTACGTTCATTTTGCCATTTCTTTTTCTTTTGATCATATTCGAAAGCAATAAGAATTTTTCCTTCTTCATCAACAAATGCTCTACCTGCACGCCCAGCCAAATTCCAGAAATCCCTATTAGAAATGAGCTTACGAGCTTTAAACACAGAAGACAGGATAACCGTAGAAACACCCAAATTTACCCCTTGGCTCAATGTTGATGTGGCTATGATAACACGTGGATGCTCACTCTGCATCAACTTCTCTAAAGTAAGTCTTACATCTGTGAACAAATCAGCATTATGATAAAATATACCTTTAGTCGCATAATCATAAATTGCAGGGATACTATAGGTCTCTTTACAAACCAATTCGAATATCCTACGTTCTAACTCATTTTTAAAACTGTAGGATTGACCTGCTTCCAAACTTTTAGCATAAGCTTCAGCATAAGTGAGACAGCTTTTCTTTATTGGTACATAAATTAACGTAGAACCAAAGGATTCCAATTTTCTTGCAGTTTCCACTATAGCCTCAACTTTATCCTTTGGATAATAATGCGTTGTTCTTTCCCTTGGTTTTCTTGGCAATTCATGCCTTACTACAAAATTACGATTGAAGGACGATTTGACATTGCCTTTATACCAATCCATACTAACAGACACACCATTCCAATTTAATATACCACAAATCTGCTTTGATGGACGCCAATCCGTGTGATATGTGTTATTTGCTGAATCTGTTAGCCACTTTGCCAAGTCGTCAGTATTGGGCAATACAGCGGAAAGCAAAAGGTATTTACATTCAAACTTTTTCAGAAAGTTTCTCAATTCTTCATAGAAAATTTCATTGCCAACTTGCCTTGGGTCCCCACCAAGCAAATGTCCTTCATCCATAATGACCAGGGATAATTCCTTGAAAAAATCTTGTTGACATCTAAATATGGCTTTCACTTTCTCGGGTGTTGCGATAACAATATTTGCCTCAGAAATTTCTTCCACATCCAAGCTTGTAAATAAACTACCACCATATAGATGTGACACTCTAATCTTTGCAGCAGCAAACAAATCCCCCAAGGAATTCTCTATTTCATATGCCAATGAGCGGAATGGAGCAATATATAATATTTTACCTTCAGGATTTCCTATAATCGTATTCAAGATTGCCATTTCTGCTATTCTCGTTTTACCGCTATTTGTTGGAATGCTGACAATTACTCCAGATTGACCTATTGAGAAAAGTTGAGGCAAAACAGCCCTTTGTGACAGGAACAATTCTGTTACAGGCACTTGCTTATATATTAAAGATAAAACATACTGTCTTGCCAAT
>ERZ1034973.1577-NODE-1577-length-13017-cov-5.100370_pt1 | contig 13017 bp, 6 predicted proteins | sample MGYA00520686_ERZ1034973 | MGnify/ENA primary metagenome ERZ1034973 (study PRJEB33766, sample SAMN09781775) | gut metagenome | biome: gut microbiome | host: Homo sapiens | place: Madagascar | study: EMG produced TPA metagenomics assembly of the PRJNA485056 data... | reverse complement strand
ACTCAGATGTATGTGTGCTTTTTTGATGAGAAGGATGACAGAAGCTGGGAAAAATATGATGTGAAGTTTTTAAATGATACGAAGCGCGTCATTCAAAGTATTCTCACAAAAAAGATAACAACCAACTCGCTTGCAGGCTCCTATGCTTCGCTCGAAGAGATACTGGAAAACTCCGGCTGCGGTATATACGTGGCTGATATGTCTAAGTCAGAGATACTTTACATGAATAATTACTGTAAGCAGCTGCTTTCAAATATTATCGAACAGAACAAGCTGGAAAAATATATTTTTTCCCATACTGCAGAGAGCCGGAGCTTTACAGAGGTCTACGTGACGGAGGAGGATAAGTGGTTTGATATTCATCGCACAGGCATAGTGTGGGTGGATGGCCGCAAGGTGCAGCTTGTTACAATGTATGATATCACACAGAAGAAGCGTTATCAGCAGCGCATTGAGAACCAGGCCAATAATGATTTCCTGACAGGGCTATATAACAGGATGAGATGTGAGCAGGATCTGGCTAAGTTTATAGAGGATTCAGTGAAAAACGACACCAGAGGTGCGATGATTTATATAGATCTGGATGATTTCAAGCATATAAATGACGGGCTTGGCCATCAGTACGGAGATGTGCTTTTAAAAGCTATATCGCACAGCCTGACACAGGTGAAGGAAATTGAGAACCACTGCTACAGGATGGGTGGCGATGAGTTTATCGTCATAGTGACAGGCAGCTCTGTTGACAGGCTGGAGAGTATCATTAATGATATACAGCAGATATTTGTCAGACCGTGGTTCTTGAAGGGAGAGGACTATTACTGTACAATAAGTGCCGGAGTGGCATTTTTCCCGACAGATGCAAGCACTGTGGAGGATGTCATAAGAAGAGCTGATATAGCTCTTTTCAATGCTAAGAAAGAAGGAAAAAACCGTATAGAGTTCTACAACGAGGGTATTGATGGCACAAGCACAAAGCGTCTTGACCTGGAAAAGCACATGAGAAAAGCCACAATGAATGAGTGCGATGAGTTCTCCGTGTACTTTCAGCCGATTATAAACGTGAAGGGGGAGGATGTCTGTGCAGGTGCAGAGGCTCTTGTCAGATGGAATTCAGCAACCATGGGCTTTATAAATCCGGTTGACTTTATACCGCTTGCTGAGTATCTTGGGCTTATAAACCCAATCGGGGAGCATGTATTAAGAGAGGCAGCGAAGCACTGCAGGTACTGGAATGACATGGGACATCCTGACTACAAGGTCAACGTAAATCTGTCTGTGGTGCAGCTGCTGCAGAATGACATAGTCAAGAAAATCAAAGGCATAATTGACGAGGTGGGCATAGAACCGGGAAATCTGTGTCTTGAGGTGACAGAGAGTCTGGCAATCAATGACATGGTGCGCATGAAGCGGATACTCAGTGAGATAAAAGCGCTTGGTGTTAAGGTTGCACTGGATGATTTTGGTACAGGATATTCATCACTCAACCATATCAGGGAGATGCCTCTTGATATCATTAAAATAGATAAATGCTTCATTGAGCATCTTGGGGAGGATGATTTTTCTGATGCATTTGTCAAGATGGTTACAGAGCTTGCCAACACAATAGGAGTACATGTCTGCGTGGAGGGAGTTGAGACTGACAGACAATATGCTATAATTAAGAAGATGGGAATATATTACATACAAGGGTATTTCTTCGATAAGCCAATGTGCATAGAAAGCTTTGAGGAGAAATATATCTGACGTATACAATGAAGCAGATAGAAGAAACACTGGATTGATGATATTCCTGTTCTCCTACAGTGTCTGGTCAATATACAGGACCGGATAAAGGCGGGGATGGACTAGCTTAAATATGATATGCTGAATTAAATTTAAATGCACGGGCTGTTTTCTCTGCCAGTTACCGTTGCTATTACAAAAAAGAATTTCAGAAACGAGGGGAATCTGTATGACTGTGAGTTATAAGAAATTTTGGAAGCTGCTCATTGACAAGGATATGAAAAAGAAGGATAGAATCCCTTACATAAATGCTGTTGTTCTGATGGGACTGTTCACCTTTCTGTTTTTAGGTGCGGAATATCTATATGTAGATGTGCTTTCCCGCATGGTATCAGAGGATAAAACCGTCCTGGCACAGAATTATGCACTCGGAGTAAGTACGGCAGGCTTTCTGCTGTATCCGTTATTGAACAGCTTTTGTAAAAACCGTCTCAAAGCAGTATGCTTCGTTATGATCAGCCTGGCATCCGTTATGTGCATAGCCCTCATCTGTATGGGGACTGCTTATACAGCGACATTCATAGCGGGACTTGTTTTGTTTCTGCTTCTTGGTTTGGCCGGCAGCGCGGTTTTTTATGTTTCCATGCGTATGATGAAAACAGACAGGTATTTGGCAAGGACTGTGGGTATTTCCTATGCGCTGGGTATCCTGCTCCAGTTTGCAAACAACAATCTTGTTCGTTCGGAAACGGCGGAAGCAATCATTTTATCGGTATTTTTGCTGCTGCTTGTTTGGATGCTGATAAAGAACGACCGTGTTTATTGTGAAAGCAATGGTCAGAAGTCAGAAGCGTCATCGGATGAAGAAAAGAGCGAAAGCAATACTGGAGAACACACAAAGGGATCAATAGTCGGTATTCTTATTATTCTGCTTGTAGTGCTGATGACATTTATTTTCAGTACGCTTGACAGTGCGGTAACGCTTGTACATGCAAACGGAACAGTTGACATAGGACAATGGCCGAGAATCCTGCTTGCGCTAAGCGGTCTGGCGGCGGGATTTGTGTTTGATATAAAGAATCGCAAATATATGGGGCTTGTTATGTACTGTGTGATGGTGCTGTCAACCATATGTATGGTTGTACTTAAACTTGCCGGACCGTTTTTGGTAGGCCTGATTGTTTTCTACCTGTCGGCGGGCTTTTTTGCCGTATTCTTTACCTCCAGCTTTATGGAGCTTTCCAGTTATATGAAAATACCTGAGCTGTGGGCAGGCATGGGACGTGCGGTCAATAATATCACCTCCGCTGTCATAGCCAATCTCGTTTTAACCCTGCTGTCCTCTGACAGCAGTATTGCCGTCATTGTTCTTGTGCTGTTTTTATTTGTAGCAGTCAGTATCGTGGCGACAGCATATACCTTTCAAAAGAAAGCATTTATGGAACAGCTTATTACAGATGCATCTGATGCTGTCAGCGAGAAAGAAAAGCTGCGAAAATTCTCAGAAGTGTTTTCTTTCACGGAAAGAGAAACCGAGGTGTTCGGCTGTCTTGTCAATACAGAGGACAGCGTTCAGGCAATCGCTGAAAGCCTGTATGTTTCCAGACGAACTTTGGAACGGTATATTTCCGCTATCTACGAAAAGACCGGTGTAAAATCCCGTGTCGGACTGCTTAATCTTTACAATAAATAATTTTTCACCATGGCATTTGCTCTGCCGCCTTCCGGAAACGGAGGGCGGATTTTTTATGTCTTTTTCAGAGTGAAAAACAGCTTTTTGCCCCAAATTTTAAGAATGGCGGACTTCCGCCACCCTATTTTCAGCAGAATGGCGGACTTCCCTTATATCAAAATCGGCACTCTGTAAGTATAATTATAAGCAAAGACAGTTAGGAGGGATATGAATTGCAACACAAGCGCTTATATCAGATTAAAAGGTATAACAAACGTTTCCTCACCCGGATATTTGCGGTCTTTCTGCTTGTGAGTTTGACGTTGTGCGGTTGTGCAAAAAAGACTCCGGAGACAGACAGCTCCGCAGCAAACACTAAATCTTCACAAAACGCTTCAACGCAGGCAGAGCCGGTAACGCTGGAACAGGCGCTTTTGAAGGAACGCGGAATACCGTATGATCAATCGGATTATAAGAAGTTTCTCGGCGGAGAAAACATCATTCACGAATACGCCGAGTTTGACTGCAATCTGGATCACGGCTACAGTAAGAGCGTAAATGATCTTGTCGTATCCGACGGGAAGCTGTATCAGGCAAATTTTAACTCGTTGCTTGCAAACGGAAAGAATATTCAGGAGATCGGCACTCTGCCCGGAAAAGATGTGCGGTATTGGCAGCTGACCTATGACGGTGAAATGGGCAGTATGTACTTAAAAGACGGTTCGGGATATAAAATAAGCGCCGTACCGTTCTCGACCGCACCACTTGACAATGCGAAGTATCCGCTTTTTAAGAAGGTATACCGCTATGCAGCGGATGGGAAAACATTAGAGGATCACACGGCTGAGTACTTAAATGCCGACAGAGTTTACGATAACGGCATTCCTATGATCGTCTTTAAGGACGGCAAGGTCAGTCTGCTCTTTTCGGGAAAAGCTCTCGATAAAGGAACAACCGGCTGGAACCGGTATCGGGACATGGGGTGGCGAGAATACATCGCATTCGACCTTGATTTGTCCGCCATCGGAAACGAAACTCCTACAAGATTATTTAACAGTAATATTCTTGTAACCAACTGTGCGTTTTACGAGATCGTATATGCCTCAAAACCGCTTGATGACAATGATGAACAAGCGCAGCTTGCACCGGACGGCTCGGTATCACCCTATTATCCGGCAGCACAGCACCTCAACTGCAATCTGAAATTAAGAAAGCTTGATCTGCTCACCGCGTATTATAAGGACGTGCGTAACATCAGTACAAGTCATGTAATCACCGAGAATTATACGATGCTTCCCGTTTCCGAGGTCATCACGGAGGGATATAACAAATATCAACAATACAATCCTTGCAGCTTCTATTGGGACTACAAGCAGTAAAGATGAGGAGGAACACCATGAATACAAAAAGGATTGCAGCACTCATTCTTGCAGCGGTTATGACCTTGCTTTTTACCGCCTGCGGCAGTAAAACCGTTATAAACGACGACGGTACCAAAACAGAACAGAAAGAGAGCGGAGTCAAAGTAACGCAACAGAAAGAGAGCGGAGTCAAAGTAACGCAAACGGCGGCAAAAGCTGTGCAGACCGAAAAATACGAAAGTGCCGATTTCAGCATGACCATTCCGAAAGGCTGGACGGTCACGACCGGAGGAACAAACATCTATCACAGTATCCGTGTGAGCGACCCGAATGAGCCGCTCAATCAGATGTTTGTGTTGCTCAAGGCAGATGTTCTTCTGCACAGTCAGGCGGGCAAAAACGCATGGCAGCAAAACTACAGTATGGGTAATACACAGGCGGCACTTTTTTCAAAAGCGCCTGTACTTGAAAATCCCTCAACCGAAGGCTTTTTCAAAATTTTTTCGCAGTATACGGCGTTTGCATCGGAGGTTGAGCCCGATTATTCCGGATATACCTTCCCGCAATTCGGCGACTTTACGGTAACGGACCGATACGCCTCTACAAGCAGTATGAAATCGGTTGCTATGGGTGATGAGCTTCTGCGAGCCACCTTTAGCGATAACGGCAAGGAAGGTGAAGGAATGTTTTCCGCGTCTGTTGTGGATTTCGGAAGCTTTACGATTTCCGACGGTAATGTGATAGGCTACCAGTTGCAGACGGCAGACGGCGGATACTATATGGCCTATAACATCGTGGCGATCACCGCCGCAAAGGATACCTTCATCGAGTGGGAAAGCGTGCTTGCCGACTGCTTTAAGACCCTTCAGTATTCCGACAGCTTTGTGAGTGCCGCCAATCAGGCAAGCAACGAAAAAGTTGCACTTGCAAAGCAGATCAGTCAGAACTTTAATCAGACAATGGACGGCATTATGTCCTCATGGGAAAGCCGAAATAAAAGTCAGGACATTATGAGCCAAAAACAGAGCGATGCTACCCTCGGTTACGAGCGTGTATACGACACCGAAACGGGCGAAATTTACAAAGCAACCAACGGCTTTACCGATGTCTATGACGGCAAGCGGTACAAGGCAGTGACCGACGACAATATGTATGCTGAGCCGATAAGCGGCTATATTGAAAAGCAATAAGAAGGCAAGAACGGTTTTCAAATAAAAGAGAATGATAAGGAGGCTTCAGAAGATGAATATAGTGCCGCATTCCGTTCCGCAGGACAGCAATGAGATAAAAACCACACTTCAGTACAACCGGAAATATGTGCTTTTTGCGATCTACGAGGTATTGGATAAGTTCGGTTCAAAATATGAGAAAACGGATTCATCAACTTTTCTATCAGAAATATCGGTATATGGAAATAAGAGTCGGTTTTCTCTTTCGGTAGATGAACAGCCATTTGGAACGGAGCTGACAGTAACGATGGTTTGTCCTTGCGAAGGACTTCCGCCTCCGGCGTTCAGAGATCCATAACCTCTGTCGCCGACAGCATCTCACAGCACCTGGAAAACGAGCTTGTGATAAAAAAGTCGAAAGCTTGATTTGTAATTATAAATAACAGAAAAATGGAGGTAACCAAATGAATGAGTCACGAGTATTTATGTTAAACGGCACGGATGTGCAAAAGATCGTTACCCGTTTAGAGGGGTTCTTTCGCACCGAGAAGGGTATGGAGGTGCAAAGTTCCGAGACTACGGAGGGCTATGTTATGCAGGCGAGCCAGCCGAAGGACGGATGGAAAACGCTGACCGGAATGCGGCTTGCCGTTACCGTGCAGATGACGGTTATGGGAAATCAGCTGAATGTAAACATCGGCGAAGGGCAGTGGTCGGATAAAATCGGCGCCGGAGCAATCGGTCTGTTTGTTGCATGGCCGCTGGCGATCACCGCCGGAATGGGTGCATTCAAACAGAAAAAGCTACCGGGCGAGGTGTTTCAGGTCATCGAAACTACCATTATGACCGGTGGGCAGCCTGTGGTTGTGACAGGCGCAGGTCAGACGGTGGCTGCGGGAATGATCGTGTGTCCGAGCTGCAAAGCACAGCTCTCCGCCGGTTCCAAGTTCTGCAACCACTGCGGAACAAAGCTCATCACTAAATGCCCGAATTGCGGTGCAGATATTACACAGGGCAGTGCCTTCTGCTCCGAATGCGGACAAAAACTTTAAGAAAGGACTTTTAAATTATGAAAGAACGCACACTTAAAACAAAATTGCTGACAGTCCTGCTGACTCTGTGCATGGTGCTGTCGATTGTGCCGATTACGGCGTTTGCGGCAGGAGTTAACTACATTGACAAAATTAGTGTCACCTACACTGCACCAAACTATAAAGCTGGCGATGCACCGCAGGCTGTAGCGTCGGTGACAGAGGGAGAATGTTCTGTTGCCTATGAGTATTGGGGGGAAATAGAACAAAAAACAGAAGGCAGTGTTTGGACAGGTACAGGACGGTATTGGTATTCTGATTCGAGTAAAATGGCGTCTCTTGCAGCAGACAAGCAGATTACACAGTTTGAAGCAGGACACCATTATTCCTATAATATCGTACTTAAAACGAATAATGGCTACTTTATCAGCGATGATACAATTGTTTCCGTAGGCGGTTATGAGTGGGGTAAGGCAGGCTCCGACACGAATCTTGAAATAAAAGATCTGAGTACGGAACTGCGTATTTACAGTCCTTACTCAATCGATCTTCCAGCCGCCAGCACCGACGAGGTTATTACCACAGTTGACATCGGTAATATTTGGAAAAATCTTGATGCTTCACAGCCCGTTGCATTTACTGCCGAAGTCAATCCAAACTCGGAATGTGCAAACCAGATGACGCTTACGGACGAGTATTGGCAACAGGTGGCTATTGATGGTAGCAGAATTGCGAAATCCAACCCACAAAAGCCGATTGCAGGGGAAACCTACAGCTACGCAGTAAAATTAACGGCGAAGGACGGTTACTACTTCCATGACGGTTTCAAAGGCAGCGGCGTCGAATGCGACGTAATATGCGATGGTTCCACTACGACGGCGTTTTCGGGCACGCTCTCCGATGATAGAAAACAGTTGACGCTTTGGTTTAACAACATTAAGGTGACAGCTACTGACGGAAGTTCTCAGGACAGCATTGGCGATGTGGATATTGAGGGTGTAACTTTTAATTATGAGCCGGGAGACGATCCAAAAGCAACTGCTTACAAATGTGATCCATGGGACGAACAATATGATATAGAGTACGAATATTGGGAAGAAATGGAAACGAATAAAAATGGTGAATCTGTACCAGTGAAATACTGGTACTCTGATGAAAGTAAGAATAATGCACTTGCAGAAGACCAAAAAATAACGACCTTCGAGGAAGGCAAAACCTATATGTATAGTATTTCTCTTAAAGCAAGAGAGGGAAATACATTTGCAACGAATGGAAAAGTAATGGTAAATGGAACAAATGTGAATAGTGCGAATGTAACAAATACCGGAACAGGGCTTTTTGTAGTCGCGGTAAGAACAATAAAACCGGAAACTCTTCAGTGGCAAAATATTAGTGTTGTTGAAATAAATAATGCAACAATCAGTTTTAAGGTAGGAGATAAGCCTGTATTCACAGGGAAAGCACCTGAAAATGTTCCATATATTTACCAATCTGAATTTTGGAGTACGGACGGAGGTAAAAAATATTATTACGCGGCTGATTTTTGGAACGACAATAACCCTGATGATTTATTTACCGAATTTGAAAGTGGTAAAACGTACACTTACGGAATATATTTCAAGGCGGCAGAAGGATATTGTTTTACAGTCGATACTAAATTAAAAATAAATGGTAAGTATTACGATTATGACACTACTGACTATGACCCGATGTTGCAATATCCTAATGGTGGATATGCAACAATGTGGGTAGACACAGGATTGACCATAACACCGACGACATCTTCCCATACCCATAGTTATGGAACGGATTGGAAATCAGACGCAGACAATCATTGGCACGAATGCTCCTGCGGCAGCATCGCAGACAAAGCGGCTCACGATATGGAAACAAAGAACGCTAAGGACGCAACGGCGACCGAGAAAGGTTATACCGGCGACAAAGTGTGCAAGGTGTGTGGATATACCGTGAAAGGCGAGGAAATTCCGGCTGTGGGAACAACGAAACCGGCCAATCCGACAAAACCGGATGAAAATAAAGATGTTACAAGCCCGCAAACAGGCGATAACAGCAATCTTGCTCTTTGGTTTGCCGTATTGTTCGTGTCTTTTGGCGGCGTGGTAGGATGCACGGTTTACGGCAGACGCCGAAAGCTGAACAAACGGTAACAGCAGAAAGGAAGGCCTAGACATGAAGTTAAAAAAGCAAAGATTTATGGTCATGCTTTTGACCATATGCCTGCTTATTGGAATCCTGCCGTCCAATGCATTGGCATACGGCGAGACGGGAACTTTTGATGCCACAGGCGGCACAGTAACATATAAGGTGCTGGAGGATGAAACGGTTGCCATTACAGGCTGCGAGGATACGGTTACGGAGATCGTGATCCCGGATGAAATCGACGGAAAAACTGTTACAACCATTACTGGGGAAGCATTCCGTTATAATGAAACACTGGTTTCTGTGAAGTTCCCAGCGCATCTGACAACCATCGAACTTTATGCATTTTCCGGCTGTATAGCGTTAGAGACTGCTGATTTTTCGGCTTGTACGGAAGCGGTTTCCCTTGGGGACAGTGCATTTTCCGGAGCGATTCTTTTGAAAGAAGTCGCGTTCCCGGCAGGTGTGTCGGATATGCAGGAACTGGTATTTGCCAGTTGCCACAGTCTTTCCAAAGTGGATATTTCAAAAAGCACTGCGCTCACGGTTATCCCAGCTTATGCTTTTGAGAATGCAGCGTTTACAGAATTCACCGTACCGGACTGTGTGACGAGAATTGACAACTGTGCGTTTCGGTGGTGTGAGAAGCTGACAGATCTGTCTCTCGGACAGGGAGTCCAGAGTATCGGCGAAGAAGCATTTGCATCCTGCCCGATATCATCTCTTGTGCTGCCGGACAGCGTCACGGATATTGGGTTTAAGGCCTTTGATAGCTGTACATCACTGACGGATATTACATGGCCGTCAAATAAGAATTTCACAACGGTGGCAGGATTTACAAATTGTACGGCGCTTCCGGTATCGGAACTGAATGAGGCTTTGACGCTTCCCAGTGTATCAGCGATTGGTGATTTTGCTTTTACGAACTGTAATTTTGATCAGGTGACGATTTCTGCAAATATCAGAAGTATCGGAGAGTCGGCATTTTCCGGAAATCTGAATATGACTTCCCTTACGATTCTTCCGGGTGTGGAGCAGATCCGTCGTTATGCGTTCAATTCGTGTATTGGGCTTGCCGGAAAAACAGTCGTTATTCCAGAGACGGTGACGGAGCTTAGAAGCGGTGCGTTCGCTGGATGTAAGAAACAGAATGATGATACAACGTTTACCGGAATTACGGTGGAAGTGAGAAACCGGGATTTCGGTCTGACACCATGGAATGAAGACAGCAGAGAAACGGTGGACATAGATGGTCAGACTTATGAGAATCCATTCCCGGATTTTACAAATATCAGAACTTATGAGACGGATTCTGTCGGGAATCCGACGATGTTGAAGCAGTTCTATGACACACAGAAAGATGTGCAGTATAACGCACAGAGCCTGTATATCTTTGAACCGCTTGAAAGTAGCGCTTCTTCTTATACCGTATCGGGAACTGTTCCTGCAGGGGGCAAGGTAGAGCTGTATGTAAATGAAAAGGAAACGCCTGTTACCTTTACGGACAATCATTTTGAAGTGAAGGCAGATGCCGGAGCGAAGGTGACGGTAGAAATTTTGCTGGATGGATATTATAGCAAACACTTTATTAAGACAGAGTTAAACGCAGACTGGAATCTGGGAGAGATCGCTTTCACAGAGGTAGACAGACTTCCAGTGAATCAGGTTCTGCGCGTGGACTTTGGAGAAGCGAAGATTTCCAGTTTCCGCAATCTGGAGCTGACACTAAAAGCAGGAGAACGGATACTGACGAAAGGAACCGACTATACTCTTCAGTATCCAAATATTGTGCTTGCCGATACGGTAACGGAGGACAGTTTTACACTGACTGTTTCAGCAGATCAGGCAGGCTATACCGGAGGCAGTGCGGCTGCCAGCCGGGAAGATGGTGTCTTTTCTCTGTTTATGACACAGTGGGGCAGTCTTGAGATTACAACGGAGAGTGAGTTTGCCGGAGATAATCATATCCTTGTATTCGATGCGTCTGGCAGTCTTATAGGAAAGAGCCGGATGCCAAAGAATGGATTCTATCGAACCGGAAGCCTGAAAGCTGGAACCTATACGATCCTGGCCTACAATGCAAATGAGAGTTTCGCTGAAGTTGCTTCTATGGATGTACTTGCGAAAATGGGGCTTAAGGAGAGCAGAGATTATGTGAAAACTACGGCAGAGGTTGCAGACGGATCTGAGAATGAAATTAAGGTTACCATACCATTATTAAAGGCAGATGTGGATGGCATTCTGGATAAATCCCAGTGTTCTGTCGTTGTGGAGCATGACGAAGTCGTTGCAGGACAGAATCATGTAGTGCGGGTGTACTATGGATTTGCAGATGGTGAGGAAGGAAGCATATCCATTCTTCTGCCAGAGGACAGTACACTGAACTATATCTGTACCTCGACAACACAGCTTAGTACCGCAGATTACAAAAAAAACGGAAATATAGTGACAATCCCAAATGCTGGACAGAAAGAGATGTATTATATCCTGCTTTCTAATTCGGAAGAGGGCATACATGATATATCGGCAGCGGCAACCGTTGGAGATACAACTGCTCCGGTGGGAAGCGCATCCTATACGGTAGAGAAACTATCCATTCGTCCGGCGGCGCGCATTACGAATAAGCGGACAGGTAATTCGGTGACAGTCAAGGCTGCGCCGGAAACAGAAGTTTCTTTATATCTGGAAGGAATGATTGCAAAAGAGGGGAAAACAAACAAGCTTGGAAGTGTAACCTTTACTTATGAATTTCCGGAGTCTGCCGTTACCGGGCAGACATTTAAGCTGACAGCAAAATCATGTGGCGTGGAAGCTACTGCGGAAGTGTTTTACGAGATGACAGCGTCAGGGCTGGAGACATGGAATTTTTACCAGACGAATCGGCTTGGAAAGCCTTATAACGGCGCTTACCTTTACCGGGCAGAAAATGGATTCCAGCCGCCTTCTTTCTATTACTATCTGTTCAATGAGAAAGCGGATAACGACTGGACCATTGGAGCTACATTTGTGGGAAAGACGGAACCGGAAAATGTTGTAACTTATGTAAAAACATTGGATGGTAAGGTAAAGCTTGTGCCGATGACCTTGTTAAATCAAAAAGAATTGCCGGATGGAAAAGGATATCATTATACCTTTGCCGGCGAGATGACGCTTCCGTGTGATAAGGACGGTGTGATCTCCGAAGGGCAGATACCGGAAGAATTTGCCATCGACTGGGAAAACCAGGGCGAAACATATACCTATGATGCGGAAGCGGCGGCAAGGATTGATGAGAAGGCAGCAGCAAATGCACTGGATCGGGAAGATGCAGTTACCGCATCTATGGGTAAACTGCATATATCCGAGGAGTTAAATCAGTGGATAGGAAAGGCAGAGAATCCTTCCGAGTACATTTTCGGCGCAAAATACAGAGTGTCCGGAAGCGACTGGTTTAAAGGTCTCCCGGAAGATGTACAGAGCGCGGCATATAATCTGGAAAAAGCAATCGATAATGTGACTGTTGCTTATTCCGAAGCCTATGGGTTGGAAAAAAATTTGACCGAATATGGTTCCTGGGAGGAAGTTTATAAGGAACTTGGATTTACATTTGGAAAGAATACCCGTAGCGCAGACGAACTTCGAGCCGAGGGCTATACTGTTTTAGAGCAGGATGGCAAATTTACCGCTTATAAAGATTATACAGAATTGGCAGAAACGAAGACGAGCAGGAAGGCTACTGCAAGAGATGCGGCTGTAGGCGGAGTGACCGGAGGCTTTACGTTTGTGGATGGTAACGGCAATCAGGTGGATTTCGTTGGAAATGCACAAGGCAATACCCAGCAGGCGATTAATAACTTTAATTACGGGCAGCTTACAGATGCTTATGATGATTTCGCAGATGCGATCACCAAGCATCCGGACTG